>Ga0302046_10000339_pt1 | contig 48593 bp, 46 predicted proteins | sample RVTome_11_FD_200261 | JGI IMG/M metagenome (GOLD analysis project Ga0302046, IMG submission 200261) | Soil microbial communities from uranium-contaminated site in the Upper Colorado River Basin, Wyoming, United States - RVT147D111 (version 2) ...
ATCGACTGCACACTCGGATTCGCCTTGTGCAACACCGACGTGATCGCCGCCGTCAACGTCGTCTTGCCATGATCAACATGACCAATCGTGCCAATGTTCATGTGCGGCTTGGTCCGCTCGAACTTTTGCTTCGACATGATGTTTGCCTCTCTGGCTGCGTTCCGGCTTGTGGCTGGGTTGGGTTGGTGGCTGTTACTCGCCGCGCACCTTGGCGACGACTTCTTCCTGGATGGACTGCGGCGCGGGCTCGTAGGCGGCGAACTGCATCGTGTAGCTCGCCCGGCCCTGGGTCATGGACCGCACATCGGTCGCATACCCGAACATCTCGGCCAACGGGACCTTGGCGCGGACGACCTTGGCATTGCCTCGGTCGCCCATGCCCTCGATGTGGCCACGGCGGCCGTTGAGGTCGCCCATCACGTCGCCCATGAACTCCTCGGGCGTGACGACCTCGACGTCCATGACCGGCTCGAGCAGCTTGACGCCGGCCTGCCGGGCGGCCTCCTTGAAGGCCATGGACCCGGTGATCTTGAAGGCCATCTCGGACGAGTCGACCTCGTGGTAGCCGCCGTCGGTGAGCGTCACGAAGACGTCGACGAGCGGGTAGCCGGCAAGGATCCCGGCGTCGAGCGACTCGCGGATGCCCTGTTCGACCGCCGGGATGTACTCCTTGGGGATGGAGCCGCCGACGATCTTGGACTGGAAGAAGAAGTGCGTGTCCTTGTCGATCTCGTGCTCGTCGCGGTCGGCGTCGGTGAGCGGGCGGACATCGATGACGACCTGGCCGTACTGGCCGGATCCGCCGGTCTGCTTCTTGTGGGTGTAGCTGACCTTCTCGACGCCCTTCCTGAGCGCCTCGCGGTAGGCGACCTGCGGGCGCCCGACGTTGGCCTCGACCTTGAACTCGCGCAGGAGCCGGTCGACGATGATCTCGAGGTGCAGCTCGCCCATCCCGCCGATCAGCGTCTGGCCGGTGTCCTCGTCGGTGCGGACCCGGAAGGTCGGGTCCTCCTCGGCGAGCTTCTGGAGACCGGTCCCGAGCTTGTCCTGGTCGGACTTGGTCCGCGGCTCGATGGCGATGTCGATGACCGGGTCCGGGAACTCCATGGACTCGAGCACGATCGGGCTGTTGGGCTCGGCCAGCGTGTCGCCGGTGCGGGCGTCCTTGAGGCCCACGAGGGCCACGATGTCGCCGGTGCGGCAGACCTCAAGCTCCTCGCGGCTGTTGGCGTGCATCTGGAGGATGCGGCCGATCCGCTGCTTGGAGTCGCGGGTGACGTTGAGGAGCTGCGAGCCGGCCTCGAGGGTCCCCGAGTAGACGCGGCTGAAGGTCAGCGTGCCGACGTAGGGGTCGGTCATGACCTTGAAGGCCAAGGCCGTGAACGGCTCGTCGTCGGATGGCTTGCGCTCGATCGTGTCGCCGGACCTGGGGTGCTTGCCGATCACGGGCGGCACGTCCAGCGGCGATGGCAGGTAGGCGACCACCGCGTCCAGCAGCGGCTGCACGCCCTTGTTCTTGAAGGCCGAGCCACACAGGACCGGAACGATCTCGCTGTTGATCGTTGCTTCACGAAGGCCGCGCTTGAGGTCCTCGACGGACAGCTCGTCGTTCTCGAGGTAGATCTCGAGGAGCGATTCGTTGGTCTCGGCGACCTTCTCGACCAGTTCGTGGTGGAGGGCGGCGGCCTCGTCGGTGAGGTCGGCAGGGATCTCGATGATCTCGAAGGTGGCGCCGAGGTCGTCGCCCTTCCAGACGATGCCGCGCATCTCGACCAGGTCGACAACGCCCTCGAGCTGGTCCTCGAGGCCGATCGGGATCTGGATCTTGAGGGCGTTGGGGGTCAGCCGCTCGCGGATCGAGTTGAAGCTGAAGTCGAAGGAGGCGCCGGTCCGGTCGAGCTTGTTGACGAAGCAGATGCGCGGCACGCCGTACTTGTCGGCCTGCCGCCAGACGGTCTCGGACTGGGGCTCGACGCCCGCGACGCCGTCGAACACGGCCACCGAACCGTCGAGGACGCGCAGGGAGCGCTCCACCTCGACGGTGAAGTCGACATGGCCGGGCGTGTCGATGATGTTGACGACGTGGCCAGCCCACTGGCAGGTCGTCGCGGCCGAGGTGATGGTGATGCCGCGCTCCTGCTCCTGCTCCATCCAGTCCATCGTGGCAGCACCCTCGTGGACCTCACCGATCTTGTAGGTGCGGCCGGTGTAGTAGAGGATGCGCTCGGTGGTGGTGGTCTTGCCGGCATCAATGTGCGCCATGATGCCGATGTTGCGCAGCGTCTGGAGATCGGGGCGCTTGCTCATGATCCTGTGGCTTCTCGTGCTTGTTCGGTGGGAGAGGAGGGACTGGGTCACCAGCGATAGTGGGCGAAGGCGCGGTTGGCCTCGGCCATCTTGTGGGTGTCCTCGCGGCGCTTGACCGCGGCGCCGATGCCGTTGGAGGCGTCGAGGAGCTCGCCGGCGAGGCGTGCGGCCATCGTGTGCTCGCGCCGCATCCGGCCGTAGCCGACGATCCAGCGCAGGGCCAGGGTCGTCGAGCGCGCCGGGCGCACCTCGATCGGGACCTGGTAGGTGGCACCGCCAACGCGGCGGGACTTGACCTCGAGCTGGGGCTTGACGTTCTCGACGGCGCGCTTGACGACGGACAGCGGGTCGCCGCCCTGGGTCTTGCCGCCGATCTCGGCGAGTGCGTCGTAGACGATCCGCTCGGCGACGGAGCGCTTGCCGCCCTTCATGACGCGGTTGATCAGCTGGGTCACCAGCACCGAGTCGTACTTCGGGTCGGCCGGGGGCTTGCGGCGACCTGGGGATCCCTTGCGTGGCATCGTCAGTCCTTCTTGGCGCCGTAGCGAGACCGCGACTGCTTGCGGCCCGTCACCGACGAGGCATCCAGCGTGCCCCGGATGACCTTGTAACGGACCCCCGGCAGGTCCTTCACACGACCGCCACGGACGAGCACGATCGAGTGCTCCTGGAGGTTGTGGCCCTCGCCGGGGATGTACGCGGTGACCTCGATGCCGGACGACAGGCGCACGCGGGCGACCTTCCGCAGGGCCGAGTTCGGCTTCTTCGGCGTGGTCGTGTAGACGCGGGTGCACACGCCGCGTCGCTGGGGTGAGCCCTTCAGCGCGAGCGTCTTGTTCTTGTTGGGCTTGGACTGGCGGCCCTTGCGCACCAGCTGCTGGATGGTTGGCATCCGTCGCTGCTTTCTCGTCCGGGGCGGTCGACACCCCTGCTCAATTCTGTCGTTCTGGGCGGTTCGGCGGTGATCTGCCCATTCCAATGGTTCGGGCGTTTCACCTGGTCGGTTTTCGCGCAGCGCACAGCGCAGCGCGGGGTCGTGGCGGGCAGGTGGCCGGCCTGGCGGTCAACTCGGTTTGGTGCCGAGGTCGCCGGGCGGCTCGGACAACAAGCGCGCAGCAGGCGAGCGCCGCTGCGCGGGCAGCAACGGTACGCCAGCCGATCGAACGATGTCAACCCGATGGGCACGTGCCCGAGCTGACGCACGCGCCCGCCAGACGCGGGCAGGAGCCCGCCCGACGCCCAACAGCCGTCCGGCGCCCAGCGGGCCGCCTGCGACCACCTCGGAAATGGCCTGATCGGGCCGGGCGAGCGCGGCCACGTGGACGGCGATCGCGCAGTGGCCGCACCGATGGCCCCCGCACCCGCCCAAGGGCCCCCCGAACCTCAAGCCGGCCACAGGCGGGACCGATGCGAGGAGGGACGTTTCCCCGAGGAACCCCCTGTGATGCCAAGCCAGCGGGCGACATGGGCAGCCAACCTGGCTGCCCTCGCCATCGTTCCACTCGTCGTCGTGCTCGTCATGATCCTTTCCACGGTCGCAGACGCCAAGCCCGGCAATGGCAACGGTGGTCGTGTCAGTGGAGGCATCGAGAAATGCCACCCGAGGCACGGCTGCATTGATGGCGACACGAACGGCAATCCCGAGCCCACGCCAGAGCCGGAGCCGACGGCCGACCCAACGACCGAGCCCGACCCGGCACCCGAGCCCGACCCGGCACCCGAGCCCGACCCCACCCCGGACCCGACGCCCTACCCGACGGACGAAACCGATCCACCACCATCCACGGGTACGTGGAGCGACGCGAGCATCACGAACACGGCCATCTCCGGCAGCATCGACAACCTGGTCGAGGGGCGCCTGGGGAGCGACGCAACCCGGACGGTCCTGGTCTACAAGCCCACGTGGGGCCGTGACATGTGGGTTCGGCTGGTCGACCACGTGGCCGGCGCCACGGCGGACGTGAAGCTTCCGGACGACGGTCACGGAAGCTGGCAGGCCCTCCGTGTGACGATCGCCGGCGACCGGTTGTGGACGTTGTCCGGTGTCGGGCCGGTGACGGTGCGCCAGTTCCGGATCGGGGGTTCGGCGGCTTCCCCGACACTGAGCCAGGTCGACACGAAGTGGTACGGCAGCTTCGACAGCCGCGTCGGCGACCTCACGACGTTGGACAGTGGGTCGGTCGTTGCCGTGTGGCACCAGCAGGGCGCCAGCGGTCTCCACGGGCATGGCGTTGCCCTCCACCGCAGCAACGGCAGCGTCACGGTTCGCGAGGTCACTGGCCTCGGGACGATGGCCAGCAAGGACGTGGTCGCCCAGCATCCAGGTGACGGGACCATCTGGATCCTGAGCAACGCGGACTCGTCAGGGACGATCGGGAGGATCCGTCTCGCCGAGCGGACCTCTTCGCTCGACGTCCTGAGCGTGGACCACGGGTTCATCGGCTCGCAGCATGACGGCTTCGGACCTGACCCCGAAAACCCGCGCCTGGCCGTTGCCGCCGACAGCTCATCCGGTGAGCTGGTCCTGGCCTACCAGAGCGCGACCCGGCAGTGGTCGTCATCCGGCATCCGCAGCTACCCGGCCGTCGCGCGCCTTGCCGCCGGGGGTGGGGTGACGTTCCGCCACCTGCCCGTCTGGGTGGAGCGCGTCACCCCGCTCGGGCTGACGGTCCGCAGCGGAGAATTGTGGCTGAGCCACCGGCCGATCTCCAGCAGCGGCGCCTTCGACAGGCTCGAGGTGGCCCACCTGCGCGACGGCACGTGGTCGACAACGACCCTCGGGAGCCTGGCCGACGGGTACGAGGCGGCACCGGTTGACCCGCGCCGGCCGATCGTGGTGTACGAGCGGTCGGACGCCTACGTGCGCTGGGCGGCCCAGTCCTAGTTGCGTCCCGGTCATGATGCTGGGGTCGGCCCAAGGGCCGACCCCAGCATCGTCAACGGCAGGTGCTCAGATCGGGCACCCCGCCTCGTTGAGCCCGACGAACTCGTTCTTGAGCTCGTTGTAGTCCTGGGTGCTGCCCGGGAAGACATCGTTGAAGGCCGCGATGACCTCCGCCTCCGTCATCCCGTAGTCGACGTCCGGGCTGGCTGCGTTGAGCAGCGCCGCCACGGTGTGCCGACCCAGTGCGTTCAGTCCGCCACCACCGAGCTTGACGACCTCACCCAGGGTCTTCCCCGGGAAGGCGTTCTCGAAGACCGACGAGAACAGGTCGTCCGGCGAGTAGCCCGTCGCCGCCCACGCGTCCGCGTGTCGCTGCGACGTGTCGAACTGACGCCAGAAGCCGGGCGTGCAGCCCTCGCCGATCTCGAGCACGTCGATCGTGATCGACGCGGTCTCGTTGGCGTTGCACAGGGTGTTCGGGGGCGGGTTGCCGGGGTCTGCGCACCAGGTCACGATCGTCCCGGCGGGGTCGATCGTGGTCCCGGTCGCCACGGCCGTCACGGTCGTGAGCGCGTTCACGGTCACGTCGCATGTCCACGTCCAGGTCTCGCCCTGGTTCAGGATCCCGTCCCCGTTGTCACCGGTCGGGCCAACGAGCGTGCAGGCTGCCGCGCCCTCGGTGACCGCCAAGTCGACGTTGTCGAGGTCGGCGTCACCGTCGTTGGTCTCGTCCCAGGTGAGCGTCACCACCGTTCCCGGAGCCACCGGCCCCGGGTCGGTTGCCGACACGTCCAGGTCGGTGGACGGGTTCACGACCGTGATGGTCGTCTGGGCCCGCTCGTCCTGGTCGCAGATCGTGTTCGCTGGCGGGTTGTTCGGGTCCGCACACCACGTCACCACGATGCCGTTGAACCCGTCAAGGCCCGTGACCTCGCCGGTGCCGATGGCGGTGTAGGTGGTGCTGGCGTTGGGAGCGACATCGCACTCGAACACCCAGGTCTCGAGCGGCTCGAGGATGCCGTCGCCGTCGTCCCCGGACACCAGGCTGGTGTTGCAGCCGTTGTTCACGAGCACGTCAGCGTTCGCGAGGTCCACGTCACCGTCGTTGGTCTCGGTGAACTGGAGGGTGACGGTCGTGCCCGCGATGATCGTGCCCGAGTGGCTGCCGGCACCGACGTCCAGGTCGGTCGACGCCTCGACCACCGTGATGGTCTGCTGCGCGATCTCGTCCTGGTCGCAGATCGTGTCGGCGGGCGGGTTGCCCGGGTCGTCACACCACGTGACCTCGTCACCGTCGTGGAACCCGTGACCGATCGCGGTGTAGGTGGTCGTCGAGGTCGGCGACACCGTGCACGCGAAGATCCAGGTCTCCCCGACGTTGAGGATCCCGTCACCGTCGTCACCGGACTCGAAAGCCGGCGTGCAGTCGTTGTCGGCCGTGACGCTCGGGTTGGTCAGGTCGAAGTCACCGTCGTTGGTCTCGGCCCAGCGGATCGTGGCCGGGAAACCCTCGATGATGGTGGTGTTCGGGCTTACCGAGTCCACGGTGAGCTCGGTCGACGGCGCCAGCTGGTAGCAGAAGCTGATGTGGCTGAGGCCGAAGAACTTGTCGTTGTTCGGGTTGTCGGGGGCATGCAGGCCCGTGTCGCTGGTCTCCCCGCCGAGTGGCTGGTAGTCGTACAGGTTGGCGTTGGGGCCACCCTTGACGACCACGACCAGGACGGTGTGGTTGGCCGTCCAGTCGAAGGTCTGGTCTGTCTCGTTGACCTCGATCGTGACCGAGAAGCCCTCGGGCCCGGGGTAGGTGCCGTCTTCGACCGGCTGGATCTTCAGCTCGAAGATGTCGTCGCCGCTGATCACGTCACCACAGTCCGGGTTGCCGGGCAGGAAGGTCGGCTCGACATGCGCTGCGGCTGCCGGCAGCGCGAACATTGCCTGTGCCAGCAGCACCAGGGCGAGGGCGCCGAGACGCCGTCGTCGCCTTGCTGCTCGGGCGCCCCGCCTGCGCGTGGGCGCTGGATCCATCTGATTCATCGATTGCTCCTTGTGCCCCTGTCGGGATCGTTCGCGGGTGGAGCGCCGGGCCGCCCAAGGCGAAGCCTCAACGGCAGCGGCGGCACCCCGCCCGGGCGGCGAGCTTCCGCCATCCAAGTCCCCTCTGGACCTCTGACACGAACCTACGAATGCTCTCGGTGGAGCGTCAATGTCGGGCGGCACACAACTCCACCGCGTGACGCAGCGACCACCGTGCGTCGACGAAAACGGCGGAGACACGCGCGACGCGCGCGCGTGTCCGCGCGATCCGCTCAGGCGCGGGCTGTCGCCTCAGGCGTGGGATCCCGCCCGGACGCGTCGACCGATGAGGACGGCCGAGGCCAGCACGAGGCCCGGCACGACCTGGCCCGCCCCCGTGGTGGGCGTCGGGGCTGTGGCGTCGGGCAGGGGAACGCGCTCGACCGCCAGGTCAGGGATGAACACGACATCGGCGGCAAATGACGGGGCGGGCAGGCACGGTTCGGTGCTGGTGCTGCCGAAGCGGTTGCGGGCGTTGCAGGCGCGACGCAACAGGTCCACCCCGTCGTCGGGCACCAGGAACCCGTCGTCGACGCTGGTCTCGGATGCCGCGACCACCTGGGCGTACCAGCCGGCATGATCGCCGTAGAGGGCGACCAGCTGCTGGTCGGTGAAGGGCACGCTGATCCCACCAAGCTCGCAGAGGTCAGAGAAGTAGGTCGCGACCGGGTGCACGATTGGGGGCAGGCGCACGCCGCCAAGCGTGTTGGAGTGCTCGTCCTTGGCGAGGCTGGCACCGTTGAAGTCGTAGCGCGGTCCGCTGGGGGCGGGGACGCCGTTCCGGACCCAGTTGTCGAGGTGCCACAGGGCCGCGTTGGCGGCGTACCGAGTGGGGAACAGGGCCCCATTGACGATGCAGACCGCTTCGCGCACGTCGATCTGCTCGCCGAAGTTCCCCGCTGACTGCCAGAGAGCCTCGGCTTGTTCACGGGATTGCTGGCCGAGGCCGGCGAGCCGGAGGCTTTGGCCCTCGGTCTGCTGGCGGCCGATCCAGCTGTCCGCATGCGCCGCGCCGGCGAGCTCCCACAGCCGGTAGCTCGGCCACGGGGTCGGGTCGTCGGGCGTGCCCTCGCGATCGCCGAGCAGGTGGATGACCTTCGCCGCCGGCTCATGGTCGTACTGCTTGGTGCCGCCGGCCTGGATGAGGTAGCCGTCGATGAGACCCCCGGCCGCCTGGGTGGTCGCGACGTGGTCGGACAGGCGGATCGCGCCCTGCGACTGGCCGGCCGCGATGAGCACCTCGGTGGTCAACTCGCCGAGCGGGTTGACCTCGCCAGTTTCCTTGAAGGCCTTCGCGACCTGGCTGAACATGTCGTTCGCGAACTGGTCGCCCGGGTGGTTGAGCACGCCGTAGCGGACGGGGTCCCATGTCTGCGGTGTCAGACCCGGGACACGCAGATTCCGGTGGCCTGCGCGCTGACGTGGACGTGCGCCCAGCCCTCACGGTGCAGGAAACGTACAGACTGGATGGAATTGACAGCATTCTCGAACTGGGCGGTGACGTTCACCCAGTCCAACATGACGGTCCCGCTGAAGTCCGCGGGCTCGGAAGGGTGGGTGACCAGGATCCGGGTCGTGAAGTCGGCGGTCGCGCCGTCGGCGGCGGTCGCGGTCCCGGACACGAGGAACTCGTGCTGCTCGTAGCCGAACTCGGACAGGTCGAACCAGCTGTCCCACATCGGGTGGCCGTGCAGGCCCACGTCGTCAGGCAACAGCTCGACCGTCGGCGACGGCACCTGCGCCTGCGCGGGGACAGACCCGATCGGCAGCACGACTGCGCCGACGAGGGCAAGTGCGGCGCAGGCGACGATGCGGTGCATCCGGGCTCCTGAAACTCGAAGCAACGGTAGACCAGCGCCGAATCCAACCCCCTGGATCGTCTCCCCGCTGTGGAGGAGACTCCCGGGCGCATCAGGGACGGCGACGGGTCCGGAGCGCACCGAGGACGACGAGGGCGACGGCCACGACGGCGCCGCCGCCGGTGGCCGGCATGCCCTCGCCCGGCGGCGACGGCTGGGCGGGCGGCTCGCCAGGGCCAAGAACCGCAGCCGCGGCGATGGTGACCCGGGCGGTCGTCAGGTACGCGTCTCCAGCGGCGGCCTCCAGGGCCGTGGCCAGCGGGGTGTACTGCTGAAACTGGTTCGAGGGCCCCAGGTCGACGGGGATCACGAGGCGTCCGTCCGGTCCGGCCGTGATGGTCATGGTCGTGCCGTCCACGTCGACCTCGTGGGTCCGGCCCGGCACGTACCGGGGCGGCGTCGTGACGGTGGCGCTGCCCGTCCCGACCAGCACGAAGCCGTCGGCGGAGGCGTCACGGAGCTCGGCGAACTCGAGGACGTCGCGTTCGAGCTCGACCCGCCAGCCCCACACGTCCAACCTCGGCTCGATGAACCGGTGGGAGATCACCTCCGGGTCCCGGCGATCCTCGGCGATGACGTCCAGGAAGGTCGGCAGGGTCAGGTGCAGGTCGCGCTCCCAGTAGGGCCAGTCGTGGGCGCCGGGGCCATAGTCGTCCCAGACGTGACCGATCCCGAGCGCCGCGAGCTGCTGGTGCATGTTGGCCATCATCTGGTGCACACCCACCTCGAGCGGATCGATGCCGTTCCCTCCGTACTCGCCGCCGGGCTGGCCGTTGCCGGTGCGCAGCTCCAGCTCGGTGTGCGCGAGATTGGTGGCCAGGTCGTGCGGGTTGTGACCGCGCCACCGGACCTCCTCGGTGGCGTACTGGCCCCAGACCGACCCCGGGAGGGTGTTGCCGAGGAACAGCTCGACGAGGGACAGGCCGGTGCCGCCGGCCGGGTCGATCAGGGTCGTGTCGACCGCACCGCTGAACGCCGCGGCCGCGACGAACAGGTCGGGGTGGCGGGCGGCGTAGCTGAGCGAACCGAAGCCGCCCATCGACAGGCCGATGACGATCCGGCAGGCGCGGCGGTCGCAGGCGTCGTACTGCTGGCCGATCCAGCCGACGAGCTCGCCGACGTGGTGGCTCTCCCACTTGGGCTGCCCGAGCGCGCCGTTGTTGAACCAGTCCGTGTAGAAGCCCCAGGCCCCCGCGTCGGGCATCACGACGATCAGGTCCATGGCGGCCGTGAATGCCTCGAGATCGGACTTGTCCGTCCAGGCGCGGTAGTCGTCGCAGCAGCCATGGAGCAGGAACAGCACCGGGTGGTCGACGTCGCCGGCCGGGTCATGGCCGGTGGGCAACAGGACCCGCAGGCGCGCCTCGCCCTCGAGGGCGTCGGACACCACCGTCAGCTCGTGCAGCCGGTCCGACAATGCCTCGTCGGAGACCACGGTGATCCCGGACGCCTGATCAGTCGCGACCGCCGACTGGGCAGTCGCCGAGACGGGCTGGGCGATGACTGCCATGCTCAACGCCACCGCAACGGCCAGCTGCTTCACGACCCCTCCCGGGCCCCGCAGAAACTACCTGCGGCCGTCCGTGGGAATCGGCCGCCGGCGACACTCACGGCAGGTGCAACGCGCCCGTGACGACCGTCACGGCGTCGCCCGTGAGCAGGACTCGGTCGCCGTCGGGGCGGACGACGAGCATGCCCCCGCGCGCCGACACCTGGGCGGCACGGAGCACGTCCCGGCCCAGCCGTTCGCACCAGAACGGGCCGAGCGTGCAATGCGCGGACCCGGTCACGGGATCCTCCGGGATGCCGTGCTGGGGCGTGAAGTAGCGGGAGACGATGTCCACCCCCTCCTCGTCGCCGGGCGCCGTCACGATGATCCCGCCGGCCAGCGTGGCGACCGCGGCCATGTTGGGGGCGAGGGCGCGGACGTCGTCAGCCTGCGCGAAGACCGCCAGCAGGTTGCGGTCGTCGTGGGGATCGTTGCGCGTCCCGAGCAGCTCGGCCGGAGCGGCCCCGAGCGCCTCGGCGACCGCGCCGGCCAAATCGTCGTCGACTTCGGGGGCAGCCAGGGCAGCGGGCAGGTCGATGACGGTTCGGTTGCCGTCACGACGGGCACGCAACTCGCCTGACCGCGTGACGAACCGGACCTCGTCGAGGCCGTCCTCGGTGGTCAACACGTGGCCGGATGCCAACGTGGCGTGACCGCACAGGTCGACCTCGGTCGTCGGCGTGAACCAGCGCAGGTCGAAGCGCCCGTCACCGCGGGGCCGAACGAACGCCGTCTCGGACATGTTCGCCTCGGCGGCGACGCGTTGCTGGAGGTCGTCGGACAGCTCGTCGCCGGCCTCGAGCAGGAGGACCGCCGCCGGGTTGCCCGCGAACGCTTCGGACGTGAAGGCGTCCACGATCCGCCAAGGTCGGGTCGTCATCGAGCAGGGTCGCGCGACTCGAGGCGGACGATGATCGACTTGCTCGTCGGGGTGTTGGACGTGTCGGCCACCGAGCCCAGGGGCACGAGCGAGTTGGCCTCCGGAAAGTAGGCGGCGGCCGTCCGGCGCGCGATCGGGTAGGCGACCAGCCGGAAGGCGTCGGCGCGACGCTCACCGTCCGACCATTCGCTGACCAGGTCGATGACGTCGCCATCGGCGAATCCGAGCTCGGCCAGGTCGTCAGCGTTGCAGAAGACCACCCGGCGGCCACCCTCGATCCCGCGATAGCGGTCATCGAGCCCGTAGATGGTGGTGTTGTACTGGTCGTGTGACCGCACCGTCTGGAGCAGCAGCCGGCCCTCCGGGATCTCGATGGGCGTCACCGGGTTGACGGTCAGCTGGGCCCGTCCGGTGGCCGTGCGGAACTCGCGATCGTCGCGGGGCGGATGGGGCAGCCGCAGTCGGGCGCCGTCGGCCACCCGCGCCTCGAAGTCGTCGAAGCCCGGCACGACCCGTTCGATGCTGGCGCGGATGCGGGCGTGGTCGGCGTCGAGCTGTTCCCACGGGATCGGCGAGTCGGGCATCGTCGCGCGGGCCAGGCCGCAGACGATCGAGACCTCGGAGCGAAGGTGCTTGGAGGCCGGCTTCACCGACCCCTGGGTGGCGTGCACCTCCCCCATCGAGTCCTCGACGGTGACGAAACCGACCGGGTCCTTCTCGGTGCGGCCCAGGCACGGAAGGATCAGCGCCTCCTGCCCGCACATCACGTGCGAGCGGTTGAGCTTGGTCGAGACCTGGACCGTGAGGCCGACGCGGCGCATCGCCCCGGCGGTCTGGACCGTGTCCGGCGCCGCCGACACGAAGTTGCCGCCGACGGCGACGAACACGTCGACCTCGTCCTGCCGCATCGCGTTGATCGCGCCAACCGTGTCGTACCCGTGATCGCGAGGAGCCGAGATGCCGAACTCGTCGTCGAGGGCGTCGAGGAAGGCATCGGTCGGCCGCTCCCAGATGCCCATCGTCCGATCGCCCTGCACGTTCGAATGGCCGCGGACCGGGCACAGGCCCGCCCCGGGCTTGCCGATGGCGCCGCGCAGCAGGACCGTGTTGACGATCTCGCGGATCGTCGCGACCGCGTGCTTGTGCTGGGTCAGCCCCATGGCCCAGCAGGCGATGATCCGTTCGCCGTCGGCGACCAGGTCGGCCAGGAGCTCGACCTCCTCGGCCGCCAGGCCGGTGGCGTCGAGCAGCCCGTCACGGTCGACGTGGGCAAGCGCGTCGGAGAGCTCGGCGAAGCCGTCGCAGTGGTCATCGATGAACGCACGGTCGATGGCGCCGCGGTCGAGGAGCGCTGCGTTGACCAGCTGGAACAGGGCCTGGTCGCCGCCGACCCGAACCTGGAGGAAATGGTCGGCCAGGCGGGTACCGCGCCCGATCACGCCGCGGATCCTCTGGGGGTTCTTGAACCGCTTGAGCCCGGCCTCGGGCAGCGGGTTGATCGCGACGATCGTTGCACCTCGGCGCTTCGCTGCCTCGAGGGTGGCGAGCATCCGGGGGTGGTTGGTGCCGGGGTTCTGGCCGATGACGCAGATCAGCTCGGCCTGCTCGAAGTCGTCGAGCGTGACGCTGCCCTTGCCGATCCCGATGGTCTCGCCGAGCGCGCTGCCGGAGCTCTCGTGGCACATGTTGGAGCAGTCCGGGAGGTTGTTGGTGCCGTACGCCCGCACGAACAGCTGGTAGCAGAACGCGGCCTCGTTGCTCGTCCGGCCAGACGTGTAGAACACGGCCCGGTCGGGTTCGGTCGCATTGAGGTGGCGGGCGACGACTTCGAACGCGTCGTCCCAGCCGATCGGCTGGTAGTGGGTGGCGCCGGCGGGCCGGTGCATGGGCTCGGTCAGCCGACCCTGGTTCCCGAGCCAGTGGTCGTCGCGGAGGCGCAGCGACTCGATCGAGTGGTGGGCGAAGAAGGCCGCGTCCGCGCGGTCGCGGGTGGCCTCCTCGGCCACGGCCTTGGCGCCGTTCTCGCAGAACTCGGCGAACGACGGGTCGTCGTGTTCGGGCCAGGCGCAGCCGGGACAGTCGAAGCCGCCGGGCTGGTTGATGTCGTGCAGCAGCTTCAGACCACGCCCCAATCCGACCTCGCGAATCACGGGGCCGAAGCCCTTGGTGACGCCCTTGACGCCGGCCGCCTTCGAGGCCGGTTCGGACACGCGAACCGGGGACGTGGTGCCGCGCGAGGAACGTCGAGCCATGGCCCGCACCGTAGTCGGGACCGTCCTAGGGTCCGCGGGCGGGAGGCGGAGTCATGGCCGGCGAGCCACAGCAGCTCAACCTGTTCTGGCACGTCCTGAAGTGGGTCTTCGAGTTCTTCGTCCTCGTCGTCATGCGCTGGAAGCTCGACATCTCGGGGGTGACCCACGTGCCTCGCGACCGCGGGGCGCTGCTGGTCTTCAACCATCACTCCCAGCTGGACGGGCCGATGGTGGCGCTGCCGGTCGTTCGGCGTCGGGGGCGCCCGCTGCGGTTTCTCGGCAAGAAGGAGCACTGGGAGGGCCGGCTGCGGCCGCTGCTCGAGATGTCGAAGTCGGTGCCGGTGGACCGTTCGTCTCGTGAGGCTCGCGCCGGCGCCCTGGACGCCGTGGTCGAGGCGCTCGAGTCGGGGGACCTGTTGGCGATGGCGCCCGAGGGCACGATCTCGGAGTCGTTCGACCTCATGCCGTTTCGGACCGGTGCCGTGCGCGCGGCCCAGGCGGCCGGCGTGCCAATCGTGCCGGTGATCGGCTGGGGCACCCACCGGGTCGTCCCCAAGGGGCAGCCGATGCGCTCGACGCGACGGATCCCCGTCGTCGTCCGGTTCATGGAGCCCTTCGAGGTTGCCCCGGACGCCGACCCGGTTGCGGCGACGGCCGAGCTCGAGGACCGGATGCGCGCCGAGCTCGACAAGGTCATTGCCGCCTACCCGGCACCGACGCCCGGCGACGACTGGTGGCTGCCCCGGCGGCTGGGTGGCTCGGCGATCGACCACGATCAGTTCCTGGCCCAGCACGAGGCACGGCTGGCCGCCTGGGACGCCAGGGACGCTCGTCGGCGGGCCCGCAAGTCACACCAGCAGGCGCGCAAGGACGCCTTCGACGAGCCGCGCGGCGGCAGGGTCCGCCGATGGGTCGCGTCGATGCGGCGACGGGCCGCCTGAGGCCGCTCAAGTCTCCGTGAGGGCGGCGTCGATGGCGTCGTGGAAACGCTGGAGGGGTGGCTCGTTGCGCCCGTGCAGGACCTCGGTCATCAGCCCGCTCGACATGTTGCGCTGGATGGCCTCCTGCTGGCCGAAGTCCTCGACCAGCACCACGTTGTGGGTGAACTCGACGTTGGCGCGCCAGAACGCCTCCGCCTGCTCGTCGTCGACCGGGCCAGGTGTGTAGAAGCGCAGGTGGACACGGCAGCGGTCGGTGCGCTCCGGGTCCGGGAACACCTGCCACAGCTCGGCATGACCGGACTGGGGCAGGTTGATGACCGTGTTGGGGAACAGCTGGTAGACGATCGAGGCGTGCCGCTTGAGGTCCCACTCGTCCTCGTGGGTGGTCCGAAGATGGCGCGGGACGTCCTTGCCGAACACGACCGAGCGGGTGTGGTGCCCGAACGCGTCGCCGATCGCGGGCGTGGACAGCAGGATCCTCCCCACGGTCCGCCGGTGCAGCGAGAAGATGTGGTAGCCCTCGAGGAACGTGTCGTAGACGAGCTTCCAGTTGGCCGCGACGGTGACGACGCGTTCCTCGAGGAACCGGAAGTCACCCAGGTTCCACTCGTCGAGCTCCTCGCCGATGCCGCCGAGGTCGTCGGCGAGGTCGGGCGGCTCGGAGGCACCCGGCGTCACGGCGATCAGTCCGGCGGCCTCGGCGACCGGGATCGGCAGCAGGCTCAGCTCGGATGGGTCGCATTCGTCGAAGGCCTCACGGGCGAGCGGCTGGCCGAGCAGCTCGCCGTTGAGGTCGTAGGTCCAGGCGTGGAACGGACAGCTGAACACGCGGCCCGGCATCCCATGGCCCTCGGCGATTCGTGAACCGCGGTGGCGGCAGGCGTTGAGGAACGCCCGGACCTGGGTGTCCTCGCCCCGGACCAGCAGCACCGGCACGTCGCCGATCTCGACCGCGACGCAGGAGCCGGGCTCGGGCACGTCGGCCGACAGGGCAGCGATGATGGGCCGCCCGCGGAACAACAGGTTCCGCTCCGTCGCGGCCCGGTCCGGATCGAGGTAGACATCGACCGAGGTGCGCCGGACCGACGGCAGCATCTCGGTCGTGCGGTCCTGGTAGAGCTTGAGGAACCGACGGAACAGGTCCACCTGGGTCTCGTGACGCATCCCGACCTCCCGCACCGACACGGTACGGGGGTTTTTCGCGCGAGGCCCAGCGGCCGGCCCGAGGGGTCAGCTGGGCATGACCTCGGCGAGCCAGCGCTCGACCCGGAGGGCACGGAGCGTGTTCCAGCGACTCGGGTGGCCGGTCGGTTCCATCCGGAACCATTCGCGGCCGCTGTGACGGTTCTGCACCGGCCATCGTCCGTCCCGGCGCCGCTTGCGCAACAGCTCAACCGCGTCGGTCAACCGCTCGTCCCAGGGCGCCGCGCGGACGGCGAAGTACTCCAGGGCGCGCAGCACGTCGTAGAACCACCACGTCGGGAACGAGAACCGGGTGAAGTCGGCGCGAATGACCTCGCCCGTCCGGTGCGACCGGAACAGCCGATGGGCCAGCAGGAACTCCTCGCCGTGCTGGATGGCCTCCGCGACAGCAGGGTCAGCACGCACCGACTGCCAGGCCCCGAGCCCTTCCATCACGCTCAGGGTCGTGTGCACGGATGGATGAGTGGCGTCGTCGCGAAGCTCGCAGTTCCAGCCGCCTCCGAGCATCCGTTGGTCCATGAGGCGATCGACCAGCCGCGCCGCCCGCGGGTCGCCGAGCAGGTCCAGCCCACCCGCGATCGACAGCAGCATTCCGATCACGCACGTGTCCGAGAACGCCCCCCGGTCCGGCAGTGGCTCCGCCTCGGGCACTGCCTGGCCGAGCAGCAGCCGTGCGCTGGCGCGAGTGTCGGCGTGTGATGGGTCGACGCCGAGCCGGACGAGCAGCTGGACCGTGTAGAAGGTCGAGATCCACTTGGGGCTGTACCAGCCGCCACCCCACCTGCCCTCCGAGTCCCGCGTCGCCAACAGCGCGGCACCCCATCCCTCGGAGGCGATGCGCCGGCGAGTCCGCTGCCATGTGCGATCCGGCTCGTCGAGCAGGTCGCGCTGGACCTGCCAGGCGATCGACGGGTCGCCCTCGAGCAGCCAGGCGCGCTGGTCCTCGGTCAGCACGGCGGCCATGACGCGTCTAGGCCCGGCCGACGACCTGGCGCTGGGCGCCGAGGCCGGTGATCGCCAGCTCCATGACGTCGCCTTCGTGCAACCAGGGCGGGTCCTCGAAGCCCATCGCCACGCCTGCCGGTGTCCCGGTGTTGATCACGTCACCGGGCTCCAGGACGAGGAACTGGCTGAGGTACCAGACCAGGTGCATCACGTCGAAGATCATGTCGGCGGTCGTGCTGTGCTGGCGGACGACGCCGTTGACGGACAGGGTGAGCTCGAGGGACTGGGGGTCGGGCACGTCCTCGCCGGTCACCAGCCATGGCCCAAGGGGGTTGAACGTCTCGGCGGACTTGCCCTTGACCCACTGGCCGCCGCGCTCGACCTGGAAGTCCCGGGCGGACACGTCGTTGGAGATCGCGTAGCCAGCGACGATGTCACGGGCGTGCTCAGGCGAGTCGAGGTAGCGGCCGGGCGCGCCGACGATCACGGCCAGCTCGACCTCGTGGTCGAGCTTCACGCAGCCGCGCGGGATGAGGACCGTGTCGTTGGGGCCGACGACCGCGTTCGCGGCCTTGGTGAACAGGACGGGCTCGGTGGGCAGGTCGGCGCCGGTCTCGGCGGCGTGCTGGGCGTAGTTGAGCCCGATGCACAGGATCTTGGTCGGCCGGCGGATCGGCGGGCCGAGGCGGACGTCGGCGGGAGCCTCAATGGGAACGAGCGTGCCGCCGGCCATCGCGTCGGCGGCCCGGGCCAGTCCACCGTCGCCGAGGAAGTCGGCCGTGATGTCGGCCGTCACGGATGCCAGGTCGAGCAGCGTTCCGTCGCCGGCCACAACGACCGGTCGTTCCTGCCCGGCGCCACCGATCCGTGCCAGCCGCATGGATTCACCTCCGTGTGGCATTGTTGCGCACCCCGCGCGTGCGGAGCTGGACCGGAGGTGGCGGGATGGAGCTGGCAGCGGCCATCGGGGGCGGCGGCGCCGGTGGCGTGGCCGCGTACCTGCTGCTGGCCCACCGGAAGATCAAGGGCTACCAGTCGCCCCTGCGCTGGATCCCGGCTCTGGTCGCCGGCGGGCGCGTCAAGGACCTCGTGCTGGTCGTGCTCGTGACCGGCGCCGGAACCGCCGTCGGGGTGTTCTTCGGCCTGGGCATGGTGGCCGCACTCGAGGCCCGCGCCGGCTGAGCCCTCATCCCGCCCCCGCGTGAGCACGAACGGGACCATGCGTCCCGATTGTGCTCACACCGCGGTGGGGAGGCCCCCACGGCACCCGCGCGTGAGCACGAACGGGACCATGCCTCCGGGTTCTGCTCACACGGTGGCGCGGGCGCCCTTCAACCGGGCGAGACCCGCAGGGATTTCACTGCCAGGTGCAGCTGGAGCCGGCCCTCGGGGTCGTCGAGGATGTCGCCGAAGACCTCTCGGAGCTGCTCGATCCGGTAGCGGGCCGACTGCACGTGCATGTTCAGGCGTCGGGCCGTGGCCGTGACGCCGCCCTGCTCGTCGAGCCAGGCCTCGAGGGTCTCGAGCAGCATGTCCTGCCGGTGGGCGGGCTGGTCGTCGAGCACCGCGAGCAGGTCGCTGGCCAGCTCGCCGGCAGCGAGCGACCCCATGATCAGCCGGTCGAGCCGGGTGTCGTCGGCCGTGAGCGTGTGCAGGCCGCGGCGCCGGGCAACGCCCAACGCCTCGCGGGCCTCGTCGTGCGACGTCCGCATCCCCTGGGCACCCTCGAGTCTCGAACCAATCCCAGCCCGGGCGCCGGCCGGCGCCGGAGGAGGCCCGGGGAGGCCCTGGAGGAACAGCACCACGGCGTCGCCGTCGATGGCCAGCGCACCACGGGCGCCGGCACGTGTCCGCCAGCCCTCGAGGTGGGCGGCCAGCGTGTCCGGGAAGAACCCCTCGCCGGCCGGCTCGTAGACCGCGCACTGCCAGGTCCCGATCAACTGGAGATCGAGCGCGTGGGCCGCACGGGTCGCCTCCTCGGATCTCGGCGGCACCTCGAGCACACCCCGGATCAGGGCGCGTTCGGCGTCGCGACGCTGGAGCCACACGCGGTCGCCGCGCAGGTACTCGGACGTGACGCCGAGGCTCAGTCCGGTGATGAGCTCGACGCCGAGGTGGCTGAGCTCGAGCGACATGCGCGGGTCTTCGAGCTCCTCCTCGTCGACGACCCGGTGCAGCTCCCACCACAGCGTGTTCTGTGAGATGTGCAGGACGGTCAGCAGGTCCTCGAGGGTGATGCCCGCGTCGACCGGCGGGATGCAGATGGCGACGAGATCGCGGATCTCGTGGCGGGTCGCGAGCCGCTGCTCGAGGAAGATCTGGAGGGCGAGGTCGACGATCCGGCCGATGACGACCGTGACGGCGTCCTGGAAGGCGGGGCCAGCGTTGGCGTAGGCCGGGATCTGGTCGAAGACATGCTCGGCGATGCGGCCGGTCAACTCCGGGCCGCGGTGGCGCAGGTCAGGCGGCTCGCCGCGTTGCCGGATGCGGGCGGTCAGGTCACGGGACGGTGTCGCGGCCATCATTCCATCACAACAGGAGGAAAATCCTTGAAAATCTTCCTAGGAATCATATGACAATGAATGCCGCGTGCTCCGGTTTGCTTGCCGCAAGCAGCACCCGAGACCCCCGGACGGCACCGTGCGCATCGCCTTCCTGTTCCCCGGCCAGGGCTCCCAGCGACCGGGCATGGCGTCGGCTTGGCTGCCGCAGGCCGCTGACCGCTTCACCCAGCTTGCCGACGCGACCGGGCTCGACCTGCCGACCCTGGCCGACGACCCGGCCGCGTGCGAACGCACGGCCGTCGCCCAGCCGGCCATGTTCGCCACCTCGTTGGCGGCGTTGGACGCCCTGGCCAACGAGGGCATGACACCCGACGTCGTGGCCGGCCACAGCCTCGGCGAGGCCACCGCGGCCGTCGCCGCGGGTGTCCTGGACCCCACCGAGGGCGCGCGATTCGTCGCCGAGCGCGGGCGCGCGATGGGCCTGGCCTGCCAGGGCTCCCCCGGGGCCATGGTCGCCGTGTTGCGACTCCCCCTCGACACGATCGAGCTGGCCCTGGAGGCCACGCCCGAGGTGCAGGTGGCCAACCACAACGCTCCCGGCCAGACCGTCATCGCCGGCCCGAACGACGCGATCGAGCAGGCGGTGCCTCGGCTCGAAGGCGCCGGTGGCCGGATCCGCCGATTGCCCGTCGAGGGCCCGTTCCACACGCCCGCGATGGCACCCGCCATGGTCGCTGCCGACCATGCCCTCAAGCGCATGAACGTGGCGGAGCCCGACGTCCCACTCGTGACGGGCCGGTCCGGGCAGGTCCTCACCACGGGCGAACAGGTCCGGACCGCGCTGGTCGAAGGGATCCTGGCGCCGGTCCGGTGGGTCGACGTGCAGTCGCAGCTCGTCGAGCTCGGCGTCGAGCTGGCCGTCGAGGTCGGCTCCGCCGGCGTCCTGGCTGCCATGGCACGCCGCACCGTCCCCGACCTGCGCGTCATCTCGGTCGCCACACCCGACGACCTCCACCAACTGGCCGCCACCCCCGCCGCCGCCTGACCGCCTCCCCTCCGTCAAGAAGGGCACCCGTGATCCCGATCCCCGCCTGCAACGTCCTGGTCGCGCCACGCGCCGCGCGGCTGACGTCCTGCCTGCCCGAGGAGTCCGCCGTGGCCCGCGGTGACGTCGTCGCCGTCCTCGAGATCGGCGGCGACCGCCTGTCCCTGCTGGCGCCGTCGGCCGGCGTCGTTGGCGGCCCGCTCGTCGGCGAGCGGGAAGCCATCGCGATGGGCGACGCGGTCGCCTGGCTTCGTCGATGACCGCCCGCCTGACGGGCACGCTGCGGTCACCGGAAACGCTGCGGTCAACAGTCGAAGCCCGGCACCGACGTGGCGCCGTGCCGGCCATCATCGCCGGGATCGGCGCCGCGTTGCCCGACCGAGTCGTGACGAACGCCGACCTCGAGGCGCGCCTGGACACCAGCGACGAGTGGATTCGCACGCGGACCGGCATCGTCGAACGGCACCATGTCCCGCCGGGACAGGCGACATCCGACCTGGCGGTTGCTGCCGCCGAGGCCGCCCTGTCGAACGGGCGGATGACCCCGGGCGACGTCGGCACGCTGATCGTGGCCACGACCACGCCCGACAACCCGGTGCCGGCAACCGCTCCCCGCGTCGCGGCCGGGCTCGGACTGACCTGCGCGGCCTTCGACATCAACGCCGCCTGCTCCGGTTTCGTCTACGGGCTGCGGCTGGCGACCACGCTGGCCCTGTCGGGCGACCCGGTGCTGCTCGTGGCCGCCGACACGATGACCAGCGTGGTCGATCCCACTGACCGAACCACCGCCGTGCTGTTCGGAGACGGTGCCGGTGCGGTCGTCGTCACGGCCGACAGCCGCGGGCAGTTCGGCCCCTTCGACCTCGGCAGCGCCGGCGTGCTGGCTGACCTGCTCGTGGTCCCGGCCGGTGGCAGCCGCAACCCGGCCACCACCTCGACCGTCGCGGCCGGTGACCACGGCCTGAAGATGCAGGGCCGGGAGGTCTATCGCAACGCCGTCGCCCACATGGTCGAGTCGTGCGAGGCGGTGCTGACCGACGCCGGCCTCGACGTCGACGACGTCGACCTGTTCGTGGGCCACCAGGCCAACGTGCGAATCCTCGATGCCGTCGCGACGCGCCTCGGCATCCCCGGGAACCGGACGCACGCGACGATCGACCGCCACGGCAACACGTCGTCGGCCTCGATCCCCTTGGCGCTCGCCGACGCGGTCGAGCACGGCCGGCTGGCGCCGGGCGCCACCCTGCTGCTCAGCGCCTTCGGCGCCGGCCTCACTTGGGGGTCATGCCTGCTGACATGGGTCCAGGGGCCCGACGATGAGTGATCGCGTGGCCATCGTCACCGGCGGATCTGGGGGCATCGGGACCGCCGTGACCCGGCACCTGTCGCAGAACGGCCGGACGGTCCTGGTCGGATTCGGCACGAACGAGGCCGCCGCGAGCGCCGCCGTCGACGCCTGCGCCGGCAAGGCCGAGGCCATCCACCTCGACGTCACTGACCCCGAGACGATGCAGGCCGCCGTCGCCCGAGCCGGCGACCTGGGCACGCTCGACGTGCTCGTCAACAACGCCGGCGTCGCCCACGACGACCTGCTGCTGCGAGCCGCGGTCGCGGGCGTCGACGACACGCTGGACGTCAACCTTCGCGGCGCGATCCTCATGACCCAGGCCGCGCTGCGGCCCATGCTTCGCGCCCGCACCGGGCGGATCATCAGCATCTCGTCGATCGTCGGGCTGCGCGGCAACGCCGGCCAGACGGCCTACGCCGCCGCCAAGTCGGGGCTCGTCGGGTTCAGCAAGTCGCTGGCCCGCGAGGTCGCCCGCAAGAACATCACCGTCAACGTCGTCGCCCCGGGCTGGGTCGAGACCGCCATGACCGCCGACCTGCCCGACGCGGCTCGCATGGCGTTCTGCGAGCAGGCCCCCATCGGCCGGGCCATCACGGCCGACGAGGTTGCGGCCGTCGTCGCCTTTCTCGCCTCTGACGAAGCCGCCGCCATCACTGGCGTCGTCCTCCCCGTCGACGGCGGTGCCGCCGCCTGACCAGCCGTCGCACACGCACCACCACGACCTGCACCCGACCACCAAGGAGATCACCATGCAGGAGCTCTACACCCGCCTCGCGGACATCCTCACCAGCCAGTTCGGCGTCGACGAGTCCGCCCTGACGCCCACGGCCACGTTCGAAGCGCTCGAGCTGGACTCGCTCGACCTGGTCGAGATCACGCTGGTCGTCGACGACGAGCTCGGCGTCCGAATCCCCGACGACCGGCTCGAGGACATCGTCACGGTCCAGGACGCCGTCGACGTCATCGCCGAGCTCTCTGGAGTCGCTGCGTGACGAGTCGAGTCACACCGACCGTGCGGCCAGCCCGGAGGACGGCATGAAGTCGCCGGCCATCACCGGCCTCGGCGCCATCACGCCGGCTGGCCGCGGCGTCGAAGTGTCGTGGCACCGGGTCGTCGACGGCAAGCCGACGGCCGCGCTCGACGAGATGCTTGCCGCCGCCGATGTCCCGGTGGCGCTCTGCTGCCGAGTGCCCGACTTCGACGCCGATGCCGAGGTCGGCCGCGGCGCCAGCCGCCGGCTCGACCGGTTCACACACCTTGCGGTCCTGGCGGCGACCGAGGCCCTCGCCCAGGCCGGGCTCGTCGACGACGACGGCCGGATCATCGGCGCTGACCCCGACCGCGTGGCAATCGTCCTGGGATCGGGCATCGGGGGCGCCGAAACCTGGGCGTCCGAGTACCCGAGCTTCCTCGCCAACGGTCCCGGCCGGGTGAGCCCCACGTTCATCCCCCGGATGCTGTCGAACACCGCCGCCGGCACGATCGCGATCCGCACCGGCGCCCGCGGGCCGAACGTGACGGTCAACACCGCCTGCGCCGCCGGGGCCACCGCAATCCACGTCGCCCGCGACCTCGTCCGTTCCGGGACGGCCGACGTCGCGATCGCCGGTGGCGTCGAGGCCGGGATCACCGCCCTGTCGGTGTCGGCGTTCAACCAGATGGGGGCGCTCAGCCGCAACCCTGACCCGTCGACGGCCTCCCGGCCGTTCGACATCGACCGTGACGGCTTCGTGATGGGCGAAGGCGCCGGCGTCGTCGTCGTGGAGTCGGCCAAGCACGCCAAGGGCCGCGGCGCCACGGTGCTCGGGCGGGTCGCCGGTGTCGGCGCATCCGCCGACGCGCATCACGCCACCGCCCCGTCCCCCGACGGCGGCGGCGCCATCCTCGCGATGCGCCGGGCCCTCGCCGACGCCGACCTGGACCCGTCCGACATCGGGCACGTCAACGCCCATGGCACGAGCACCCCGCTGAACGACCATGCCGAGGCGCTCGCGATCCGAACGGTCTTCGGCGCTGACGCCGACCGGCTGGCGGTGTCGTCGACGAAGGGCGTCACGGGCCACCTGCTGGGCGGCGCCGGTGCCGTCGAGGCCATCTTCGCGCTGTTGGCCCTGCGCTCGCAGCTGGCGCCACCGACAGCCGGCCTGCACCGACTCGACCCCGAGATCGACCTGGACGTGGTGGCCGACACGGCCCGCGACATGAAGCTGGACGCCGTGATGACCAACTCGTTCGGGTTCGGCGGCCAGAACGCCAGCCTCGTCCTGACCCGCTGAGCACCCCCGGAGGCCACGAGTTGAGCGACCCCGTCCTCCTCGCCGAGACGCCCGCCGCCGCGCCGACGGCGTTGGCGCCGGGCGACGGTGCCCGCGACCGGCTGGCGTCGCTCCTGGACAACAGTTCGTTCGTCGAGCTCGGTGCCAACCGCCAACACCGGGCCAGCGCGTTCGGCCTGGAGGATCGCCGGCCCGACGGGGACGGCGTCGTCGCGGGCACCGGCCGGATCGCGGCCCGGCCGGTCGCGGTGTACGCGCAGGACCGGCGGGTGCTGGGTGGATCACTGGGCGAGGCCCATGCCGACAAGATCGCCCGGACCATCCAGCTCGGGCTGTCCGGCGGCGCCCCCATCGTCGGGATCAACGACTCTGGCGGCGCCCGGATCCAGGAGGGCGTCGCGTCCCTCGACGGCTACGGGCAGGTGTTTTCGGCCAACGTCGCCGCCTCGGGTCGCGTCCCGCAGGTGGCCGTGCTGCTGGGGCCGTGTGCCGGCGGCGCCGTCTACTCGCCGGCGCTGATGGACTTCGTCGTGATGGCCGACGAGGCGACCATGTTCCTGACGGGACCGCGGGTCGTGAAGGCCGTCACGGGCGAGGACATCGGGCCACGCGAACTGGGTGGCCCGGAGGTCCACGGCACCCGCACCGGCAGCGCCCACTTCACCGTGCGGGACGAGGCCGAGGCTTTCGCGGTCGTGACCGACCTGCTGTCATACCTGCCGTCGTCGTGCGACGAGCTGGCCCCGACGACCGTGCCAGAGGCTCCCGCCGGTGTCGACCTCGCCACGGTCATCCCGACCGACGACCGTCAGCCCTACGACGTCCGGACCGTCATCCTTGGCATCGTCGACGGCGGCCGGTTCCTGGAGGTCCAGCGCGGCTGGGCCCGCAACCTGGTCATCGGCTTCGCCCGCATCGAGGGCCAGGTCGTCGGCATCGTCGCCAACCAGGCCGCGTGGCTGGCGGGCTGCCTGGACCTGACGGCGTCGGAGAAGGGCGCCCGGTTCGTGCGCACGTGCGATGCGTTCGGGATCCCGCTGCTGGCGCTCGTCGACGTTCCCGGCTTCCTGCCCGGCTCGTCCCAGGAGACGCAGGGCGTCATCCGCAAGGGCGCCAAGCTGCTGCACGCGTGGACCTCCGCGACCGTCCCGCGCCTGACGGTCGTCCTGCGCAAGGCCTTCGGCGGCGCCTACATCGTGATGAACTCGCGGAGCATCGGTGCTGACTGCGTGCTGGCCTGGCCGGGCGCCGAGTTGGCCGTCATGGGGGCCGAGGGCGCCGTCGACGTCGTCTTCCGCAGGCAGGTGGAGGCCGACCCGAGCGCGCGTGACCAGCTCGTGGCCGACTACCGCGAGCAGGCCATGCCCGTCGAGCTCGCCGCCCGCCGCGGATCGGTCGACCAGGTCATCGACCCGGCCGACACGCGCCGCGCCCTGGCCGGCCTGTTCGGGACCCTCTCGCCTTCCCGCGCGCGCGGCTACGTTCACGACAACCTGCCGCAATGACCTCCTCCCTGCCCACGTTGACGCATCCGCCGGAGCCGTTCGTTCGGCGGCTCGCCCGTGTCAGCCTCGGCTGGTGGTGTCGCGTGTCCGTCGAGGGACTCGAGCACCTGCCGATGAGCGGACCGGCCATCATCGCCTCAACCCACGCGTCGCACGCCGACTCGATCGCGCTCGGCTTGGCATCCCCTAGGAAGCTCTCGTTCCTGGGTGATCGGCGGCTGCTGGATTGGCCGCTGATCGGGCGGTGGCTCCCGGCCTTCGGGATGGTGCCCATCGAGCGCGGCCACGCCGACCTTGGTGCCCTCGGAGCGATCGGCGACGCGCTGACTGCCGGCGAAGCCGTCGTGCTGTATCCCGAAGGCACGCGTTCGCGGGACGGTGCCGTCCACCGGCCGCGGAGCGGCGTCGCACGCCTGGCGGCCTCCTCGGGTGCGCCGGTGGTCCCGGCCGGCATCGTCGGAACCGCCGGCCTGTGGCCGGTCGACACCCGGCCGAGGCTCCTGGGTGCCGAGATCACCGTCCGGTTCGGACCCGCGATCCAGGCCCCGTCGGACACGCCTGCCGAACGCCGAGCCTGGTCACGCGCCCTTCAAGACGAGCTGGTCCGGCTTTCCGGGGCGCCACGCAACGACTCGTTCGCGCCGATCAGGGCTGCGTGATGCGCTGCGGCTGTGATCTCGTGCACGTCTCCCGGATCAGCGGGCTGCTCAACCGCCGGCCCGAGGCGATCGGGCGCGTGTTCAGCGATCGGGAGGTGGCCGATGCCTGCCGTGGCGGGGTCGAGCCGACCTCGATCGTCGCCCACCAGCGCCTGGCCGCCCGATGGGCCGCGAAGGAGGCGACCGTCAAGGCGCTCGATCGCCCCGACCTCGGACCCCGCGACATCGAGGTCCGCACCCGTGGCTCCGGCGCCCCCGAGCTCTGGATCGAGGGCGCGGCCACCGACCTGGCCGTCTCGATGAGCCACGACGGCGACCTCGCCCTGGCCTTCGTCGTCGCCGCCGACCAGCTCGCCACCCACCACGTCCAGGAGGAGGCTGCCCATGCTGCTCGCTGATCGACGGCTGCTCGTCACGGGGGTCCTCGACCCTCGCTCGATCGCCTTCCACGTTGCCCGGTCCGCCCAGGAGCAGGGGGCCGAGGTCGCCCTGACGTCGTTCGGCAAGGCGCGGCGGCTGACCGAGCGGACCGCGCAGCGGCTGCCCGAGCCCCCCGACGTGCTCGAGCTGGACGTGACGAACCCGCAGGACATCGCGAATGTCCGCAAGGAGCTCGAGGACCGGTGGGGGCGCATCGACGGGCTGCTGCACGCCGTCGCGTTCGCGCCCGACAGCTGCCTGGGCGGCGGGTTCCTCGACGCCCCGTGGGAGGACGTCGCGACCGCCGTACAGGTCTCGGCGTTCTCGTTGCCTGCGCTCGCGTCGGGGTTGGCGCCGCTGTTGCGTGCCAGCGGGTCGGCCTCGGTCGTCGGGCTGGACTTCGACGCGTCGGTCGCGTGGCCCGCCTACGACTGGATGGGGGTCGCCAAGGCGGCGCTCGAGTCGGCGGCCCGCTACCTCGCCCGCGAGCTCGGGCCCGACGGCGTCCGCGTGAACCTGGTCGCGGCTGGACCGCTCCAGACCATGGCGGCACGTTCGATCGACGGGTTCGAGGGGTTCGAGGACGTGTGGGCGTCACGGGCGCCGCTGGGGTGGGACGCGTCGGACCCGACCCCTGTTGCCCGGACGGTCTGCGCGCTGCTGTCGGACTGGACGGCGGGTGTCACCGGCGAGATCGTCCACGTCGACGGGGGCTTGCACGCCGTCGGTGCCTGAGGGACTCGGTTGGACGGAGCCGCCTCAGCCGCCCGGACCGAGATGGTGGCTGAGGTCACCGACAAGGTCGACGTGCATCGTCCGCCGGCGGAACTCCCAATCGCCGTCGACGAGCGCGAACCGGTCGTCGTAGCGGCCGACGACGACGGGCTGGAGCGGCAGGCCGTCGGCGGCCTGGACGACCAGGTAGCTCGAGCGGGCTGCGGCGGTGCCGGTCTGCTCGTCGACCGTGACACGGACGTTGGTCGTGACGTGCCGGGTGCGCGGGGTGCCATCATCGTGAAGCCGAACCGTCGACCGGTACATCGCCAGGACGGCATCACGGCCCGTGACGCCCTCGACGCCGGGCGTGTCGACGATGGCGTTGCGAAACAGGTCCGCCACACCCTCGAGGTCCCCGGCGTCGATCCGCTCCGCGTACAGGTAGACGAGGTTCTCGATGGCGCGATGATCGTCGACGGCTCGTCCCCGGCTGGGCGAGGCAACAGTCTGCCAGCGAACACTCCCTGGAGGACGGGGGGCACGTAGGCTCGTCGCGCCGCCCGGTCAAGCCTCGGTGTGAGCTCGATGAATCGGAACGCCGGCGTCGCGATCGTCCTCGCGACACTGCTCGTGTCCCTTGGGCCGGTGACCGAAGGAGCGGCGCAAGAGGTCATCGACTGTCTCGGGCCGGTCGCCGACGCAGAGCCCGGCAGCACCGCATGGCAACGGCTCGTGATCGAGAATGCGTGGTGCGCCGAGCAGCGGCACCTCGACAAGCTCGCCCATCCGACGAACCTCCAGCCGCTCGAGGAGCTCGGTGCGGACGCCTATCGCGAGCCGTCCCTGTACGACGACGTGCGGTTCCGGTTCGACACGACCACGATCGCCGGCATGGCCGCCGAGGTGTACCGGCCCTGTGCAGCCGGCACCTGTCCCGGGCTGCCCGACGCACTGTCCACGTTCGAGCCGCCCTACCCGGCCGTGGTGATCTTCCACGGGGGCCTGAGCCGCAAGGAGCTGCACTGGTGGTCGTCGCAGGTGATGGCCGAGGCCGGCTACCTGGTCGTGACGACGGACTCGTCCGGACTCAGCCACACCCGCGAGGAAGCGGAGGCCGTGCTCGCCTGGCTCCACGACGACACGAACCCGCTGGCCGCGGACTTCGATGGGAAGACGCTCGGGCTCGCCGGCCACTCGGCCGGAGGCGTGATGGTCTCACGGCTCGGCCAACAGGACCCCCGCGTTGACGCCGTCGTGTCCTTTGACCGGGCCCAGTCAACCGCGCAGCCCGACGACGTCGGTTGGCATGCCCCGGTCCTGTACGTCGTGGCCGACTACAACTGCCAGGAGGTCCCCATCTGCCAGCCAGACCCCTTGTTGGATCCACCGACTGATCCGACCGGCCCGGGCAACAAGGGCCGCGATTTCGACCTGGCGCGCACGGCTGGCATCGACACGATGCAGATCACGCTTCGGGCGGCCCTGCACCTGGACTGGGTGCCAAGCGACCTGTCGGGCAACCGCTGGGCCGAGCCCGTGACGCTGCATCACACGCTGGCCTGGTTCGACCGCTGGCTCCGCGGCGCACACGACACCGCCATCGCCGCCGACGCCCACCGGCGGCTGACCGCCGAAACCTTCGACGAATCGGTCGACATCCACGCCCTGTCCCAGGGCGTCTACGACCCCGCGGCCGCGCTGGCCGCCGCCGACCCGATCGCCGGGAACCAGCCCTACCTTCTGGCGGGGCTGCCGGTCGCCGACCGGCTGTCGTTCCTGTACCTGTCGCGCTGCGCCATCACCGACCCGACCACCGGCGAGCTCGCCGTCTCCGAGGACCTGCGTGTCGAGCCGTGCGGCACGCGGGCGAGTGGACCCGACGGGTCGGACGACACTCCTGGCGAATCCGGTGCCGGCTTGCCGGCTTCCGGTGGCGGGCTCGCGACGGCTGGGCTCCTGCTGTTGCTGGTCGTGGGGCGGAGCCCGCGCCGGGATCCCTGAGGTAGTGACGCAGCGGGCGTCCTCAGGCCGAATGGGCACGCCCGGCGACCGACGCGAGCGACGTCCCGGCAAGGTGCTCGCGCAGGGCCTCGTGGCCGCGAAACCAGGTCTCGTGGACCGCGCAGTGCGTTCCGTCGGCGCCACAGGATCCGTCCCGCAACACGCACTCCGTTGGTTGCAGCGGACCCTCGACGGCCGCGAGCACCGTCAGGAGGCTCACGTGTTCCGGCGGGTCGGCAAGGGAGTAGCCGCCCGTCGGGCCGGCTTGTGAGGACACGACGCCGGCATCGACCAGCATCGTGAGGATGTGCGCCAGGTAGGCGCGAGGCACGCCCGTGCTCGTGGCGATGTCCTTCGCCTTGCGGCGCCCGCTGTGGTGGTGGCCAGCGAGATCGACCCCCACACGGACGGCGTACGCGCCACGACGCCCGAGCTCGAGTCTCATCCGATCCTCCAGGGGTCACCGGCGTGAGGTCGCTGGCAGTGTCGGGGTCGCTCGGCCTCGTGGGAGGTCCCACTCGGGCCGCGCTGGGGGGCCGTTTGGCCCGTCAGAAGCCGCACATCGACCCTGCCAGCGGCTCGTCCGAGCGCCCACGATCGTGAACGTTGATCGTTTCCCTCAAGGATCTGAGATGGGCCAGCCGACACACCGAGTGGCCAGTCGCGCCACAGCTTCTGGATCATCGGACACGATGAGCGCGGGTGGACGGCTGGCACTCGTCCTCGCGGCAGTGGCGCTGAGCGTGGCCGCGGCCATGGCCGCAACGGCCGGGACCGACGGATCCGCCGACAGCACCCCGCAACCGCCGACAGGCAGCGGCGCGCTCGTCGGCGACGTGACGCCGACCCTGCTCCCCAAGGCTGACCTGCCGGTCGCGGACGAGGTCAACGTGGCCGTCGCCCCCGACATGCCGCCACCGATCCGGCGGACCGGCCAGGCGATCGTCGAGGTCCACTTCGAGGTCGTCGAGAACGTGTCGACGATCGACCCGAGCGGCACCGAGCACGAGACCTGGGGCTACCGGCTGGTGGGCGGGCCGGACAACGGCCTGGTCATCGGGACACCAGGACCGGTGATCCGAACGCGCGTCGGTGACGTGCTGCGGTTCACGATCACCAACCCGGCCGACAACAGCATGCCGCACAACGTCGACCTCCACGCCGTGACCGGACAAGGCGGTGGCGCCGAGGCGACGACCGTGAACCCGGGCGAGACCCGAACGATCGAAGCCCGGCTGCTGTACCCCGGCTTCTTCATGTACCACTGCGCGTACGGGGACGTGCCGGCCCACATCTCGCACGGCATGTACGGCGGGATCCTGGTCGACCCCGAGACGCCGCTGCCCTCGGTCGACCACGAGTGGTACATCGTGCAGTCCGAGTACTACGTCGCCGCCGACGGCGGCCTCGACCGGGCTGCCGTGACCAACGAGCAGCCGACCCACGTGGTCTTCAACGGTGCCGTCGGCGCCATCGCCGGCGACAACGCGCTGACGATGGCCGTTGGCGAGTCCGCCCGCATCTACTTCGTCAACGCCGGGCTGAACCTGATCTCCAGCTTCCACCCGATCGGCTCGCACTGGGACGCGGTCTACCCCGAGGCCGCCCTGCTGAACGCGCCGCTGCGTGGTTCGCAGACCACGCTCGTGCCCGCCGGTGGCGGCACCGTCGTCGAGCTCATCGGCCAGGTGCCCCAGACGATCGTGCTCGTCGACCACGCGCTGGCCAGGACGTTCGACAAGGGCGCGGCCGGACACATCGTCATCACCGGCGACCCCGACCGCGAGATCTTCGAGGAGGTCGTCCCGGGCGAGGCACCGACGACAGGGCCGACACGCGACGACGAGCCAACCTCCGAAGCGCCGGCCGGCACGGGCGTCGTGCACGACGTGAGCATCCTGGACGGATCGATCACCTTCCAGGCTGACGGCGCCCCGGACGAGTTCGCCGACAGCGAGAACCCGGCCGACTACTCGGTCAACGTGCTCGACGTCGCGGTGGGTGACACGGTCCGCTGGACCAACGACGATCCGGCGATCCAGCACACCGCCACGTCGGTCGACGGCCTGTTCGACTCGGGGCTGCTGGCCTCCGGCGGCACGTTCGACTTCACGTTCACCGAACCCGGCGAGTACGAGTTCTTCTGCACGCCGCACCCGTGGATGCGCGCGAAGGTGATCGTGACGGGATGACGGCGGTCGTGGATCACCCGCCAACGGCGGTCGGGTCAGGGCTCCGATCGCCGTTCGGACCACTCGCACCGGCCCTGACGGTCGCGGCCGCGTACGTCGCGGCGTCCTTGACCTGGGTGGTCGCCGGAGCACAGCTGCCGGGGGGCCGGTGGCTCGCCGTCCACCTGTTCACGCTCGGGCTGCTGACCAACCTCATCCTCGCGTTCGCCGAGCATTTCGGCCGGACGCTGACGCGGACGCCCGGGTCGATGCCGGCCTGGCAGCTGCCGGTCGTCAACGTCGGGATCGTCGCCACGCTGGCGGGACTTCCCGGAGGCCAGCGGTGGCTGACCGGTACCGGCGCCATGATCCTCATGGTGGTCGTGTTCGCCTCGTACGTGCGGCTGCGTCGGATGCGGCGCAGCGCATTGGGCGCCCGGTTCGGCTGGATCGTCCGGGTGCACGAGCGTGCGCACGGAGCGTTCATCCACGGCGCGGCCCTCGGCCTGCTCATGGGCGTCGGCGTCCTGGACGGCGCCTGGTACGGGTCGGCCCGGCTGGCGCACCTGCACGTGAACCTGCTTGGCTGGGGCGGGTTGACCCTGCTGGCAACCCTCGTCTTCTTCGGGCCGACGATGGCGCGGACCAGGATCGTCACCGGGTCCGATGACCGGGCGGCCCGGGCGCTGCGCCATGGTGCGACCAGCCTGACGATCGGGGTCCTCGCGCTGTTGGGGACCGGCGTGGGTGGTGCGCCGTCGACCGCCCTGCGCATGGTCTCCGCAGCTGGCCTTGCGGTGTTCGCCTGGTCGGTGGTGGTGACGTGCTGGCCGGTGGCGCTGGCGGCTCGAGGTGGCGCCAGGACGGCATCTCGATGGCCGGTGATCTGGCTGTGCAGCTGGTTCGCCCTCGTGGTGTGGGTCGACGTGGCCGTGGTTGCGACCGGTTCGTGGTCACGTCTCGACGCGCTCGGGCTGGCGCTGCTGCTCGGTGTGCTGGCCCAGGCGATGCTGGCCACGATCCTGCACGTGCTGCCGTTGATGGTCCGCGATGACCGCGTGCGAGCGGCGGCTCGTGACCGGCTCGACCGGGCAGCCGCCCTTCGCGCGGGCCTGTGGAACCTTGGAGCCGCCGCCGTCGTCGTAGCCGCGCTCGTGCGTGGATCGGGTCCGGGGGCTGCGCTGGCCCGGACCGGCTGGGCCCTGGTGTTGGCGGCGGTCGCGTGGACCGTCGTCGTCGCGGCCGGCGCACGAACTCAGGCCGTGCGCGCCGGCCGATGAAACGCCGTCGGTGGTCACGACCGCCGGCGGGACACCACCTCGGGGACCCAACGGCGACCTTCGAGCACGACCGCCCCACTCGTCAGCAGCATGAGCGCCAGCGCGACCAGGTGCAGGGTCTCGACGCCGGTCTTGACGAGGACCTCGGGCAGCACCTCGATGACGGACACGGTCTCGTCGTCGAGAGCCTCCACGGTCGGAGCGCCGTGGATCGGGTCACCGGTCACGGTCGCGACGTTCACGATCGTGTCGGGGTCGTCAGCCGACAGCGTGTGCACCGCGGTGACCGTGACGGACTCTCCGGGTTCCAGGGTCGTGTCCGGCAGCACGATCGGCCCCAGCACGTCGTCGACCAAGGTCACGTTGACCAACGTCACGTCACCAGTGTTGGTGACCACGTAGGTGTAGGTGACGGTCTCGTCGTCATCGTCGGTCGGGTCGAACGTGGCCACGAGGTTCCCCTCGCCGTCGTCGGTGACCCCACCGGTCGCGTTCTTGACCACGTCGATGTCGGCGGGCAGGTCGTCGTTGACGATCGTGCAGGTCACGGACTGGCCCTCGTCGAGCACGACCGGGTGGGCGACCGGCTCCCCGGACTCGTCGTCGACACACAGCAGGCCGACCTGGACGTAGGCGTCCTGCGCACCCTCGGTGGCGACGTGCGGCTCGTTCGACGTCGTCTCGACGGTCTCACCGGAGGTCACCGGCTCGCCATCGAGGAGGAGTTCGAAGTCGCCCGCGGTCGCGGTGCCGCCGTCGTCGTTGCTGACGTCCTTGACGATCGTGATCGCCGGGGGCAGGTCGTCGTTGGTGATCGTGCACGTGACGTCCTCGCCTTCGTCGAGGTCGAGCGTGACGGTGAGGTCCTCACCCGACAGTGACGTGCCGTCGTCGCAGTCGATGGACAGCATGACGTAGCCGGGCAGCAGGTCCTCTCCCACGACGACGTCGGTGTTGGCGTCGACCTCCACGGTCTCGCCCGTGCCCAGGTCGGCGGCATCGACGTGAAGCGTGACGTCCTCGGGACCCTCGTTGCCACCGTTGTCGTTGATGACCTGCTTGATCACGGTGACCGTCGGCGCGACGTCGTCGTTGACGATCGTGCACGTCAGGTGTTCACCGTTGGCCAGCGAGACGCTGCCGTCGGCCGCGCAGTCGCCGCCCCAGTCGCTCGGGGTGTAGCCGTCGAGGGTGTCCTCGGAGGCGACGTGGTCGCCGGCCGCGAGCTCGACCGCGACGTCCCAGTCGACGGGGTTGCCGTCGAGGAACCCCTGGAAGTCGTCGGCGACGGCGTCACCACCGTTGTCGTTGACAACCTCCTTGACGAGCGTCAGGGATCCGGGCAGGTCGTCGTTGAAGATGGTGCACGTGACGTGCTCGCCCTCGTCGAGGTTGAGCGTCACCTCACCCTCGCCGTCGAGGGACGTCCCGTCATCACACGAGATGCTTGTCTGCTCGTAGCCGGGCAGGCCGTTTTCGCCGACCGCGATGTCCGTGTTCGACGCGACGATCACGTCGTCACCGTGGACGTGGCTGACGCCGTCCACGAGCAGGTCGAAGGCGCCCGGCGCGGCGGTCCCGCCGTCGTCGTTGGTGACCTCCTTGAGCACCGTGACCATCGCCGCGATGTCATCGTTGACGATCGTGCACTCGCCGTCCTGGCCCGGGTCGAGGGTGACCGTGCCGTCGGCGGCGCAGTCTCCGGTCCACACGCCCTGCTCGTAGCCGGGGAACGGGTCGTCCTCGGACGCGACATGCTCCACCAGCGCCTCGACGTCGTGGACCGTGTCCCAGTCGACCGCATCGCCGTCGATGCGAGCCTGGAAGTTGTCCTGGGTGTCGTTGCCGCCATCGTCGTTGGTGACGATCTTGTGCAGCGTCAGCGTGGACCCGAGCTCGGTGTTGGTGATCGAGCAGGTCACCTCGTCGCCCAGCCCCACGCTCACGGTCGTGCCGCCGGCAGCACCGCCATCACCGTTGTCGCACGACCAGTCGCCAGCCTCGAACCAGCCGGGCTGGACGTCGGATCCGTCGGCGATCGCCTCGGCGATGTCGTGGTCGCCCGGGACAACCTGGCTGGTCGCGTCCCAGTCCACGTCACCACCATCCAGGCCCGCCTGGAAGTCGTCCTCGACGATGTGGTCACCAACCGCGGTCTTGACCAGCGTGATGGTCGGCAGCTTCGGGCTGTTGGTCACCGTGCACGTCGTGGTCTCGCCGGCCGTCACGCTGATGCCACTCAGCGAGGTCTCGTCCGCCCCGCTGGACGAGCCGTCCGAGCACACGATCGAGTCGATGAGCCAGCCGTCGGGCAGGTCCTCGGAGACCTCCAGGTCGGCGGCCGCGAACAGCTCCTCGACCGTGAACGAGTCGCCGTGACCCAGGCCCTCCCCGTGGATCAGACCGTCGCCGTCCGACAGCGAGATCGAGAAGTCCTGGCCGAAGTCGTTGCCGCCCACCACGGCCTTTTCAACCACCACGTTGCCGCAGTTGGTGATGCTCCGCGCTTCCTCCGTCAGGACGACGTCGATCATCTCGGCGGAGTCCGCGGGGCTGTTGCCGGTGATGGTCAACGGGATGAACGCACTGAGCGACTCGCACTCCGTCGGGCCGTCGTCTCCGATCGGCGGGATGATCGGCGGGACGGCGGAGGTGGCCAGGTCGATGACGGCTTCGCCGAACTGGGTGTCGCCGCTCACGCAGGCCTCGAACGAGTTCGCCGGCAGCGCCGCCAGTGGGGTGCTGAAGGAGGTTCCATTCCACGTCTGCATGCCGAGCGTGACCTCGCCAGTGTCGGCGCAGATCGCATCGGCATCGGACGGGTTGCCCTGGAAGTCGAAGACGAGGACGAAGTCGCCATGTACGCGGTCCGCGAACGGGTTGCAGCCGGCCAGGTCGGTGACGTCGCAGCTGAACTCCTCGTGGTGGAACTCGATGGCGTACTTCACGGAACCACTGGTCGCGGCGCGCTCCCAGGCGATGTAGAGCAGCAGGTGTCCGTCGTGCTCGGACGCGTCGTCGTCGACGAGCTGGGTGGCGACCCAGATGTTGCACAGGTCGGACTTCTGGTTGGCCTTCTGGTTCTGGAAGACCGGCGCGTCCTGGTCCTGGATGTGGTTGAGCTTGTAGGCGTCACCGTTCTTCGGGACGGTGTCGCCGGTGTCAACGCACGCGTCCGGGATCGCAGAGCCGGCGGCAGCGTCGGGCACCGACCCGTCGATCGAGAAGGCCATCGCGGCGTCGCTGTCGTGGAACGCGCTTGCGATCAGCGCGAAGTTGCTCGTCAGGAGCGCGAGCGTCGCCGACAGGACGAAGGCAAGTCGGAAAAGATGGCGCGACGTGAGTCCCACTGGGTTGCGGCTCATCTGAAGACCTCCGTGTGGTCGGTGCCATCAACACCACACGGTCGGTCTCGCCACTCGCTCGCTGCGGGGTCGGGGACGTTTCGCCCCAGGCAACCGGGTCTTGCCCCTGCAGGTCATCGCGTCCGTTGCCCAACGGGACCCAAACCCGTCAGGCACACACTTCGTGTTGACGTCAGTCACCGTAAGCAGGACCGCGAATTCGCGGAATGGTCCGTTCGCGTCATTCCCGCGTGGTTCCGCGAGCCCACGGTCGTACGGGCCAAACGGGCGGCGAACGCGTTGTCACGGACCCCGGCCCGAGACCCACGGAGGGCACGCCCAGCGGCGTTCAGGCGCCGACGATCCGGACCTTGAAGGCCGGGCCGAGCCGCTCGGCCAGCGGAGGTCCGGCGATGCTGGTGATGCACTCGACCACCGGCCGGGCGGCGACGGGCTCCACGTCACGGACCTGGATGCTGCGGCCTGCATCGGTGATGGTGAGGATTCTCTCCGCGGAGTCGTATCGGGCGGTGCAGGTCTGGAGGGGCAGGTCGTCGGCCGGCTCCGGACGGGTCCAGGCGATGATGACCCGTCGGTCCGAGACGAGCACCACGCGTCCTCGCCGTCCGCCGATTTCGCGACCCAACGCCGAGGCAAGGACGAGCTCACCCTCGTCGAGGTGTCGTCGCGCGTGGGCGATCCGCCGATCGTCACGGCTCATGTGCGTCACGTCCCTTCGTCTCACCTCCCTCCCAGTGGTGTCGACCTTCCTGGGCCGTTCCTTGAACGTGGCAACTCCGTTGGACAGCGGAAGCGCCCGCTCAGGTGTCCTTGGGTGGCTGCAACGCCTGGGCGAGGCGCTTGGCCAGTGGCCGATCGGCGATGGTGCCGAGGAGCTCGACGATCTCGCGAGCAGCGGTCGCTTCGACGTCCGCCAGGGAGATCATCCTTGCGCCATCGGAAAGCGTGAGCGTCCCGGAGCCCGGGGCCCAGCGTGCGACGCACGTCTCGAGTCGGAGGACATCCGGGGGCGCCGGACGTGTCCACGCGACGAGCACGCGCTGGTTGGTGACGAGGACGACTCGCCCCCGGCGGCCGCCGATCTCGCCAGCCACGACCGAGGCAAGGAGGGATTCGTCCTCGTCAAGGTGTCGGCACGCGCGTGCGATCCGCGGATCGACTTGACTCATCTGTTGCACGTCCTTCGCCGCACCCCCAAGAAGGTGTCGACGTCCGGGACGCGTTCCTTGACCCCGAACCGAGGGCGGCCAGGTCGTGCGGCGCGCCGAGGCCCCGACAGCCACCGCGACGACCTCGAGAACCCAGGCCGTTTGACGACGGATGACCCATAGGATCCGCGGACGTGATCTTCGCTCCGCCGGTGGTCGCCACCAGCGTGGCCATTCCCACGGTCATGCTGCTGGGAGGGCTGGCGATACTCGTCGCCGGCCTGGTCCTGCTGACCCAACGCCGGCCCCACGCTCCCGAGTCGCCCCCGCCGGCCGACGAGGAGCCGACGCCGGCTCCGACCTGTGACTGGTCGGCCGAGCTCGAGAGCGCGTCGGGCGAGCGCATCACGCTGAGGGAAGCCAGCGGCCGCGAGTGCTGTCGGTACGTCTTCCACCTCTCGGAGGTCACCGGAGAAGACGAGGACGGGCCGGCGGCCGAGGAGCGGCTCTTCTACCTGGGCGAGGCCACCCAGATCGGCCGCGACGGGGCCGTGACGCCACTGCAACGCGAGGCGATCACCAGGTCGGTGAGCTCCACCCCCACCGAGATGGACGCGACGTTGACCATCGAGCGAGCCGCGGGACCGTCGATTGGGTCCTTGGGCTGGGAGCAGCTGCCGGAGCCGGAGGGCGACGACGGAAATCCGTTCGACGACCGTGCCAAGCAGGCCTGGGAGCTCCACCTCGAACAGCTCCGTCAGCAGGGCGCCCGCCCCGCTGTCGGCAGGATCTCCGAGGCCACCAGGCTTCATCGTCGACAGCAGCTGCGACTGCACCTGAGCGTGACGCGCGCGTGCGATGCCCCACAACCGGTGATCGACGTCAGCGGCGAAAGCCGGGTGCAGTGGGAGTCGAACCGGACGGGTTCGCGCCTTCACGGCGCTGAGGCGCAGCTTGCTGCATGGGTGCTGGCCGACGACCTTCGGGCGGTGGCCACCAGTCCCACGGCCCCGCTCGCCGGCCTGCGGTCATGGCACGTCGTGGATGAACCCGACGCACACGGGATCTCACTGGTAAGTGACCCAGAGGCCGCCTCGTCGATGGGAGAGTGGTCCGGACAGGACGCCGCCCAGGTGACGAAGCCCGAGGTCACGGTCGAGATGGGGTGCGGTGTGGCCTTGGAGGCCACGGCTGCCCACGTCCGGGAGTCGCTCGCGAGACTTCAAGGCCGGGCCGAGTTCCGGCTTCGGGTTCGCATCGACGCCTCGTCGCTCGGCGTTGCCGACGACACCCGAGCGGCCGATGATGACGAGCCACCGTTGCCATCATGCTCGTGCAGTCCTTCGATCGACCTCACGCTGGGCATGCAGCAGCTCGAAGGGAATGACGAGGGCCCCGCGGATTCGACGGCGGCAGGTCTGATGCGCTTGGATGGCCGGGTCGTGCACGTGGGTCGAGGCGACCGCGGCACGTGGCGCGTGGTCGAGGTCGGCACCGACACGGCACACGTGGGCGAACTGGGATGGGAAGAGGTTCGGTGACGGTCGGTCTTCGTCAGGTGTTCGGGCTCGTGCTCGTCGCGATTGGGATGGTCACGGCGACGGCGGGCCTGTTGACGATCGTCGACGTGACGCTCCTGGACGACACGCCCGAGGCCGCCGACGCCCCGGCGGAGCCGGCAGCACCCGACGTCGAGGCGGCCCCGCCGGTCGTGCCGGAGTCACCAGACGACCAGCCGGCAGCACAGGCAGAGTCTGCGCCGGACGCACCTCCTCCCGCGGCTGCCAGCCAGCCCGAACTCGTCCAGCCGACGGTGCCGACCGTCATCGGTCCTCCGAGCGAACCTGCCCCGGATTCGCCTGCGGATGGAGGGCCCGGCGCGCCCGACGGCGTCTCGGACCCTGATCCGCCCGAGCCACCTGCCGAGCCACCTCCGGTCGTCGAAGTGCCGATCACGCTTCCGGTCGCGACCACCGGGTGTGGACACGACGACAAGCCGGAAGAATGGCCATGGGTCGAGCGCGCCGGCAACCAGGGCGTCGGCCTCGGTTGGGGCCCGCCCATCGGCGGCTGTCGCCCCGCCCACGCTCAGGCCGGCGCCAGGTAGCCACCATCATCCACGAGGCATCAAGGCATTGGTGCCGCTGCCCACTGGTCACGTGACGGGAAGCTGGCTTGTCGGTGGAGGTGATCGGATTTGAACCGACGGCCCCTTCGTTGCGAAACAAGTGCCCAACACCAAACGGCGACTTGGACGTAGCTGGCCTCAGACCCCCGAAGACGGCCGAATCGCCCGAATCCGCCACAATCACCGCACGACCTGCCAAGAGGCATTGGGAGGTGTAGGCAGGTATCCGGAGGCACCTGGAGGCAGCCCCGTGCGTACTTCTGCGTACTTCGCGACAGCCCATCCACGTCCTCCGTCGCAGCGTCGACAATGAATCCTACGGCGGCGACCGGAGGTTCAAACGAGCGTCGCCTTCAGCCTGCGCAGTCGCCTCGCGGGCGGCTGCCCCCGGCCACCGAGACCACTCCGACAGGGCTTGGTCGGAGTCAAGCGATGAACTCCACGGAGAACCCGGGGCGGATCACCACAGTCTGGAGGTCTGCCGTGCCATGGACCCCCACGCTTGTACTCTTGAGTGCATGGTGGACCAGGCGCTCCGTGACCGAGTCCGTCAGCTGAACCCGGCTGATCGGCTCGAGCTCATCAGCGAGATCTGGGCGTCGCTCGAGACCGACCAGATCGAGGTCACCGCAGCCGAGCGCCAACTCCTGGACGAGCGCCTGACGGATCTGCGCGAGGCCCCGGACGCTGGGCGCCCGTGGGAGGACGTCGAGACCGAGCTCCGCGCTCGCCGGTGAGCCACACCGTTCGAGTACGGCCTGCCGCCGAGCAGGACATCTGGACGGCCGTGGGGTGGTACGACGCCCATGGGCAGGGCGAGCGCCTGCTCGACGAGGTCTCGACCGCGATGGCTCGCATCGCCGACACGCCTGAGCTGTACCGGACCGTCCACGGATCAGTCCGACGGGCTCCGCTGCGCGTGTTTCCCTACTTCCTGTGGTTCGTGATCGACGAGCCCTCCGCCACCGTGCAGATCCTGGCCCTGACACATCACCGCCGCGACCCGGACACGGTTCGCTCGCGACTCGAATGACCGGCGATGTTCGGGCGGGGGTGAACTACGTGCGGTACGTCCGCGCCGGTCCGGGCTGATCCCTCGATTCGACCACCGGAGCCACCCGAAGCGTCACTCGAGCTCCATGGGCGCTCTTGACAATAAAACTAACTAAGTGTTCACTCATCTTCTCACGGGAGCTCCAACATGACCATTGCGAGTGCGGTGAAGGTTGACGGCCGGCGTGCGCGGGGCGAGGCAACCCGCAAGGCGCTGCTGAACGCCGCGATCGCCTGCCTCATCGACGCGGGCTGGTCGGGAACGACGACCGCGAAGATCTCGGAGCGGGCCGGCGTGTCCCAGGGTTTGTTCGCCCGCTACTGGCCCTCCAAGACCGCGCTCATCGCGGATGCGGCGGCCCTGGCACAGCAGCGTGGCTTCGCGCGCCTGGGTGAGCGGTACCGGCAGGCGACGGCAGCGGGCGAGGACGGTCGGCTGGTCGCGATCCCGCTGCTGTTCAAGGCCTTCGACGAGCCCGAGATGCGGGTTCTCGCCGAGCTCCAGATGGCTGCTGCGACAAACGGCGAACTCCGTCGTGCGTTGAACGACGCGATCCTCGACACCTACCAGGTGGTGCTCGACGGTGCGCGTGCGATGGCGCCTCCAGGTGCGGTCACGGACGACTTCGAGCAGCGCTTCCTCGCCATGATCGACATGGCCCGCGGGCTGTCGTTGCGGACCAAGCAGATGAGCAGTCGGCTCGCTGCGCAGGCGCGCGAACAGACGGTCGCGGTCGTGACGGACGTGTTTGGGATCGCCGCATGAGACACGCGGTGATCCCTGCGCTGGTCGCTGGCGTCCTCGCGGGCGTCCTCGTGGGCCTTCCTGCCGTGTCGGCGCAAGCGCAGTCAGCCACAGACGGCTGCGGGCAGGGCTCGTGGACGGCGGGAGCGATCGACCTCTGCGATGGCGTCCTCGTGTACCGCGACTACGTCTACGACGACCATGGGGCATCACTGGCAGGGCTTCCCGACGACCGGGCCGAAGGTCTGTACGCCGCGCTGCGGGCACCCTCGGACGCATATGGCGACCTGGCTACGGCCGGCGTGGTGGCGCTGGCCGGCGTCACGGGCGATCGCGACAACACGGCCGACCTCGTCGCTCTGCGAGTCCGGCTCGTCGGCGACGAGCTGGAGGTCACCGCCGAGCTCAACACGATGTTCGAACCCGACAAAGCGATCGTCGTGGTCGGCATCGACACCGACAACGACCCGGCCACGAGTGCGGGCCCAAGTTGGCCCCACGGGCTGATCGCCAACCCGTTTCGGCTGCTGCCCGCTGACCAGGCACTGGTCAACCACGGCCTCGACGAGTTCGTCGTCATGACGCAGGGCAACCCCGACACCAACATGCTGGCCACGCGAGCCCCCCGCCCGCCGGGCGCAGCCTGGCGCATCCAAGCCGTCGTCGCCCGCGAGATCCCCGCGTTTCCAGCCGGGCCGATCGTGATGAACGTCGCCTTCCGTGGCCTGGACGAGCGCGGCCACTGGTGGGAGAACGCCCAGGCCAAGGCGCTCGCCAACAACGACATCAGCGCCATGGGCACGACCGTTGCCGTATCCGATCTCGTCGCGCGCGTCAGCCGCGAGCAGGTCGTGCCCAACGGACTGGTTCGCCAGCGCGTCTACACCTCGGAGTACCCCGTCGGCGAGGGGCTGCGGCCGCCCGATCGTGCCTTGGCCAAGCTGTCCCAGGCACGGGGCACGATCGACTTCCTGGGCAAGTACCAGCCCTACGGGCTCGTCGTTCCGGACCTGCCCGGCCCTCACGGCATCCAGTTCGTGCTCCACGGCCTCGGGGAGAATCACTCCGCGCTGCTGGCAGATCCAGCGGGGATGCAGAACCCGCCGCCGATAGCCCTGCAGCTGGGGATCCCGTTCAACCGGATCATCGTGGTCGCGCTCGGTCGTGGACCAGGCGGCTTCTACGTCGGCGCAGCCGAGCGCGACTTCCACGACGTCCTGGCCGACATCGAAGCGACCACTTCAATCGATCGTGACCGCGTCTTCAGCGGCGGGATGTCGATGGGTGGCTATGGCGGCCTGCGCATGCTCGCGCTGCACCCGGACCTGTTCGCGGCTGCCATCACATGGGTCGCGTTCACGGGTGACCTCCTCAACGGCACGCCGGCCGCGAACAACGGACTGTCCGGCGCCGGCGGCCTGGGCAACATCGTCGACCTCCTCGGCAACAGCCGGCACGTCCCGATCGGGGCGCTCTACTCGGCCCAGGACGAGCTGGTGCACGTGAACCAGGCGATCGCGATCCGCAACCGCCTCGCAGAGCTGGGGCTGCCCTCGGCCCACTGGCTGCATCACGGAGCCACGCACAGCACCCACGCGTCGATCCAGGACTATGCCAAGGAGGCAGCGTGGATCGAGGGCCACACACGCGCGCAGGACCCGCCACGCGTGACGTTCCGTACTGACCAGCGGTTCTTCGACGCCGCCTTCGACCTCGCCCCCGACGGCGCCTGGTGGGTCGATGACATCGTCCCGGCGGGCCCCGGGTACGCGGACGTCGACGCGATCTCGCACGGCTGCGGGGCCGGTGACCCGATCACCGAGCTGACCACCGGTGTCGGCACCGGCCCAGCGATCATCCCCTGGGACGGCCAATTCATCGACATCGTCGGCAAGTCCGAGCGGACAGCCACAAACCATGTCGAGATCACGCTGACCAACGTGGCCTCGGTGTCGATCGACGTGGGCGATCCCGCAGCGCCAACCGGCGAGCGACAAGCCTGCCTGTCGGCCGAGGAGCTGACGTGCGGGGTCGTCACCGATGTGCCGACGCGGATCTCGTTCAGCGACGGACGCCAGGTCGAGCTTCCCGCCGGCGACCACGAGTGCCAACTGGCCGCCGCTGACCAGGGAGGCAGGGTCGTCAAGCCTGTCACGAGCCCGTCGACGCTGCCGGCCACGGGCGGCGGGAAGGGCGTCGCCGGTCTGGTCGCCCTCGCCGTGCTGGCTGTGGTGGGCGTCCGCCGCCCGGCGGCCGGGAGCCGGCCATGACCATCCACCCCGCCACGCACTCCGCGCTCAGCCCCCGGAGGGCCCGGCCGCGGTCGTCGTTCGCGGGTCGCGTTGCGGTCGTCACGGGAGCGGCCTCGGGCATTGGCCGCGCCCTCTGCCTGGCGCTGTGCGAGTCCGGTGCCATCGTCATCGGCGCCGATCGCGACGCCGAGGGGCTGGTCGCCCTCCGGGCGGAAGCAGAGTCGGGAACGCTGACGACCGCCACGCTGGACGTGACTGATCGAGCGGCCGTGGGCGATGTCCTGGACGGCGTCGTGGCCGTTCACGGGCGCCTTGACCTCGTTTTCAACAATGCCGGGATCGTGGTCGGCGGCGACTACGAGGACATGGACGTGCACGCCTGGGAGAAGATCGTCGACGTCAACCTGTGGGGTGTCATCCACGGCACCGATCGCGCCTACCGCATCATGCTCGAGCAGGGACACGGCCACATCGTGAACACGGCGTCGACGGCAGGCGTACTGCCGGTTGCACGCTCGACTGCCTACGCGACCACCAAGCACGCCGTGGTCGGACTGAGCGTGTCACTGCGGGAGGAGGCGCGCGCCAACGGGATCAGGGTCAGCGTCGTCATCCCCGGTCTCGTCGACACCAACATCTTCGACACGGCCACCAACATCGGCGGCCACGACTACCGCGCAGCCATCGACCGGGTTCCGCTGGGCAGGCTCTCCCCCGCGAGGGCAGCCGATCACATCCTCCGCGGCGTCCGGCGAAACCGCAGCCACATCGTCTTCCCCGCGTCCAACCGCGCGATCGTGGCGGCATACCGGCTGGCGCCAAGGATCATGGGACGCATCGTCAACCAGCAGACCTGATTCCACCAGTCCCAGGACCGACCCATGTCACTGACCGCAGAACCCATCTTCCAGGTTGCCTGGATCGTCGACGACATCGAGGCCGTCGAGGAACAGCTGGACGCGACCCTCGGCGTCCCACGGTGGACGCGGATCCCGGACGTGCACTTCGCACCGGAGATGTGCCGGTACCGAGGCGAGCCGGCGGACTTCACGGTCCATGTCTCGTTGGGCTGGGCCGGCACCCAACAGCTGGAGCTGATCCAACCGGTCCGCGGCCGGAGCCTGTACGCCGACGACCTCGAACGCCACGGCCCCGGTGTCCACCACCTTGGCCGCACCGTCGAGGACATCGAGTCGGCCGTGGAACAGGCCACGGGGAAGGGCATGACCGTCGTTCAGGAAGGCGCGTTCCCCGGCAACAGCATCCGGTTCGCCTACCTCGAGGCGGCTGCGGGCGGCAGGACCCACCTCGAGCTGTTTCAGATCTCCGATGGCATGCGCCGGTTCTTCGACTCGCTGATGACCGGGACGAGCGGAGGCGGGCAATGAGGTGGCCACGACGTGCTGGGGCGAGCGCCTCGCTGACCGCGATCGTCCTGTCCTTGAACCCGGTAGCGGCACACGCGCAGGCCGCGTCCCCTGCCACGATCCCAGCGTTGCAGGAGTGGACCCCCGGGGCGGGCGGCTTCGAGGTCACCGCCGGGGTCCGGATCGTGCCCGTGCACGACGAGCTCGACGAGGTGGCCGAGGTCCTGGCCGAGGACGTGGAGGCGCTGACCGGCTCGACGCTCCGAATCGCTGCCGAGGATCGGTCGGGTGACGTGATCCTCCGGCTCGACCCGGTCGATGTCCCCGACGATGGCTACGAGCTGCGGGTGACCTCGGGCGCGGTCACCATCGTCGCACCCACGCCCACGGGCGTGTTCCTGGGGACGCGAACACTGCTCCAGCTGCTGGCTCAGGACACGACGCTGCCGGCCGGAACGGCGCGCGACTGGCCGCGCTACCCCGAACGCGGCCTGATGGTCGACGCCGGCCGCAAGTTCGTGACCGCCGACTGGATCGAGCAGCACATCCGCGAGCTGGCGTTTCTGAAGATGAACCTGCTGCACCTGCACTTGTCCGACGACCAGGGATTTCGCATCGAGAGCGAGACGCATCCCGAGATCGTCTCGGAGCAGTTCCTGACCAAGGACGAGATCCGCCACCTGCTGGCTGTGGCGGAGCGCTACCACGTGACCGTCGTGCCGGAGATCGACATGCCCGGTCACATGACCCAGATCCTTGCCAGCCACCCCGAGTACCAGCTCGTCGACGTGTTCGGGCAGCCCAACCCAACCGCACTGGACGTCACGAATCCGGAGGCGCGCGCGTTTGCCCGGGAGCTCATCGAGGAGTATCTCGAGCTGTTTCCCGGTCCGTACTGGCACGGCGGCGCCGACGAGTACATCCACCCGCTCAACCAGCCGCTCCTGCCTGCGGAGGCCAGCTACCCGACCTACCCGGTGCTGCTCGCATACGCGCAGGACAACCACGGACCCACTGCCAACCACAAGGATGCCTACCTCGACTTCATCAACTGGATGAATGATCTGGTCCGATCCCACGGCAGGACGCTGCGCACGTGGGCGGATGGGCTCCATGGCGGCAGTGCCGTGGACGTCAGTACGGACATCGTCGTCGAGTGGTGGCAGTTCCAGCAGGTCACCGCCTCGGCCAGTGAGCTGCTGGCGGCCGGGCACAGGATCTTCAACGCCGGCTGGAACCCGACCTACTACTCGGTGGCGTTCTACGCCGAGTGGACCGGCCAGGCAAAGAACGAGTTGTACTGGACCGACTGGGAGGTCCACGAGTTCTGGGGCCTCGAAGATGCCGTCACGGATGGCCTGACCGCGCCCCGGGACCAAGTCGATCCCGACGAGCCCGACAACCTCGGTTCCAAGGTGCACGTCTGGTACGACGAGCCGGACGGCGAGAGCATCGAGACGACCGCCGTCGGCATCTGCCCGAAGCTACGGCTGGTGGCCCAGAAGACCTGGCAATCCCCCACGTCGGCGTCCTGGGACGACTTTCTTGCCACGGCGGCCTCGATCGGCCGTTCACCCGGCTTCACCATCGACGGACCTGGCGCATGCGCATCGCCCGTCACGGTGAGCCTGGCGGGTGGCGACGCCGGGCCGGCACCCGTCGCGGACGGGCCAGGACAGGCAGACCTCCCCGCCACCGGGGCCGGAGCGGGCGCTGCCGGCGCTCTGGTCCTCGCCGCGATGCTCGCACGCGTGGGCGGGCGGCGCAGGTCGCCCCACTCGGCCCATGGAGGGCCACGATGACCGCGCCGGACGAGCTGGCCCTGCTGCGGGATCTGGCGGACCGCCGGCAGATCCTCGACTGCCTGCACCGTTACACCCGCGGGGTCGACCGGCTGGACCGCGAGCTGGTGCTGTCGGCCTACCACGAGGACGCCATCGACGACCATGGCGCCTTCGTCGGCACGGCCGAGGACTTCGTCGACTGGGCACTGCCCTACCACGCCGAGAACCAGCAGGCCACCAACCACCTGCTGCTCAACCACACCTGCGACCTGGATGGCGACAACGCACACACCGAGACGTACTGCCTGTACGTCGGCGTGAATGTCGACGGCACCATCGACGTCATCGGGAATCGTTACGTCGACCGCCTCGAGCGTCGCGAGGGCCGCTGGGCGATCGCGCGGCGGGTCTGCGTTGCCGAGTGGGTGAGCAGCCTGCCCGGCGCGGCCGAGATCGACCCGTTGCTGCGTCAGGCCGTCGAGTTTCTCAAGGCCAACGCAACCACCGCCAGGGACCGCACCGACGTGTCGTACCAGCGACCGCTTGAGATCACCCGGGCGACCACGACAGCCGACAAGCACGGGTGGGAGCAGGGAGATGGGCGGCCGTGAAAGGTGAGCCAATCCCGCTGTCCAAACGCCCTGCCGATGCCCTGTTGTTGGCGTTCTTCGTCGTGAGCCTGTTCTACGTGGCCCTGGTCATCGACATCGAGCAGCTGGTCATCGAGGATCCCGACAACTTCACCTACCCGCCGTGGCCACCGAAGTTTCTCGTCGACCACGTCCACTGGTACGGCAACACGTTCGATCCGTTGCAGGTTGCCCGCCCGACGTGGTGGCGGGCGGTCATCCTTCACGAGATGATCTTCTTCGTCCCGTACTACCCGTTCGCCATCTACGCGTTCATCCGGGGCCGCGACTGGATCCGTGTCCCGACGCTGCTCTACAGCGCCAGCCTCCTCACGATCGTCCTGGTCATTCTCCAGGAGGAGGCGTTCGGGCCACACGCTGCACCAAACTTCCCGGCTGTCCTCGCCTTCAACACCCCGTGGTTGGTGGCGCCCCTCTACATGATCCTTCGCATGTGGCGCCAGGAGCACCCCTTCAAGCGACGACAGCCCTCGGGACACCCACCTGCCGCACCGAGCACACCATGACCACAAAAGGGGCCTCAACCGTGGAGGTGATCGGATTTGAACCGACGGCCCCTTCGTTGCGAAACAAGTGCCCATGCCGATCGGCCCGATTGCGCCGAACCGGCCGAACACCCCCGAATCGTGGAGAATCCGGCGAACCAAGCGCAGCAGCGTCATCGGCGACCATCAGGCATTCAGGGGTGCTGACAGGCGTAGGGAGGTATACAGAGGCAGCCGTTTGTGTACTTCTGTGTACTTGTCGTCCCACGCGGCAGTCCGTCACACCGTCAGCTCCGCGACTCTACGCGGACGACTCGTCCGGTCGACGAGCAGTGTCCACAACCCAGAGCTCACGCTGCCAGCGACCCCCACGGCTGCATGCTGCGTGCCGGTCGAACCGGCGCTCCGTGACCTCACGTTCAACACCTACGACCAGGCCCGCACGTTCCTGTTCGACTACATCGAGATCCTCTACAACGCCAGCGCCACCGGGCCCGCCCTGGGCAGCTCACACCCGCCGACCACGCTGTGAGCTCTGCGGCATGATCACCGAAACCTCGTGTCTGCGAAAACGGGTCAACTCCATGGTCCCGACGAAATGAGCGCGCCAGAGCACGGCGGAGATGACCGACCCGGTCTCAGCTCATTCCGCTCGCTCAAGCAGGCGGATCTCACACCGGGTCCCGGGTGCCGTCGACAGTCGTACATCGCCGGTCACCAGCACGCAGTCGAGGGCCTCGGCCAGCGCCACATAGGCGGCGTCGTAGGCCGTGACGTTGTTCCGCAACTCGTAGGC
>Ga0302046_10000342_pt1 | contig 48521 bp, 32 predicted proteins | sample RVTome_11_FD_200261 | JGI IMG/M metagenome (GOLD analysis project Ga0302046, IMG submission 200261) | Soil microbial communities from uranium-contaminated site in the Upper Colorado River Basin, Wyoming, United States - RVT147D111 (version 2) ...
CCGAAACGGACTCCAACCGGCGGCGATACGTCGAGAGCCACTACGACCGAACCTGGGCTGATCCAGTCCACTACCACATCGTGCTCAACACCGGTCTGCTCACCGTCGATGAAGCGGCGGAGATCGTATTGGCGATAGTAAGAAGCCGCCGATGGACCGAATGAGAGCATCGAATGTCAAAAGAGGGACGAAATGGAACGGGTGATGGTCGCCCACGTTCCTGCGCTAACCGAGGAGGACCGTTGTCACTCGTCAAATCGAAGCGTGCAGCTCATAGCTCAGCGCTGAAGGCCGCTCTCCAGCATTTCCTGCCTGCTGCGGCCCTGCTGTGCTCTACCACTCTGACGGCACAGAGCACGTTCGAACACGCGAAGTACGCCTGGGAAGCCGGCGACTACGTCGAAGCGCTCGAAGTGTTTGAGCAGGTCTTGACAGGCCCCGATGCCGAGCATTTCCATCGCGAGATTGCCCTGATATCCGGCGAACTGTTTCAGACCACGGAAGTGGCGCCGGACGGCACTGCGCCGGTGTGGAGCCCGGACGGACAGTGGATGCGTTTCGAGGTGTACGATGACACGCGACGCACGACCCATGTGATTCCCCGCGACGCGCCTGATTCCGGCCCCAAAGTAGTCGATGGACACAGCCTCGCATTTGCCGCCGGGGCAAACGCCGCTGCATTCATCCGCCTGGAAGACGGTCCAGCCCTTCAGGCGGCACGCGCAGAGGCACGCTCGCGACTCGAGGTGACTGACTTCCAGAGCTTTCGGCGCTTACAGCGGGAGATCAATCGTGTGGATGCTGAACATTCTACAGTTGGTCTTGTGAGGCTGGGTGACGGGCAGATGGACGACCTGCCGACGCCGGACCTGGGTGTACAGGAAGTTATTGCGGGCAACGCTGGAGTCGTGTACTTCCTCGGGCATCACACGGCGGACCCCGATCGTGTACAGGTGTACTCCGTGGACCGTTCAGGGAGTCTGCAAGTCCTCACGGACGATGCCGACGCAAAATCCGGTCTTACCTGGGTGGCGCAACCCACGGTGCTCAGCTACACGATCGGCGACGAAGGCTTTGTACTCCTGAACGTTACGACTCGTGAAGCAAGGACCGTGGCCGGCGCGGCGGCGGCTTTTTCGGCCGATGGGTCAAGGGTCGCGTTTCTCCGACGTACAAACGGAGCAACGACCATCTTTACGGCGGGCGTGTCGGCAAGCACGGAGCCGGTCGCAGTCTACGAAACCGAACGCGACCTGGCAAATCCGGCCATCTCACCCTCCGGTGAGCGCGTCATCTTCCAGGAGATGATTCGTGAAAACTGGGAGCTGATGTCCGTCGGTGGTGTCAGTGCGGAGCCTCTGCGCGTGACCTGGGAGGTACAACACGATCTGTTTCCACGCTTTCTCGACGAAGACCGGGTGTTCGCGGTCATTGGGGAGGGACGGCACCGCAGATCGTACATACACAGTCTGTCGGCGGGCAAACGCACCAGAGTATTCCACAACAATACCGTTCGCACGGTTGCACCGGAATACGAATGGGCCGTCTCACCGGACGCATCGGCAGTGCTGACAGTCTCCGAACGGGACGGCGATACGATTTCCCCGGAGCGGGGCGTCTATCTCACGCAATTGAACTCGCACGTGAACCGGAATGAGTTGGTGGACCGTGTTCGCATGAACCTCGCCGGAGAACGGCGACTGCGGGAAAAGGGCAAGGGAATGTTTGCGCCAATCGAGGATCCGGTGCGAAGGGTGGTTGCCGACGTTTCACGGGCAAGAATCTACCATTACGCCTCCGACCTCTACGCCTTCGGCTCCAAATTCATAACGGAACCCGGAAACGCATTGGCGATCGACTACATCACAGAGACACTCGAGTCGTTCGGGTACGAGCCGGAGCTTCAGTGGTTTGAGCCCAGACCGGGCCTTCGTAGTGCGAACATCATCGCGACGCTGCCGGGATCGGTCGATCCAGACCTGGTCTACGTTGTCAGCAGTCATTTCGATTCGGTGAACCGGGGCCCAGGGGCGGACGACAATAGCTCCGGGACGACCGCCTTACTGGAGGCCGCGCGAACGATGAAGGATCACCCCCAACCGGCCACCATCAAGTTTGCGTTCTTCACGGGCGAAGAAGCCGGCTTGCTTGGAAGCCGCGAGTTTGTGCGACGTGCGGTGGAAGCCGGAGAGCACATCGTCGGTGCGCTCAACAATGATATGGTTGGTTACGCCAATGATCACCGCCTGGACAATACGATTCGATATTCGAACGCCGGTATTCGCGACGTGCAACATGCTGCAGCGTTCCTGTTCACGGACCTGATCACGTACGATGCAAAGTATTACAAGAGCACTGACGCCCATGCGTACTATGAAGCGTACGGTGACATCGTGGGCGGGATCGGTTCATATCCAATTCTGGGCAACCCGCACTACCATCAGTCCCACGACGTCCTCGAGACGATTAATCAGCAATTGGTGGCTGAGGTCAGTAAGACTACCGTCGCGACGCTCATGCTCCTGGCATCGAGCCCATCCCGTCTAAAAGACGTAACGGCAAGCACACTGGGACGCGCCACTACGCTCACGTGGACGCCTTCGCCGGAGACCGGTGTCGACCATTACGTGGTCAAGTATGGCACAAACGAGATGACCACGCGCGACACTCAGGTCGCGCTCACAGACGTCAGCGCGGGACAACAGATCGCCGTGAGAGCCGTGGCGGCAAACGGGTTGAGTGGATGGGACTGGGCTTACCTCGAAATGAGGTGACCCCCATGCGCAATGGCTTCCCCCGCGCCAGACGGAGCGGGGCAACCACTGCCGGGAACCGCGTCCCTACGGTTACCCGTGGACTCCTTGTAGATTCGTAGTTAGAGCCTTCACGCCGGGAATACGTGCGCTACCGAACCTATTCCAAACATATCCCCGAACTCGCGGACGCAATCAACCTCCAAGGGTTGATCGACCAGCTCGGGGACTTCCTCCTTCAATCGGGCTTTGCGGGCGGTTCGTACTTCCACCCGCTATGGGGAGAGTTTGGAGAGGAGGAGGAAGATCGCAGTCTGGATTCACTTCGTCAGGCTATTATGCAGGCGTTGGCCGAATCCGGTCAGCTCACACCCGAGATGCTCCAGGTGCTCCGCGGCGAGTCCACCGGAGATCAACAACGGGATCAAGAAATCGAACAGGACCTGGCCAAGCTGCTCGATGAGATCGTGCAACGACTTATCAACGAGGGTTATCTGAACCTGGAAGAAGCACCACGCATGCCGGAAGACCATCAGCCAATGTTCGGAACCGGCGGGCAGGCGCATTCCGCCGCCCAGCAGGTGAACTTCAACCTGACCTCCAAGACCATCGACTTCCTCGGCTATCGCACGCTCAAGGATCTCCTCGGCAGCGTCGGGAAGTCGAGCTTCGGCAGTCACGAAACTCCCTACCTGGCAACCGGCGTTGAAGCAGAAGCCACGTCCAAACCATACGAGTTTGGCGACACGCTGAATCTCGATGTAAGTGCGACGTTGAGTCATGCCTTGCAGCGGGGCGGTCCCGGACTTCCGATCGACATCGACTACGCGGATCTGATGGTGCACCAGTCGGAGTATCGCTCCAGCGCCGCCACCGTTTTGATGCTCGACTGCTCGCATTCCATGATCCTGTACGGCGAGGATCGCTTCACCCCGGCAAAGAAGGTCGCCCTCGCGCTCACCCATCTCATCCGTACGCAATATCCGGGAGACGCGCTACGCGTCGTTTTGTTTCATGACTCCGCCGAGGAAATCCCGCTGCCCAAACTCGCGCAAGCACAGGTCGGGCCGTATCACACCAACACCGCCGAAGGTCTGAAGCTGGCGCGTCGGCTCCTGCTGGCCCAGAAAAAGGACATGCGCCAGATCATCATGATCACGGACGGCAAACCGTCTGCGCTCACGATGCCGGATGGCCGGATCTACACCAATTCGATGGGCCTCGACCCGTACATCCTCAAGGAAACCTTCCACCAGATCGCCGCCTGCCGCCGCTCCGGCATCATGATCAACACATTCATGCTGGCTCGTGAGCGATCGCTCGTGCAGTTCGTCCGGAAGATGTGCGAGATCTCCAGGGGCAAAGCGTACTTCACCAACTCCATGACCCTCGGCCAGTACATCCTCATGGATTTCCTGAAGGGGAAGACGCGGCGCGTGGGGTGAGATCCGCGGGGCATCAGCGGGGTGATGACAGTCGGCCGATAGGCCTGGTAACCCTACCATTCCATCTATATATTGATTAATATATATATCAACCATAAGCACGATGGAGTGACCCGGCATGCCCGTCGCGTCCAGTTTCCTGCCCCTGAAGCCCAACTGGTTCCACATCCTCCTGACGCTGGTGGACGGGCCGCATCACGGATACGGCATCATGCAGGAGGTGGCAAAGCGCACGGAAGGAAAGCTCAAGCTCTGGCCGGCAACGCTGTACGGAACAATCCGGCGTCTGGAGCGGGCCGGTTTGATCATCGCCGCAGACCACCAGCCCGCAGATGATGCGGACGACGAACGCCGCCAGTACTACGCTTTGACCTCATTCGGCCGGGAAGTGCTCCGCGCCGAGGTCCAACGCTTGGAGAAGCTGGTCAAGCTGGCCCGCACGAAGGAAGCCTTGACCAGGTAGTGCTGACCCAACGCGCAGAGAACTGCCTCGGTCGGGTGAGCCGCCTGTACAGGGCTTTTCTGGTTGTCCTGCCGCCACCACTGCGCCGGGAATACGCTGCGCAGCTCGCGACCACCTTTCGCGACGTTTCAGCCGATGTCTTTGTTCAGAAGGGCTGGGTCGGAATGGTGCTCGCCTGGAGCCGCATGTTCGGCGAACTGATGCTGGTTGCGCCACGGGAATACCTCTCGCTCATCACGGTCAATCTCCTCAGCAACTCTCCGAGACGGAGAGGGAGCAATCGCATGCCCTTGGGGGACACCATGCAAAACATTGTCGGGAACATCCGAATAGCACTGCGGCAATTGAGACGGAACCCAGCCTTCGCTGCGACTGCCGTGATCACGTTGGCCATGGGAATTGGGGCCAATACGGCGATTTTCACCGTCCTCCATTCGGTCATGCTGCGCCCGCTGGCGTTTCACGAACCGGATGAGCTGGCGGCAATCTGGCTGGAGTTCACACGAGACGACGGCGTGGGCCGGGAAATCGCGGCGTCGGAACCCGAATTCCTGGAGTTTCGGGATCAGACTCAGTCGTTTGAATCAGTGGGTGGCTATTGGACTGGTGAAACCAACCTCGGGGGCATTGAAGAGCCCGAACGCGTTCGCGGCGCTGCTGTTTCCGCGAATGTGTTGAGCCTCCTGGGGGTAGCTCCAATTCTGGGCAGGATGTTCAGTTCGACCGAAGACGAACCCGGTACCGAACGCGTGGCGATGCTGGGCCATAGCCTCTGGCAGCAATCTTTCGGTGCGGACACATCGGTTGTCGGCGCCAGTGTCCTGATCAACGGGCTGGCGACGACCATCATCGGGGTGCTGCCGCGCACCTTTCGATTCCCGGGGTACGACGCCCAGATCTTCCGGCCGAACATCATCGATCGACAGAATCCTGCGGGGAGGGCCTCTCACTACCTGTCTCTGGTAGGAAGGTTGAAGCCCGGTGTCTCACTCGAAACAGCTGTTGCCGAAACCGCGACATTGATGAGCGCGTGGACCACAGCGTTCCCGGACCGGCACGGACCGACGGTGCGTAATCACCCCATTGTCATGACGGGTTTACACAACCGCCTCGTTGGAGACTCGAGGGCGACCATCTTCATTCTGAGCGGCGCGGTCACGATGGTACTGCTGATCGCATGCGCCAACGTCGCCGGCCTGTTGCTCGCCCGCGCGGAATCACGGCAGCGCGAAATGGCGATTCGAAGCGCCATCGGTGCCGGCAAGACGCGTCTCATCGGCCAGCTTCTCACCGAGAGTCTCGTGTTGGCGACGATTGGTGGACTGTTAGGCCTCGCTCTTGCCTCTATCGGCGTGCGGGCGATTGCCGTCGTGGGGCCGACGGATCTTCCCACCCATGCGGACCTCTCGGTGAATGCCGTGGTGATGACGTTTGCCATCCTCGTTTCACTCGTCGCCGGCATTGCCTTTGGTTTAGCGCCGGCAATTGCCGCCGGTCGAGCCAACGTGGCATTGGCATTCCGTGATGGCGCCGGGACATCGACGGTTCGACGTCTCGTCTTCCGGCGCGCGCTGATTGTGACAGAAATGGCGGTCGCACTCGTCCTGGCCGTTGGCGCGGGACTGCTGATCAAGAGTCTCGCTCGGCTGAGCCGCATCGACCCCGGATTCGAAACAGATGGCGTGGTGACGATGCAGTTCTCTCTCAACAGCGCATCCTATCCGGAAGTGAGCGACGTCGCCCGATTTCACCGCGAACTCGCGACGGGCCTGCAATCCCTCCCGGGTGTCATCGCGTCAGGCGCCATTCGCGCGCTCCCGCTCACCGGCGGCGCCGGCATGGAGACCCTGACGTTGGTCGGCCGCCCCCAATCCGAGAGCGAACCGAGCGTGAACACGGAATACCAGGTGACTGGCGCCGGGTACTTCGATGCGTTGTCGATCCCGATCATTCAGGGGCGGACGTTTACGGAGCGGGACACCGAAACGGCCGAGCCCGTGGTGGTCATCAACCGGCGTATGGCTGACCTGTACTGGTCCGACGGAGACCCGATCGGAAAGCAGATCCAGGTCGGGGCTTTCCCCGGCAACACGAATCCGATCATGACGATCGTGGGCGTCGTGGGAGACGTTCGTCAGGTCAACCTCGGTACGCGGGTCAATCCGCAGATCTTCGTGCCCAGGCAGCAAGCCGGTGCCATCTACGGAGGGTTCGTAACGCGCAGTGCGACGCTGGTCGTTCGGGCGGAGACCGAACCCATCTCAACAATGCGCATGGTCCGAGAAGCCCTCCGGGAACTCGATCCCAACCTGCCGATCGCCGACCTGCAGACCATGAAGAACGTCGTTTCAGGATCCATCTCCGACGAGCGTTTCACCAGTTTTGCGATGGGACTGTTTTCCGCTGTCGCGCTCGTCCTGGGGGCCATTGGCGTCTACGGCCTGATGGCATACACGGTTGCGCAGCGCACCAGAGAGATTGGTGTGCGCATTGCGCTCGGGGCCGATCAGAGCCGAGTGCAGCGATCTGTCGTTGGGCAGGGGTTGATTCTGGCCGGATCAGGTATTGCCGCCGGCGTGCTCGTGGCACTTGGAGTCACGCGCTTCATGAGCGGATTACTCTTTGAACTCGATACCCGGGATCCCGGGATCTTCGTGACCGTCCCCGTCCTGCTGTTTCTCACCGCCGCCGTTGCCGCCTACGTTCCGGCCCGCAAGGCAGCGGCGGTTGATCCGGTGGAAGCGATGAGAACGTAACCAGGCTGCAGCAGGTTGCCCGCTGGTTGCTGCACGGTGTCAGGATACCGCCGCAACCTCGGACGAGTTTTGCGTGGGAGCCGCGCCCCCAGCCTCGATCAGTTCTTCCAATACTTCCAGTTCGACGATCCGCTTGCGGTCAATCGCGCGGTCGGCAAAGCGTGCGGCTGCGAGAAGGGCGGACAAACCGAGAACACGGAACGGGATTCCGTGCGACTCGTATTCCTCTGCGAGTTCACTGACCCGATCGTATGCCCCGACCCCCTTCACCATTGCCACGACGTCAATCGCACCGAACCTCGTGATCAGGGGAAGGGAGAGGGTGCTTATCAGGGTCTGCGAGTCCATCGCAAAGGGGAGTTGCTCGACCACGCCCCGCGGATAGGCGTCTACTGAAGACAGCCACCTGGCGAGGGCACGCACGTTCTCCGGCCGACGATCGTAGCAGATTTCCGCGCGCGTCGGTTCGCTCTTTGCCCCATGAATTCCCGCGGCCAGATCGCCCACCAGAACATATTGAATTCCTTCTCGATGAAGCGCCTCCAGAATAGGCCGAAGCTGGGTGGGCCCGTGACCACTTGTCGTCCCGTGGTAGGAAAGGTCGCGGTCGAGACGCTTCATCCGGTCCGCCGGTGTCAGGAGCAACATCGCCTCGAGGAGACCCACGTCAACGCCACATTCAGCCGCGGCTTCGATGCCGTGTTTCACGTTCCGGAGCGGACGGCCACGCCGCCTCTCAGAATACAGGACCCGAGCCCGCGCCAGAGCGCACGCAAAGGAACTCAGGAACCGGTCGCGGTCGAACACCACAGCCAGACTGCCGTCCGGTGACTCGATCTGCCATTCGAGTCCGTGCACTGATCGATCCAGCGCTTCCTTCGCCAATCGGTAGGCATCGGGAATCTCGGTGCCACACGTTTCCCAGATCACCCTAACGAGTCTCAGCGTGCGAGCGAGACTCACCGTGTATTCGTTAGGTAGATCGAGGAGTCGAAACGTGTTCTGTACCCACTTGGGCGGCGCACCCACGACGACTGAAAACTGACCGAGTGTCATGGGCTTATATCTACCGCCCGGAATCGATTCTGCAAGCGTATCGAATTTTTACAACGCGCATCGAAACCACGAAGATGCACGACCACTACATCACCAAACGTTACACCATTTTTGTGTTGACTCTGTGCAGCAAATCTGTGGCGAGAAACCAACGATCATCAAACAATATGATCGCACATCAAGCGTTAATATCTAAAATGTGCCGTTCGCGCCTCGTTAGGATGGTCCTGCAGGCCCGTACGTGTCGGGCACGGGAAGACCCGCCAGTCGGAGGAGTACGGTCATCTGTCCTCGATGATGAACCTCGTGACCAATGAGGACGTAAAGCGTGCGGCCTTTCGTCCACGGCTCGCCGTACACGTCGACGATTGCTGTCAGTTCACTGTCATCCCATTCCAGCACTCCCATCTTGATACTCGCGGCCGCCCGCTGGTGCGTCGCGGCGATGGTGAACGCATCGAGCGGCACCGCGGTCTCCCTTCCGGGACCGTCTACGGGGATTCCGGCCCGGCCGCCGATCTCTCGCAGGGCGGTCACGATGTGCCAGCCCAATTCGCCCACGGAACGACCGAAGCCTGGAGTGACAAAGCCGAGCCTCGAATCGACCAAGCTGTCCAGGACCCCCGCGGTCGCTTTGGTTTCGTGTGCCCAGGCGTCGATAAATGCGGGGACAGAAGTGAACATCCCCGTTACCAGGCCCGGGCCAGCCCGGGAAGGCTCAGGGCGAACAAACGCCGATAATTATCCTGCGGACAAGGCGGCACGAGCATTGGGAACGCGGGGCGATTGCGCCCCTGTTTACCTATATATTGAACTGTTTCACGAAAAATCGACTTCCAGGGGCAAATCCAGTGTCCGACAACGTCTTTGAGACGGCCAATTCCGTCTTCGCCCAAGCCTTATATGAGGACTATCTTCGCGACCCCATGTCCGTACCGGAAGAGTGGCGCGAGCTGTTCCGGACCGGCGTTGAGGGCGAAGCTCCCAACACGCCAAACGCTGCAGCAGAGGAGCAGGGCGCCGGCGGGCCGGGCAAAGCACAAACGGCTCCTCGTCCCCAAGCGACCACGGCCGCTCCTCCACCGGCCGGAGCACGTCCCTCGCCTCGGGACACGGAGGCAGCTTCCCCGACGGGCACAATGCCAATCACGGGACCGGCGCTGCGACTCCTGCAGAACATGGAGGATTCGCTGTCCGTCCCCACGGCTACTTCCTACCGCGAACTGGATGTGGCGACGCTGTGGGATAGACGAAAGGAAGCCAATGATCAACTCGCCGCGAAGGATCTCAAGCTCTCGTTCACGCACCTGATCGGTTGGGCCATTGTATTGGCCGCCAAAGAGTATCCATCGATGGTGAAGGCCGTGGTGGATGTCGATGGCAAGCCGCACAGATACGACCCCGGCCAGATCAACCTCGGCCTGGCAGTGGACGTGCAACGTAAGGATGGCAGCAGAGGCCTCCTCGTACCGGTGATCAAAGCCGCCGACGCCATGACCTTCCGGCAATTCCATGAGGAATACGAACGACTGGTCAACGGGGCTCGCGACGGGAAGCTGATGCCTGATGCATATCAGGGTGCCACGATCACACTGACCAATCCCGGCACCATCGGGACGGCTGCCTCGGTGCCGCGTCTCATGTCAGGCCAGGGATCGATCATCGCCACCGGAACCATTCGCAGCCTCGCCGGCGCGCGCATCATGACCGTATCGAGTACCTACGACCACAGAATCATTCAAGGCGCCGAGTCGGGGTTCTTCCTCCAGACCATCGACAAACTGTTGCAGGGAGAACGGAACTTCTACGAAGGGATCGCGACCGAACTCGGTATCTCACTTTCTGGAGCCGGTTCACCGGCGCCCGAAGCGGCACCGGCAAACACCACCGATAAACCGCAGGGTGTCCCGGTCCAATTCGCAGAAAAATCCGTAGCGCCGGAGCGATTGTACCATGTCGCTGCCGCCATGTCCCTTGTAAAGGCCCATCGCACGCACGGGTTCCTGGCCGCGCAACTCGACCCGCTGGGAACCCAACCGGTCGGCGATCCCGCTCTCGATCCCGAGCCGTTGGGGCTCACGCGGGAGGTCATGGAACAACTCCCGACCGATGTGCTACGCGTCTATGTCCCGGGTAAGAACCTCGCCGAGGCGCTGCCGCATCTTCGAGACACGTATTGTGGCTCGATCGCCTACGAAATCGAACACATCGACAATCATCAGCAGCGGGTCTGGCTGCGGCATTTCATCGAATCCGGGCAACATCGTGCATCGTCGACGCCGGACGGCCGGAAGCACATCCTCGAGACTCTGATTCAGGTTGACGGTCTGGAAACGTTTCTCCATCGGAACTACCTCGGTCACAAGCGATTTGGCATTGAAGGCCTGGACATGCTCGTTCCAATGCTCCACACCGCGCTCGACATCGCCGCGGACCACGGCACCGAGCAAGTTGTCATTGGGATGGCGCACCGTGGGCGGCTCAGTGTTCTCGCGAACATTCTGGACGTTTCCAACGAAACGCTGTTAGCCGAGTTTGAGGGTGGTGCCGAAGTTGAAGAAACGCTGGCACCGCGCGGCGGCACCGGAGATGTGAAGTATCACCACGGCCGCGAAGGTGTCTACGTCACGCCTGGCGGCAAGTCGATCGACGTCAAGCTCATGCCCAACCCAAGTCATTTGGAAGCGGTCGACCCAGTCGTGGAAGGTTACGCGCGTGCCGCCCAGACCAACCACGACACTGGTAACCATGAGCCACTCAAGTGCATGCCGGTACTCATTCATGGGGATGCCGCGTTTGCCGGTCAGGGCGTTGTGGCAGAAACGCTGAATCTGGGCGAACTGGCAGGTTATGCTACCGGCGGCACGCTTCATATCATCGCCAATAATCAGGTAGGGTTCACCACGACGCCGCGAGAGGCTCGCTCAACGGACTTCGCGAGCGACCTGGCAAAGGGCTTTGACATCCCGATCATCCACGTGAACGCCGACGATCCGGACGCGTGCATCGCGGCAATCCGACTGGCCATGAGGTATCGGGCCGAGTATGGCAGTGACTGCGTCATCGATCTGGTTGGGTATCGCCGCCATGGCCATAACGAAGGTGACGAGCCGCGTTACACACAGCCCCTCATGTATCAACGGGTCGACGCGCACCAGCGTGTTCGCGAGATCTATGCGAAAAAGTTGATTCAGGATGGAATCATCACGGAGGGCGATGTCGACGTTGCATTGGAGTCCCTGACGAGCAAGCTCCTCGAGACGCAGAAGAGGCTCAAGGAACGTGTGGCGGACGGCGATCGTGGACGCGAACCCGTTCGGACGTCGCAGTTCGAGGCGATCGTAGAGCCCACCACCGCGGTAGCCGCCAGCTACCTGAAGGTGCTCAACGAAGACCTGCTGAGTGCACCCAATGGCTTCACGGTCAATCCAAAGTTGAAGCGCCAGCTGGATCGCAGGGCAAACGCGTTCAGTGAGAAGCCGGACATCGATTGGGCACACGCCGAGGCGTTGGCCCTGGGAACCCTGATCAAGGAAGGGTATCCGGTCCGTCTCACGGGGCAGGATACGGCACGGGGCACATTCAGCCAGCGTCACCTGGCCCTGCATGACGCGGAGACGGGCGAGATGTATGCGCCGATACAACATCTGCCGGATGCCAAGGCGCACTTCGAGCTGCACAACAGCCCGCTGTCCGAATACGCGGCCCTGGGGTTCGAGTACGGCTACAGCGTTCGCGCACCCAAGGCACTCGTGCTGTGGGAGGCGCAGTTCGGCGACTTTGCGAACAGCGCCGAGATCATCATCGACCAGTTCATCGTAGCCGGCCTGGCCAAGTGGGGTCAGACGAGCCGTCTGGTCCTGCTGTTGCCGCACGGGTATGAGGGGCAGGGTCCTGAACATTCGAGTGCGCGAATCGAGCGTTTTCTGGCAATCGCCGCCGAGTACAACATCCGCGTCGCCAACTGCTCGACGCCAGCGCAGTACTTTCACCTGCTTCGCCGACAGGCACTGCACCGCGAGCGACGACCACTGGTCATCATGACACCCAAGAGCCTGCTGCGGATGCCCCAGGCAGCATCGTCCATCAAGGACCTCACTGACGGCGCGTTCTACGCGGTGCTGGACGACACCGGGCTGCCGGGGACTCGGGACGACATCACGAGACTCGTCATGTGCTCGGGAAAGGTCTACTACGACGTCGTGATGGATCCGCGTCGCGCCGAGGCCAAGCATGTCGCAGTGAGCAGAGTCGAAATGCTCTACCCGTTTCCGAGCGCTGACATCCAGGAGCTGCTCCGACGGTATCCGAACCTCAAGGAAGTTGTATGGGTACAGGAAGAGCCGAGCAACTTTGGACCGCGGAAGTTCCTCGTTCCGCAGATCCTTTCGCTCGCGGACCGCAACGTACACATTGAATCCGTTTCAAGGCCGGAGCGATCGAGTCCTGCGGAGGGATATCCGGCGGCGCACAAAGAAGAGCAGAACCGGATTGTGTCGGAGGCACTGAGATAATCAGGGTCGACGGTCAGCAGCGACGGGCGTGACGGTGGTCCAACCTCGGACCTCTGGCTGAGAACAGGGAACAACCTGCGTCGTTATATTCCAATCCGCATGGTCCTCGATATCCTTCGCTACGCCGTCCTCGGCGCTCTCATCTTTTCCTCAGCTGCCGCCCTGGGTTCGTGGGCAGTTAAGACACGTCGTATCAGTCCGTTCAGCAAGACCGCTCATCTCATCCGCCGCTCAACCGATCCAGTGCTGCGCCCCCTGGAGCATTGGATTGTCGGTCGGGGGGGAAACCCACAGAACGCCGAGTGGTGGCTTCTGGGTGGTGTGATTGTAGGAGGTATTCTGCTGCTCTCCGCGGCCGGGTGGATTGCAGATCGCGCTGCCGAGGTCTCGTCCGTGAGCCGCCGCCGCAACCCCCTGGAGGTCGTTCGGTTGCTCGTGTTCTACGCGGGTCAACTCGTCAGCCTGGCCATCTTTGTTCGCGTGATCGGTTCGTGGGTCGGCGTGGGTCGCTACAACACGTGGATGCGACCCGCTTACATTCTGACCGACTGGATCATCGAGCCGCTCCGCAAGTACATCCCGCCGATCGGCATGATTGACGTGACCCCCATCATCGCGTTCCTGATCATCAGAATGGCGATGTTTGTCATCTTCTGACAAGGATTCGTACGGCCGTCGCTACCAGCATCTACGTACAGCCGCGCGCATCCCGTACCGAAGTTGTGGGGATGCACGGAGACGCGATCAAGATCAGAGTCGCCGCTCCACCAGTGGGAGGAGCGGCCAACGCCGAGCTGATCGCCTTTGTTTCAAAGACCTTGGGCGTCCCCAAATCCGATGTCTCGATAGTCAGTGGAACCACCGGCCGAAGAAAAACCATCGTGGTGAAGGGTTGGTCAGATGAAGAGCTCCGGGCTCACCTTTCAACGTCCAGATGAAGGCCCACCCGGTAGCCGGGCTCAGCTGCGCGTTGGAAGTTGGGCGTTGGAAGTTGATTTGCGGTCCACTTCTTGCTAGTTTTGGTGGCAACAATTGAGAGTTCGTGGTGAGTTGCGGCGTATTGCGGCCACGTTAAACAAACCGCTAAAAAGCTCCCTCGGCGTTTTTTGGCGGCGAGGGTTTTTTGTTTGGGCCCCTACCGCGCAAAACCCACGAGACCACATGCCCTTCACGTGAAGGCCCGGACTATGGACAATTCCGCTCGTCGTCAGGCGTTACGCACTGCCTTACAAAATCGAATCCTGATCCTCGACGGTGCCATGGGCACCGAGATTCAGGCCCATCGATTGACCGAAGAGCAGTATCGAGGTGCAGCTTTTAGCCATCACACGATGCCGCTCGCCGGCAACAACGACATCCTGTCGATCACACAACCCGACATCATCAAAGGGATTCACGCCGACTACTTTGCCGCGGGCGCCGACATCGCCGAGACAAACACGTTCAACGCCAACGCCATCTCACAGGCCGACTATGGCACACAATCTCATGTCTACGATATCAACGTCGCGGCGGCGCGTTTGGCGCGGGAGGCAGCCGATGATATCACACGGCGCGAACCCCACGGACCCCGTTTCGTGGCCGGCAGCCTCGGGCCAACCAACCGTACAGCGTCGCTCTCTCCGGACGTGAACCGCCCGGGATTTCGCAACACGTCCTACGAGGAACTTGTTGCGGCATACACCGAACAGGCCCGAGGCCTGCTCGACGGCGGCGTCGATCTGCTACTCATCGAGACTGTCTTCGACACTCTCAACTGTCGGGCGGCGCTGTTTGCACTGCAGTCGCTCCTGGCAGACCTCGAGTTCGACACGCCAATTATGGTTTCGGGCACGATTACCGATGCCTCGGGCCGTACACTCTCGGGGCAAACCCCGGAGGCGTTCTGGAACTCCGTGAGCCACGCAAACCTCTTCAGCATTGGCCTCAACTGCGCGCTCGGCGCAGCGGAGTTACGCCCGCATCTGGAAGAGATAGCACGTGTCGCGGACATCCCGGTCAGTGCCCACCCAAATGCCGGGCTGCCCAACGAGTTTGGTGAGTACGACCAATCGCCGGACGAGATGGCGGAGATCATCACGGAGTTCGCCAGGAGCGGTTTCGTGAACATCGTTGGTGGGTGCTGCGGTACCACACCGGCCCATATCAAGGCGATCGCCGAGGCGGTACGGGACATTGCCCCCCGCACGGCTCCAACCATCGCGCCGTATTGTCGTTTGAGCGGGTTGGAGCCGCTGACGATCCGTCCCGATTCACTTTTCGTCAACATCGGTGAGCGGACGAACGTTACCGGTTCCACCAGGTTTCGAAAGCTCATTCAGGACGACGACTACGAAGCCGCGCTGCACGTTGCGCGTCAGCAGGTCGAGAACGGCGCCCAGTTGATCGACGTAAACATGGACGAAGGGTTGCTGGACTCGAAGGCGGCCATGGTGAGGTTCCTCAGTCTGATCGCGTCGGAACCGGACATCGCCCGGGTTCCGGTTGTCATCGACTCATCCAAATGGGAGGTGATCGAAGCCGGTCTCAAGTGTGTCCAGGGGAAGGGGATCGTGAACTCGATCAGCCTCAAGGAAGGGGAGCACGAGTTCAAGCGACAGGCGGAGCTGGTGCGCCGATACGGCGCGGCCATGATCGTGATGGCGTTCGACGAGCAGGGCCAGGCCGACACAATCGAGCGCAAGGTCGAGATCTGTCGCCGTGCGTATCACGTTCTGGTTGACGATGTGGGCATTCCACCCCAGGACATCATTTTCGACCCCAATATCTTTGCGGTTGCGACCGGTATCGAGGAACACAATTCGTACGCCGGGGCATTTCTCGAAGCCTGCCGAGTCATCAAGGAGTCGCTCCCCCATGCGCTCGTCAGCGGCGGCGTCAGCAATCTCAGTTTCTCGTTCCGCGGAAACACCGGCGTGCGAGAGGCTATGCATTCGGCGTTTCTGTACCACGCCATTCGAGCCGGGATGGACATGGGTATCGTCAATGCGGGCGCGCTTCCGGTGTATGACGACATTCCGCCCGAACTCCTCACCACCGTAGAAGACGTCTTGTTCGATCGCCGACCGGATGCCACTGAGCGACTCACCGAGATCGCCACAGGGTTCTCAAATCGGCTGAGCAAGCTGGAAGAAGATCTCTCGTGGCGGGACGGGACAGTGCAGGAGCGTTTGACGCACGCCCTGGTCAAGGGGGTCATCGACTTCATCGTGGAAGACACCGAGGAGGCCCGTCAACAATTCGAGCGCCCGATTCAGGTCATCGAAGGTCCACTCATGGACGGGATGAATGTCGTTGGCGACCTGTTTGGCGAAGGGAAGATGTTCCTTCCCCAGGTGGTCAAGAGCGCCCGGGTCATGAAGAAGGCCGTTGCGCACCTCATTCCGTTCATCGAGGAAGAAAAGGAACGACTTGGCACCACCAACGAGTCCAACGGGAGGATCGTCCTGGCAACCGTCAAAGGGGATGTCCACGATATCGGCAAGAACATCGTGGGCGTTGTGCTTCAGTGTAACAACTACGAGGTCATAGACCTCGGCGTGATGGTCCCGGCTGACAGGATCCTGAAGACGGCGCGCGCCGAAGGAGTAGACATCATTGGCCTCAGTGGATTGATCACACCATCCCTGGACGAAATGGTTCACGTTGCGCGGGAGATGGAACGTGAGGGGTTCACGATGCCCCTGCTCATTGGAGGAGCGACCACATCCAAGGCTCACACGGCCGTCAAGATTGAAGAGCACTACTCCGGCCCAACCATTCACGTGGTGGACGCATCGCGCAGCGTGTCAGTGGTGGGACGGCTCATGAACGCCGATGTGCGCGGAGGATTTACGACATCGATTCGCGAAGAGTACGAACGGATCCGGAAGGAACGTGCCGGCCGAACCGAAAAGCGGAAGCTCCTGGAGTTGGAAACGGCGCGAAAGCGGAAGTTCGGAATCAAGTGGGACGGCTACACGCCTCCACGACCGACCCACGAAGGAATCACCGTCATCCAGAATCAATCGATCTCGGAACTGACCGACTACATCGATTGGAGTCCGTTCTTCTCCGCGTGGGAGTTGCGGGGCACCTTCCCGAAGATTCTCGATCACCCAACCGTCGGTGAACAAGCGCGCTCACTGTACAAGGACGCGCAGACGCTCCTGGATCGAATAGTACGCGAACAGCTGATCCGTGCCCGGGGCGTTGCGGGAATCTTTCGCGCAAACACCGTCGATGATGACGACATCGAGATATACGAGAACGACACCAGGACCAACACGCTCGCTGTGTTGCGACATCTACGGCAGCAGGCAGACAAATCCTCTGGTCGTTCCAACCTGTGCCTCAGCGATTTCGTTGCGCCAAAGACCACTGGCATCCGTGACTACATGGGCGGCTTCTGCGTGACCACCGGGATTGGTGTCGAGGAGCTCTGCGCCGAGTTCGAGAAGGACCACGACGACTACAAGAGCATCATGGTCAAGGCGTTGGCTGATCGACTCGCCGAAGCGTTTGCCGAGATGCTTCACGCGCGGGTGCGAAGGGACCTCTGGGGCTACGCTCCCGACGAAGCCCATTCCAACCACGACCTGATCAAGGAAGCGTACCGCGGCATTCGACCGGCGCCGGGGTATCCCGCGTGTCCGGATCATACGGAGAAGGGAGCGTTGTTCGACCTGTTGGACGCCGAAAAACATACGGGCATCACGCTCACCGAGAATTATGCGATGCTTCCGGCCTCGTCGGTAAGCGGCTGGTACTTTGCGCACCCGGAGTCATTCTACTTTGGGGTCGGAAAGATCGGGCGAGATCAGGTCGAAAGTTACTCCACGCGCAAGGGATGGGAAGTCGAGGTCGTAGAACGATGGCTATCGCCAAATCTTGGTTACCAGCCGCGAGTGGTGGCAGGAAAATAGCGATGCCGCAAACGCGCGACAGTTACCCACGGAAGGCAGAAGTCACACGTCACCCGCGCTGACCTCTGACCTCAGTCAGAAACCTTTAGGGATAACAGGAACACATCAATGGCAAAGAAGCTCCGTGATCTGCTAGCCGACGACCGCGTCCATGTGCTCGACGGAGCCATGGGAACGGTGTTGTATAGCCGTGGGGTATTTGTCAGCGTCTGCTACGACCAGTTGAATCTCACCGAGCCCGCTCTCGTGCGGAGCGTCCACGAATCGTACGTCCAGGCAGGCGCGGAGATCATCGAGACCAACACCTTTGGAGCCAATCCCGTAAAACTCTCGAGTCACGGATTGGACGACTGCACGGAGGAGCTGAACCGTGCCGCGGTGGCCCTTGCCCGCGAAGCCGCCAATGGCGCATCGTTTGTCGTTGGAGCCATCGGTCCGTTAGGCATCAGAATCGAACCGTGGGGTCCGACGGGACGTGAAGAGGCCAGGACGTTCTTTGCCCGACAAGTGCAGGGGCTCCTCGATGGTGGCGTCGATGGTTTCATGCTCGAAACGTTCAGTGACGTTCCGGAACTGCAGTGCGCCATCACGGCCGTTCGATCCCAAACGGATCTGCCAATCTTCGCGCAGATCACGCTTGAAGCCTCCGGATCCACGACATACGGTACAGCGGTGGAAGCCGCGGCCCGAACACTGGCGGACGAACCAATCGACGTCATTGGACTCAACTGCTCCGTTGGCCCGGCCACGATGCTGGACGCGGTGGAGCGATTGGCCGAAGTCACGACCCTGCCCATCTCGGCCCAACCTAACGCCGGTCTGCCGAGGGCCGTGGGTGACCGCCAGATCTATCTCGCCAGCCCCGAATACATGGCACAATACGCGCGGCGACTGATCGAAGCCGGTGCCCGGTTTGTGGGGGGGTGCTGCGGGACAACACCAGAGCACATCAGCCAAATCAGCGAATACGTCGCCAGTATGCAGCCGCGCATCTCATCGGTGAGTCTCCGACTTCCGGAAGAGGCACAGGCTGAGAGCACGGACCCGGTTCCGCTCGCCGACCGTTCAGCCTGGGGCCGAAAGTTGACGGAGGACAATCCGGTGATTGCCGTTCAGCTCACGCCATCGCCGGGCTGGGATCCACAACCGATGGTCGCCGACTGTCAAAGGCTCAAGGGCGCCGGCGTTCACGCCGTCCATCTCAGAGCCGCCTCGCACGGTCGCACCATGGGGTCCCTGGCGGCTGCCATGATCGCCCATCGAGATGTAGGCATGGAAACAATCGCCCACTATACCTGCCGGGATCAGAATATGTTAGGCATGCTACGGGACCTCCTCGGCGCCGCAGCCAGTGGGCAGCGCAACGTGGTGATCGACACCGGCGCACCCTCCCCAACTGAGCTTCCCCCAAAGTCAACGGCTGTCTTTGATATCGACAGTATTGGCTTGGCCAACGTTATCAACGGTCTGAACCACGGCGTGGATCCGGGAGGCAGTCCCATCGGCGCACCAACCCGGTTCGTCGTTGGCATCAACGTCAAACCGGCCGCCGCAGACCTCGAACGCGAGATCGAGCGCTTTGCCTGGAAGGCGGAAGCGGGAGTGGACTTTGCAATTACCGATCCCGTCTACGATGCTGAAACGCTGCTAAGGTTTCAGGAGAAGAACCGGCATCCGCATGTGCATATCATCGCAGGGATTCAGCCACTGCAATCACTTCGCGAGGCCGAATACCTCGCCAACGAGGTGCCCTGGATCTACGTACCCGCGGAAATCGTCGACCGGATGCGATCGGCGCAAGGGCGAGGGTCTGAAGCCGTAGGTGCAGAGGGGCTGAAGATCGCCGCGGAGGTATGCGAGCAACTCCTGCCTTCAGTCAGGGGACTCCAGTTCAGCACAGCAGGCAACGATGTCTCCGGTCTCATCGAATTGATCAATGGGCTGCCGGTAGCCCCAGTGCATTGACCAGGCTTCGGTAGCGCGCATCTACGCGTTTGTACCCCAGATTACTCACGTAAACCCGGGTTACGCCCAATTCGAACAACGATCTGATGGTGCGCACGCACATCTCTTCTGGTGTGGTGCCGCCGGCGAATTCCTCCTGCACTTTCGCGATAGGCACCGGGAAAAACTCGCGCAGCGTCTCCAGCGTCCCTGGATTACCGCTCCGGTACATGAAAACGCCGAAGATCGCCGGCGTGTCTATGCGATTCCTCTGCAACTCCTTCAGGAACGCCTCGACCATGGTCAGATCGTGATGAGAGACGATCTGTGTCAGGAAAAAATCGGCCGTGAAGTCCACATCGAGGAGGTAGTCCGCTTGCGCCGCAGGGTCGCCGTGTGGGTTGGCCCATCCGCCGAGCGTCAGGCCGGGTATGTCCTGGCGAATGACCTTGCGCAGTTCGAACGCGTGGGGGAGGCACCGGGACGGACCGACGTGACGGTCTCCGCCGAGAACGGTCAGCGCGTCAAATCCAAACGATGCGGCGCGCTTTGCGTACATTCGGCAATAATCCAGCGTGTGCTTGGTCGTGAGAAACGGTACGATCCTGGAGCGGTCGACCTCGTCGCCCAGGTTGGACGTGAGATGAGCGAGGTTCTCCTCCTCCGCTTGCCCCACGGCGTTATCAGTAAGGAAGACCATGGTATCCCGACGGGTAAGTCGCTGGATTGAATGAAACATGTCAATCCAGACATCCATGCTCTTCGCGTACGTCATACCGGATCGGGGCGGGCGCATCTCGACAGTGATCAAGGGAGACGGATCACGGAGGCGGGAAAGAATCGGGGTCTGGTCAGGCCGCATACTCAGAATTCATCTACAACACGTCGGCCGGCGACGAGAGGGTAACCAGCAGGTCGGACACGCACTGAATCAACCCTCAATCACCAACTCGCCCGAACAGGAGCGAGGCGTTGATTCCTCCAAACCCAAACGAATTCGACAGCACCTTTCCGGGGGCCAGTTCGCGACCGTCACCCCGAACATAGTCCAGATCACACGCCTCGTCGGGCTTCTCCAGGTTGAGCGTTGGAGCTATCCAGCCCCGTTCAATTGTCAGGCAACACACCCCGGCTTCAATCGCACCCGAAGCTCCTAGCGCATGGCCGTAGTAGGGCTTGGTCCCATTGACAGAAACACGGTCTGCATGATCGCCGAACACGGTGCGAATGGCCAACGTCTCCGAAGTATCATTGAGCGGCGTCGATGAGGCGTGGGCGTTGATGTAGTCGACCGCGTCCGGGGCCGTGGACGCGGCATCCAGCGCCATCCGCATGGCGCGCGCCGCCTGGGAGCCATCAGGCAATGGGGCTGTCATGTGGTGGGCATCGCTGGACGTTCCATACCCGTCGAGTCTGGCATAGATGCGGGCTCCACGAGAGCGGGCCCGCTCCTCTTCCTCGAGCAGCAGGACGCAGGCACCCTCACCCATCACGAACCCGTCCCGGTCCGAATCAAATGGCCGACACGCTCCCTGAGGGTCGTCGTTCCGTGTGCTCATGGCGCGGATGATGGCGAATGCGCCAAAACTGAGCGGCGCAAGCGGGGCTTCGACGCCGCCGGCCAGTGCGACGTCCGCCGCATCGTCTCGAATGAGGCGCCAGGCATCACCAACAGCAATCGAACCGGAGGCACAGCTCATCGCGTTTGTCGCGTTATGCCCATTGAACCCAAACTCCATTGCGATGTTGCAGCTTGCGGCCCCCGCAAACGTTGTCAGTGCCACCCGTGGTTCGACGCCTCGCACACCCAAAGACAGAAAGTTTCCCAACTGGCGTTCCGCGTTTGCAATCCCCCCCAAGGCGGACCCTATCATCACCGCGGCCCGGTCTCGTACGACGGTCTTCACCTCCAGCTTCGCATCGTCAATTGCGAGTCGTGCCGCTGCAACGGCAAACTGCGAAAAACGATCGAGCCGGCGTGCCCGCTGTGCCGTCATATGATCGCGTGCCTCGAAATTAGCGATCTCGCCCGCGATCCTGGAGTTGAAAGGTGAAGCATCGAACCGTGAAATACTGACGACACCGGAACGGCGTCGCCGCAAACCCTTCCAGAGCCCCTCTACTCCGATGCCAACAGCCGTAATAGGACCTATCCCGGTAACCACCACACGCCGTTTATCGGATCGATGACTCAACCGGTCCTCCGTTCTGCCTCTGCCACGACGCCTGCCAGCGTCCGTTGTGCGATTGCGCTGACAAAGACAGGACCAATCACGGCGTTGGCAGCCAGCCGACCGATCATGGGCCATCGTGGCCCGTCCCACTCGTGTACGATACGTATGCGTGTACCGGTATCCGTCTCGTCAAACTCCCAGCGCACGTCCATTCCTCTGGTAATACCGTCGAAATGCCGGTAGTAAACGACCGGCCTGACTGGATCGCGCCACATGTCGGACACCCACCATGTGGGATACTTCAGAAAACCGAAGGGCCGCCACGCGGCCATCTCGACCACCCCCTTGGCAAAGTCCTGCTTGTCGCGAAACCGAACCCAACGATAGTGTGGGAGTATGGCAGGCCACTTCTCCACATCCGCCCCCACCTCGAAACATGTTTCGACCGAAGCACTGCTCGTCAACTCGTCGGTGCGAATCATGTCGTCAGCCCGCCCGCCGGAGCAGATCCAGGCGCCCCAGCCCCGCAAGCGGCAACACGTCACCCGCGAATCGGACGAGTCGATCCGCATAGCGCTCGCTCTCGTGCAGACGGCGGATGAACGCGTTCCTCAATTTGTTCCGTTGAATGACGCGCTCGACGACCCTTTGAAAGAGTCTCACCGGCGCCTGGAGTCTGACGACACGCCTGTTGTACCGCGAGAATGGACGGCGGGCGTTTGGCTCGTCGTTCACGGCATCACGTATTGCCTCGGATGCAAACTCCGCCGTCTTCAGAGCCTGACAGATTCCCTGACCGGTAAGCGGATCGAAATACCCCGCGGCATCTCCAATGAGCAGTGCATCGCTCGTCGCGGCGGCGCGCACCGACCAGTCGAACGGGCCCGACGTCCACGGGCCGTCAACGATGGTCATAGTCTCCGCGTTCGCATCCTGCAGATGGGCAATTCGCTGGGCGTAGATGGGCAACAGATCAATCGCACGAGCACTCCAGTGTGCAGAAGGAATGACGACCGTGGCGTTCCACAGCCTTGCTGACGCGTGAACGGGGGCAAGACCGACGGTATACCCATCCGCCAGGCGCAGCGTGCCGGCGTGTCCCGTGGAACCACACCAACGCAGGCGACACGTGATCGAAAGCTTTCGCAAGCGAGGAGTTCTCCGAAGCAGGCCCAACCGCCTGGCCACGACGGATCGCAAACCATCGGCGCCAACCAGAAACCGACAATCCACCCCGAACCGTTCGGCATCGCCCGTTCTGCACCAAACCGTGTAGCCACCCCGCACACGCGCGCGGACGTCCACGACGTGTGTACGTTCGTGAATCGTCGCACCACGTTGGCGGGCATGGTTGAGGAGTACATGATCGAAGTCGATGCGGGGAATCCCCAATCCGTAATCCCCTTCCTCATAACGGCCAACGGCGGCGGCCCCGCTCGCCGTTGTCAGATGCCAACCCGTGATGCGGGCGGGGTCACACTCCATCACCCTGTCCAACACGCCCAGCCTTCGCAACATGGCCACCGCCCCGGGATTCACACACTCGCCGCACGGCTTGGCCCGCGGAAACGCGGCGCGGTCCACGACCATCCCCTTGATACCCTCTGCCGCAAGTAGTGACGCCAATGTGCTCCCTGCCGGCCCGGCTCCCACGATCAGCACGTCCACGCCGAGGTGACTCACTGGACGCCGGCGACCAGCGTCAGCCGGAAAGGAAAGTGCCGGTAGACGCGTGGCTCGCTTAAATCTGCCGCGACACCGATCTCGTACAGTTCGCGTCTCGTGAACGCGCGCCGAACCGAGAGAGGACCGTCATGTCGATAGACGGAACGTCGCCACCACGTGTAGGCGAAAAGGTGTGCAGCGAACCATGCTAAAACGTGTCGCTCCAGGTCTCCGATGATTACCGTGTCTCGTGCCACTCGGGCAAGCTCCCTGACAAACCGAACCGCCTCGTCCGTCGTCAGGTGGTGCAGTGTCGTGGACGAGTACGCGATGTCAACGCACTTGTCGGGGAGCGGAATGTTCAATCCATCCCCCACGAGGACCGTGATGGCGGGGATCGAGGCACACCACCTTGCGGCGAGTCGCGCTGCCGGATGCAGCCGATCCATGGCGAACACTCGCAGTCTCCGCGGCCGCGCCGAAGAGAACTGCGTGATCAATCGCCTGGCGAGATCGGCGCCGCCGGCACCGACGTCGAGTAAGCTCACCCGCTGACAGGTTGGCCCCAGCACATGCGACCGCAAGTGACCCACGACCGAACGCTCGCCGCCCAACCAACGACTCACGCCGGCCAGGTGTTCCAGATTCAGCCGTAGCTCCTCGGGCTCATGGAATCTCTCATCCAGGCGCTCGGCCATGGTTGCTCGCTCCCGTAGAAACGCACGGCTCATGTATGCTTCTCGAAAAACTGAATCGTCGCCACCCGTGAACCGGCAGCGTAGTTGTCTAGCGCCCCTTCGCGATGATACCCACAGCCTTCGAGAAAACGTGCGCCCCGATCGTGATGCGCCACGACCGCAGTCCGAAAAGTCCGCGACTCCTGCGATCCGCACCACGCTTCGTACGCATCCAGCACTCTTGTTCCCAAGCCGTTTCCACGGTGAGCAGGATCGATCAACAACATGCCCATGGTCCACACGCCGTCTTCAGGCCAATCCTTGAGGGCATCGAGAACCCCTACGAGTACGTCGTCCTGGAAAACGCCGACAATGCGTTTGTCGGACACCTCCTTGGACGGTGGTCCCGCCACAAACGCACGCTGTGCTTCGTCTGGGTGCGCGCCGCTGCCCGTCGCGATCTCAAAGTAGTCGAGGCAACGATCGAAAAGGCTCTGGAGGGAAGCCAGATCCGGCGGCCCAAGGAGTCGCGTTGTGTAGCTCGCGTTGGGGAGAGTGATTGCCTGGTTCATATCAGCCGGCTTGCAGCGGAGTGCGGGCAGCGAACGGTTGACCGTGTACACATCATCCAACCAGGCTTCTTGCCGTCTCTCTAATCACCTTCCATCCCTCCTCGACGTGCCGTCGACCGGTGTACGTCTGGCCGATGACAAACCGGATAACAAAATGCCCCTTCACTCGAGTGTGCGTAATGTACAGCTTGCCGGAATCGTTCACCTTGTGCAGCAAGCGTTCATTGAGGTCATCGAGCTGTTCGTCGTCAAATCCTCCTGGAACATAGCGGAAACAGACGAGGCTCAACGTTGGACGAAGTATGATCTCGAAATCGCGCTCGCCGCCAATCTGTCCCGCCAGATCCTCCGCAAGAGCCACATGTTGGCGAAGCATTGACTGGAGACCGGACACACCGTACGAACGAACGACGAACCACAGCTTGAGCGCTCGAAACCGTCTCCCCAGCTGAATACCCCAGTCGCGGTAGTTCGTGACCTGTGAATCCACCCGGGTCCGAAGATACTCCGGCGTCGCCGCGAACGTTTCGACATACTGTTGGACGTCGCGCACGTAGAGAATCGAACAATCAAAGTTGGTAAACAGCCACTTGTGCGGATTGAAAACGACACTATCAGCCTCGTCGATTCCGTCCGCCAGGCCGCGGTGCTCCGGGAGAATCAGGGCGCTGCCCGCCCACGCCGCATCGACGTGGAGCCAGACATCGTGTCGCCTGGTAACCGAAGCGATCTCACGAATGGGATCCATGGCGCCGGTTCCCGTCGTGCCGAACGTCGCGACGACGCACGTCGGGACCTTCCCGGCCTGCCGGTCAGCCGCGATGGCACGATCGAGCGCGCGAGCGTCCATTCCCAATTGTGCGTCAACCTGGATTTTCCGCAGATTCTCACTACCCAGCCCAGCCAACCTGACTGCCTTGTCCACCGAGGAATGAGCCTCGGCAGAAGTGTATGTCGCCAATGATGGGTGACCGCTCAACCCACCCCGACCCGCAACACCTCCTGTAACGCGTTCCCTGGCCGCCAGGACCGCCTGCAGGGTCGCCGTGGAAGCCGTGTCCTGGATTGAGCCGGTGAACACCTCAGGGAGCCCGATCATCCTTCGGATCCACTCCACGGTAACCTGCTCCAGTTCGGTCGCTGCCGGAGAGGTCTCCCAGCTCATGCACTGGGCTCCGAGCGTCGCTGTCAGCATCTCGGCCAGAATGGAGGGGGGGCTGCTGTTCGCATTGAAGTACGCAAAAAAACTCGGGTGCTGCCAATGGGTCATTCCCGGAACGATGACGTCGCGAAAGTCCCGGAAAATCTCTTCGAACAGCTCGCCCTCAACGGGCGGCTCGACCGGCAATTGACCGAAAATAGATCCGGGCTTTTGTTGCGCTTTGACGGGGAACTGGTCCACGCTTTCCAGATAGTCCGCCATCCAGTCCGCCAGGCGGTGGGCTTCGCTTCGGAAGTCTCTGATTTTCATAGAGTTAGTCATCCCATACCGGGTCGTTCACTGTGGCAAACCCGGTGTGACGCGCCATCCAGAGAATCAGGAAGTGGCGGTTGCTTGCTTGGAGTTCAAAACGCCCGTATGCTAAATCCCCGTCTGGTACAAACCGTGCGGATGCAATGCTGTCCAGGTTGGTGTGGCGGGGACCGAAACTAAGAACCGGATTGGGTGTTTGTATAGTACGGCGGCCGTGAAGTCGCCGCCTCATGGGAGGATGCTTTGATGAAGAACCGCCGTTTTACAGTCTTGGGTTTGATCGGCGTCATTTCGTTCGTATCCGGAGCGTGGCTCGTCCAGGACGACCAGCAGCGGGAACTTGCCGAAAAGCGGCGGCTGTTTCAGCAGATACTGTCGTTCGTATCCGAGCACTACGTCGATTCCATCAACCCATCCGATCTGTACGACATGGCGATCGATGGGATGCTCCGCCAGCTCGACGACCCGTACACGTCATTCCTGCAGACAGAGCCTTTCGAAGAGCTCACCATCAGCACGACGGGTGAATATGGTGGCGTGGGACTCCGAATCGATCTGCGAGATGGCTGGGTCACCGTGGTGGCACCATTGGCAGATACCCCGGCAGAACGTGCCGGCCTCGAAGCGGGCGACCAGCTCGTTGAGGTCGAAGGCAAGTCCACCCGTGGTTGGGACACCCAGCAGACGGCCAACGTCCTTCGGGGGGAACCCGGAACCGAGACCAGCATCACAGTTGTACGGGCGGGGTTCGCCGACTCGCTCCATTTCAGATTGACCCGCGCCCAGATCCACGTCAATTCGGTGGAAGGCTCGACCTTGGTCGCGCCCGAGATCGGTTACCTCAGACTCAATACGGTTAGCGCCGAGTCAGCACTCGAGTTACGCCGCGCCATTTCAGAACTCCGGGACAACGGAGCTAACAGCCTGATCCTGGACCTCCGCGGGAACCCCGGCGGTGTCCTCGAGCAGGGTGTGGCCCTCGCCGATCTCTTCCTGGACCCGGGGGACGTGGTCGTCGAGACGCGAGGGCGCGCCCAGGACGCCTCCAGGACCTATGCCGCCGAACACGCCGAGATGTGGCCGGACATGCCGATGGTGGTGCTGGTAAATGAACGGACGGCCAGCGCGGCGGAGATCGTCTCCGGTTCGCTGCAGGATCACGATCGCGCGGTCATCCTTGGAACGCCCACGTTCGGTAAAGGCGTGGCCTACCTCTTCGTCCGCCTCTCGGACACGGAGGGAATCACGGTAACGACCTCTCGCTGGTTTACGCCCAGCGGTCGGTCTATCCAGCGCACGGGCCCACCAATGAGTCAGGCCGAACTCATGGCCGATGCGTCGGGCACCCCGGCCGAGGAGCCGGACTCGGTCTCCAGCATGACGTTTCGCACCGAAGGCGGCAGGGTCATCAAGACCGGGAACGGAGGCATTCAGCCCGACATCCTGGTCCGGGATACCCTGACCACCCCCGAGCAGGATTTCGCTACCGCACTGGGCTCTGAGATTCCAGCCTACCGGAACACGCTCACGCGGTACGCCCTGGACCTGAAAGGCAACGGAACGATCAGCGACCCCAACTTCACGGTTACGGACGCCATGCTGACCGAGATCCTCAGCCGGCTCCGCCAGCACGAGGGACTGGAAAGCCTTTCAGACGAAGCCTTCCACGGCGCCAAGAGCCTCATTTCCGAACAGTTCGGTCACGAACTGACCCGGTATGTCTTCGGGCGGGAAGCAGAACTTCGTCGGATGATCCTGGACGATTTGCAGGCCCGTCAGGCCGTCGAGCTGCTGCGGTCGGCCGAAACACCTGATGCCCTGATCGCCAGAGCGACAGCCATGGCGAGGGAGAATTAGGTAGGGAGCCGTCGGCCGACAGCCGGCAGCAATTGGTTTCGGGTCTTTTGAGCACCGTTGCTGCCGCTGGCTGAAGGCCGTTGGCTGAACTGACGACAGACGACCCATCAACTGCGACGAAAACCGTAACCAATTGTCCGACAATGACTTAACAACAACGAACCATCTGGCCCCTCCACCCTGTGCCCTCGCTCACAGCCCGTGGAGCCGATTCTCTTCAAGTTTGGGGTCCCGCTGCCGTTAATTAGGTGGGTCGGCTGGAAGGTTTTTAATCGCTTTGGAAGGAAGGACCGACCATGACGTTCATTGGACTCGCCACCGTTTTCGCTGCCTGGACCCTTGCTGGCCTTGGCTTCTGGATAGCCATGACCGGGCTGGTTGGCCGGCGCTTCACGGCGCGCCCCCGTCAGGCGAAGGTTGGACCCGGTTCCTCGAACTAGGGGTTCCCTCCTGAGTGATGTGAAGCTCGGCCTGGTTGATGCCGAGCCTTTTCGTAGTCAGATCATCGGCCCGTTCGCAATGCGATACCTCCCTTTACCGAATCGACAGACACGGTAAAAGGTCCCGTCCCCTGCACCACCCAGCGCACGGTTACGCTGCCCATTCCGGGGATGTTGGGTACTTCGATTCTAGCCGGATTCTGCCGCTGTTCCACGCCAACACCGGAGCGTGGATCGGGGACTATGGCGCCCGTCATGACAACACCCCCGTCCAGCGTGACCCAGTCCGGACGTGTGATCCGGTTCTCCACGTCCTGTTGGGTATGCGTTGGAACCAGGCGCCGGTTGCCAATGACCGCCGTCACCTCCGTCAGGCCTCCAGCGAGACGCCGGGTCGTTATCGTATCGACTTCAAGCTGGGGGAGGTGATCGGCGTGGAAGATCGTGAAGGCCATGTTCCGATGCGCTTCAGCCGGTAGCAGAAACGCCGGCACCGCCCGACCAAAGTTTTTCTTCATTCCTCCAACTTCAATGGTTCCGAACTGCGGATGCTGCACTTCCCGCCACGGTACGAATGCTTCACCGAACAGCAGCAGGCGGTCGAAGCGATAGTCCACCCGGTCGTACTGTTCGGACGTTGGGGCTTCCTCGAAGTATTTGAACGGCGTGAATAACTCGTTACTGAAGGTCAGGATCCCCTGTGCACCATAGAACCAGTCGAGCTCACCGCCCCAAACGATGTACAGATCGGACCAGACAACCATGTAGCGGTATCCTGGCAGGATTTCCTCGCCCACGTTCCCGATCGCGTCCATGACACGCACGTCCTGGGGGCGCAGCTCGTCTTCGGGAACCCCGGGCCCGCGCAGGATCATTCCTCCGGAATTGTGATAGCTCTGCGCACCGGCGATGTTGGGGTGATTGATCACGAAATCGATCACCGCCTGTGTCTCAGGCAACGACGTCGGGTAGTAGTCGGACCCGCCCTGGACGTATTGGGGTTGCCAGCGCCAGGGCCAGTTACGATTCGGATCGTAAGAGAACGCTGCCCCGTCTTCGTTGATGAATCCGTCACCGTCGTTATCGATACCCTCCAGGCCCAGAAGTTCGTACTCCCCTTGTTGTCCCGGGGCCGCCGGGATCAGCAAGCGGGGATCTTCCGGAGAGACAATGTATCGGCCACTTTTACTGCGTCGGCGCATCTGAGTGATGTGGCCATCACCATCGAGATCGTCGTAGCCGTCTTCATCCACCAAGCCGTCACCATCGTTGTCGCGCGGCGCCATGCCCGCGCGGGGGGAACTTCCCGTGTTCGGGGCCTTGAGATACGCTTCGCGACCGTCGGGGTTGATGGTCGGGATGATGTAAAAAACCCGCCGGTCGAGCAGACTGTCGATGTAGGGAACACGGTCAGCCATCTCGCACAGATACCACGCTGTGTACAACGCCGTTTCGGCTCCCTGGACCTCGTTGGAATGGATGTTTCCGTCGATGTACATCGCTGGTTTCAGCGTTTCGTCCTGGTCGAAGTTCGTCACCGTAATGAGCCACAGCTCGCGGCCCTCGTAACTCGTTCCAATGGAACCGGCGCGACATCGGTTTGGCCACGCCTGTTGCAATTGCTGCGCGATCTGGCCGATGGCGGCGTGATCGTAGTAACGATCCCAGGACACCTGGACTCGCGGCGCCGGTGGAGCCCCCAATGCCGCGAGCGCGCCCACCTGCGCGTGAGATGGCGTTCCAACAATGGCAGCGAACGCTGCGACGATCCCTGTTGTGATTAACGTTGATTTCATATCCCTGACCCGCATCAACGGAGAGTGATTTGTCGGGAGGCGGCGCCGGCCACGGGGCTGGACGCGCTCAGCGTAACACTCGATCCAGGCGCACCAACAACAACCCACGATCGCTCGATCGAACCCCCGCTCCCCTCGATCGGTCCTATCAGTTCAACTGCCCGGCCGGCCGTGACGGTCTGTCCGTCTGACAGCCTCAGTTCGAGCCGGACCCGTCTGGGCCAGCGAACTCGCGCTCCGAGTGCGGACACTGACGGGAGATAACCATCGTTATGCACCCGGGCGGTGATTCGGTAGACCCGCTCACCGAGCGCTTCCACCTCGCTTTGGCCCAGGGAGATGTTTGGCAACGAATTACCAAGCTCTACGATGAACTCCCGGTGTGCCCCGACGACGGAATCGATCAGCGATGCAGGGGGGTTGATCGTCACGAAGGGGCGGAGTCCGCCGACTTCGACGGTCTCGCCAGGGAAGTCGGGATGCTGCACGGCCGCCCAGTTTACGAACCCGCCCGGAACGTTCTGCTTGACCCACTGGAGAACCTGACGGTCCTGTTCTCCGGGGTCATCATCATCCGGCTCAGAGGGCACCCACCAACCTCGGGACCCGAACGCCCAGCGTCCCATGTGATAATAGGCAAAGGAAAGGACATCGCCGCCGACGGGTTTAGACGGGGCGCTCCCCGTAAACCCGGTAACTGATTTGAACCGGTCGGAAATCTCCTCGAAATAGTCCTGGTCTGCTTGCAGGATGGACCGGAGTGGGCCGCCCTGCGATGTCCCCTGTGGATTGCCCCCGATCCCGGTGCCGGAAGAGTGCCGCCAGGGCGACATGAGATTATCCTGCGGTCCGAGGACATAGACTGCGGCGATATTCGGCTGGTCGACAAAAAACTGGGCGACGCCCCGTGCCTCCGGTGAGGACATCTGGTGAATGCCGCTGGCCGGTCCGAAGAACTCGTACTGGTAGCTGAAGTTGGCATTGACGTCGACACCGCCGATTGGGTCCTCGTTCCACGAGCCGTCATCGTCGTCGTCGATGCCCTCCTCATACAGGCGGTACACGCCTTGTTCCCCGGCCAGCCGATTCGCACGCCGCACCAGATCCGGCTCCGTGGAATCGGACATCCAATCGCCGGCCCGGTCAGCGACGCGCATCATGGTGATCATCTGGTCCCCGTTCAGATCGTCCGGCCCGTCCTCGTCAACGGCCTGATCCCGATCATCATCCACCGCCTCATCATTCCGGATGCGCTCGGCCAAAATCCCGGCAAACAAGGCCTCCGCCGCGTCGGGATTGACTCGCGCTATGACGTAGACCGTGTGCCTGTCCAATAACTGCGTGACGGCGGGGTCCTCCCCATAGGATTCGGCGAGGTGCCGGATGGCTCCGATGGCGATCTGGGAACCGATCACGTGCGGCCCCCAGGCGTTAGCCACGATCAGCAGGGCGGACCGGTTCTCGGCCCCTTGTCCCGCCGCGATTCTCACGGCGTGCACCGGTAAGCCGCCGGGGGACCGGGCGATCTCGGACATGGCGACCAGGCCTGAATGGGCCTGACTCAGCCGATTGAGTTCCTGGACCAGCCGGGCGTGGGGCATATATCCGGTGGCGGGTGACGTCACGGCCTGCTGGACCGGCATTGCAGCCGTGTCACCCTGAGCCCTCACAGCCGACGTCGAGCAGGTCAGAGCGGCCACCGCACAGGCCAACAGATGTAATCCCGGTCTTCGTTGCGGGACGGGGCGGTTAGTGATCATGGCAACTATTCTCACGGGTTGGTCAGGATCGGAACAGAGGAATTAAACAACGAATGGCTTGGAAAGCCACGAAGGGAGCCGACAGCCGACAGCTAACAGCCGGCAGCAACAACAAGGAGGAAAAAAGAAGAGAACAAGCTCAGTCAGCTCACCCGCTTCTTCCTTTCGGGCTGTGGGCTGCAGGCTGTCGGCTTCCTTCAAACATTGAGGGGCGACAGATGGTACTGCACGAGCTTCCATACGCCGTCCATCTTGACCCGGACCTCCGAATACCTGAACACACCCTCAATCACCGACCCGTCCGGCTGATGCATGTCACCGACGAGGTAGGCTGTGGTTGCTACCGTATCACCGTACACTCGCAACACGCGATCTCTGTATTGGAAGGTGGGTTTATATCCAGCCGCGTAGAGTGCAACCAGGCTGGCGTAAGGCCGCGCGTGATCGGCGAGATCACCGGTCACGTCAAAACCGATCAAGTCGCGTGCAACGTAGCGTACGTAGGTCTCTGCATCGCCTTCGTTCCACGCCTTGAGATGTGCATTTTGTGTCTGCCTGATTTCTTCATGAACCGGCAGCAGGTGGCCCATCGGGGCAGTAAAGTGGTCGTCGGGCATGGTGATCGTGGTTGGGATTCGTCAATGTACGGCCGCGGAGTCGGTAGTGGGAAATACGGCCTGCAGCCTACAGCCTGCAGCCTGCAGCATTCGGAAGGATGAAGGAAGAAGGAGGAAGAGAGAGTAATCAGTTCGGCCTGCCAACTCCTTCCTCCTTCCTTCTTCTTGCCGTCGGCTGCTGGCCGCAAGCTGACGGCTCTCAAAACCCGAACAGCTTCGTCAACTTCACCGTCACTCCCCGCTCAACCAACACATGGCTCAGCAGGTCACGCCGCTCAGTGAAGACGAGAAAGAAATCGCTCAGCGGGGCATGCAGGTAGTTCAGCCGGATATTGCTGACGAGTTCGTCTGCGTCGCGGTTGTACTGCACAAACGCGCTTGCAAAGAGAATAGTAGAAAACGCGGCGCGGACCTGGGCGGCGAAGAGATCTGCGGTGAACTCGGTACCGCTGAGTTGGAGATCGTTATGTTGTGCTGACAGGATTATCCGGAGGTGATAGTCTGGTCGCAGGGTGGTTGCGCCGGAAATGGACGTGCGTCGGCCGTCATAGAAACTGCCGTGGCTGACGCTGACACTGCCCGAAACGTCGCGGGCGCCGCTCGACTGATACCGAACGGAGCCTCCGTTGAACCGATACTCGCCGGCAGCAACCGGCCTGCCCGCAATGTCGGTCTCTGTATTGAGTTTATCAAACGTGTTCCGGTACTCGAGTGACAGGGTCCCGCCGTCGGCGAACGTCGTACGGAACCCACCGGTGATTTCGCGTGTCTCGAGGTCCCAACTCGGATCGGCGATGACGTTGACATCGACATACGGATTGACTTCCTGCAGGAATGAAACGCTTGTTTGGGGGTGAAGCCCGAAGGTGGCGAAGGCCTGGCGTATGCCACGACGTTGCACAAAGCCAACCCCCGGATTGAACTCCTCTCCAACGTGTTTCAGCATGACCGAAGTGTTGAGGAGCGGGTCCCGCCATGCCGCCTGCAAATAGCCGGCGTTTCGGTCGCCCGTTGCACCGGGCTCTTCCGTGCGGGCGTAGTACGTGCTCAGAAGCATGTTGCGGGCAATCTGGAAGTTGGCATCCGCCCCGAAGCTGCGATTGAACGAGTCGGTGAATCCGGTGCTGGTTCCCTGCCGGTTGACGAACATGATGCCGGCATCGGAGTTCCCGAAGAGGTTTCTTCGCAACCGTGCGACCGTATAATTCTCCGCAGGTGTGTCATCATCACGCCGCGTCTGCATGTTGAGCAAACCAACTTCGAACTCACCAGCCCTCCCGGTCAATCGGGCACCCGCGCCGATCGGCAGGGGACGACGATCGTCCGAGAGCCCGATGCGCCTCGAGTGAAACAGCCGGAAGTCGCGGCTGGACGATCCAGTGCGATAGTTGCGAACGGACACATCGCCTAATGAGAATACGCCGTCGTTCTCGAGAAAGAAGTCGCGCTTCTCGGGAAAGAACAGTGAGAAGCGGGTGAGATTGACCTGCTCTTCATCCACTTCGACCTGCGAAAAATCGGTGAGGACGGTGAGATCAATCGTCATCCGCGACGTCACACCGTACTTCGCGTCGAATCCAACGTCGAAATCGTTTCCGGGTTCACCGGCGAGGAGATCCGTATCGACGCGGCCGGTTTTTACGAACGGCTTCAGTGTCAGATTCCGACCCTGCCTCAGGTTTCGAAGTCCGGTCAACGTGCCAGCGCGGGACATCTTATGCACGCGATGCTGTCGCGTCAGAGGTGCCCAGTAGGAATCCTCCGCGCGGCGCCTGACACGACGCACAAAGTTGATGCCCCAGCTCTGGTCTTCGCCGACCGGTTTGAAGCGGAGTGTCGTGAACGGAATGGCCATTTCAACGGACCAGCCGTTGCTCAGAATACGTGTACGAACCTTTACCACGCCTTCCCAGGCACGGTTGGTGTAACGGCTGTCGTTGAAGTTCTGCGCATCAAAGAGCCCGCCGGCCGGATTCACGGCAAAAAGAAACGCATTCTGTCGGTCGAGATACGTATCGATCGCCACACCAAAAATGTCGGAATCTTCGGTGGGGAAATCCTGTTCGAGTCCCGGTATGGTCAGTCCGTTCTGCGGGTCGGAATCGTATAGCATGGCCCCCACGTACAACGTCGATTCGTCGAACAGCACGCGGACCACCGAGCGTTCCGTCGAGGCAAGACCGGCACGAGGAAGATTCTGAGTAAAGCCATAGGCCGAATCCGCAAGCCGCCACGCCGGTTCGTCGAGTGCCCCGTCGAGACGTATTGGCTCAGCCAGCTCCCACGCCGTCACCGAGGGCCGCGGCACGCCCTCCGGATCGATCAGGCCGGTGGCACCGGCACGACCGTCACCGTTACGTGGGTCGTTGGCTTCCTGGGTCGTGGCGGGACCGGGAATGGCGGACAACATGAGGGACATGGTCAAGAGGCGTGAGGCTCGAGCCTTGAGCCGTGAGCCTTGAGCGGTGAGCCGTGAGCCGTGGAGCCTCGGGCCGTGAGCCGTGAGCCATGAGCGGTGAGCCATGACCGGTGAGCCTCGAGCCATGACTCGTGAGTAGCGTGCCCCGCGCGTGGCGCCGAGAGATCGCATCTTTGGAACCGTAGACGTCGGCGGTGAAGTTCGACTCCTGCTGCAACGATACCCGTGGTCGCGGGAAGTCGATGGGTCGTTTCGGATGTTTTGCGTGAGACGTTCGACGTTGGATGTTTCTACGGAATTCTGAGCAAGGTCGGAAGCTTCACGCCGATCCGTTCCTCCGGTCCGGACGGCCCGTTGGGCTCCTGGCCCGGGTTTCGGTCGCCAGTGAACGTGACGATCGTTGCGGCGGTGGCCACGCCCGCGGCGCCTACCAGGAGCGCGACGGTCCGAGACGTCGATGGCTCCTTGACCTCGATGCTCAACACATCGGACCGAGGTATATCGATTCGTTGATAGAGTCGCTCACCCGTCACACCCGTAAACGGTCCGATCGTCGGTACAGCGATCAACACCTGGTCGTCGGAACGTCCGACCAGCTCTCCTTGTATCCGACCACCCATCAGGCCGACGCGGTCTCGAAGGCCGATTTCACCGGCCGTTGACAAGACCGCCTGCACCTCTGACTGAAGAGGGACGTCATCGATTGCGGAAGGGACATACGAATAACAACCCAGGGCCATGACGGCGCAGCAAGCATATTTGAGGGTTCTCATTGGAGTGTTCGTCGCGCTTCTCACATCTCTTGGTTGGTGGTGCCCATTTCGTGCAAGAGGGCAGTTGATAAAGATACCATCCGGAATGTCAGTGCGTCACCGTCCCCCGGGGGAGCCCTGCCCCCGAGTATGACCGAGAGGAGTCCCTCCGGCCCCCCGTTTGACAGCAAACGCCCCGCCGACCGAGAGGCCGGCGGGGCGTTTTCTTACGTCACTTCCCCTCGCCGTTCCGGCGAAGGTGCATTGATCCTGGTTAGAGGTTCGTATTCGTGTTGTACTCCGACCGACCAATAGGCCAGCAACGCTCGTTCGTCGCCAACGTGGTGAGGGTCTGATCCAGCACTCCTACGGGGGTTTCATCACCAACACCCGCCACATTGGCGGTGCTCGTGCCGTAAATGCCATCGAGCACGTCGCTGATTCCGCCGGAGACGTTGTTATCCTCCCACCGACGCAGATCGAACATGCGCCTTGCCTCGATCCAGAGTTCCAGCATCCGCTGTCCCTTCAAAGCCGTGTACACGTCGGCCACGGTTTGTCCGGCGGGAATCGTCGCCAAACCGAGATCGGTAAGGCGTTGATTCATGAGAGCCGCAGCCGCATCCGCACCTGCACCACCGGCTTGTAGTGCGGCTTCAGCCTCGATGAGGCGCATCTCCCATCCGGTGGACAGGTTGATCGGGGCAGCGGGGTTGTCGTACTTGTCCTGCGGGTAAAAAATGACGTTTCCGCCGAACTTCGTCACGGCCGCATCGCCAAAAGGCAGGTTCGCGTTGGACACCCAGGGCACCCGAGGATCGCTCGTGGTCCTGTAATAATCCTCGTAATACGTACCCCACTGCGTGTGGGCTCTGTACGTGCCGGTGCCGGGGCTTGCAACCATGACGTAGTTCCCCTGAGCCTGTTCGGCATTCGAGTACCCTATGACATGACTGAAGTCGTTCGGGACAGCCGAGGCATCACTTGCGGCATCCGTCCAGTTCGCCAATCCGTATGTCGCCAGTCCCGCCCTGACAGATGCCCGACCAGCCTGGGCCGCGGTTGCCAGGTCAGCTTCACCGGCTCCATTGGCAATCGAGATCGCCTGCGTGAAATACCCTTCTGCCCGTGCCAGCGCGTCCGTATGCGGTTGGGCGGGCCCACCGTCGAAGACGACCTGACAGAAGTTCTCGCCGAACGCGCGGTTGGCGTAACCCGCCAGCAGCGCGGCCTCAGCGGCCGGTCCATAGCTGTCGAAGGAGGGCGCGCCGTCTATCAGCGGGAGCACTTCTTCAAAGCGTCTCAGGGCATCCTCCGCGACGAACCGAGCCCGCGACGTCCTATTCCAGTCGTTCGAGATATTAATGTCAAACCGGCCGTCCTGGATGTACGTCGGAATGCCGAAGCTCCCGGTGGAGCCGGCAGGGTTGATCTCGTATGTCATTGCCGCGGACCAATACGCCAGTTGATCGAGCGCTCGGGAAAAGTCGCGCTTGGCGCCGCTCACGATTGCCGAATGGGCGTTCAGGCTGTCCAGGAAGGCGTCCTGGACAGGTCCCGGGTTGGTCACAGACGTATCACACGCTGCAGTCGCGTATACGGCGAGCGGCATCATCAGGGCACGCAGTGCCCATTTTGCGCTCGTGGTGTCGCCGTTCCTTTCGCGTTTTTTCATTGTCTCTTTCTCTCCGTGTTTGATCGGGGGGTTCATGATCAGGGATATCATCCCGATCAAAACGTCACGCGTATCGAAGCCGTGAACAACGCCGGTGCCGGAATGTGTTCACTGATACTTCGGTTTTGTTCACCGATCGAGTCACGAGACGTCATTTCCGGATCGAACATGGGCAGATCGAACAGGTTCCTGTAGAAGTTCTGAGCCGTGATCGTCAGCAAGGCTGACTCGATCTGTGGCGGAGTCAGGAAGTCGATCGGAATGCGCGCAGTCAGATCCCGCACTTTGAAGAAGTCCTGCTTGTACACGTGGGCCCCGAAATCGTGGTTCGCGGGAATGCATGCGACCCGCTCCCATGCGGTGAGGTCATCTGCCGTACCGGTCTCCAGGACTGAAAAGGCCCGTGAGCACTGCGGCCAGAGCACCGAACGCGACAGTGCGTTGCCCGCCACGTCCATGCTGATGAACGCGCCGGTCTGCATCTCACCGCGTGCCGAAATAGCAATCCCGCCAGGCAGCCTGAGATTCATGGACGGTGTCCATACGAACGTCGGCTGCTGCGGGCCATACGGGAACTGATTGTTGGCCGCACACGTTGGCCCACACGCCGTGTCGGGCTCGGCAATCGCGTCCCGGTTTCCGAAGCGCATGCCGGTCAACACCATCACCGGCAATCCTTCTTCGACCCAGCCGCCACCGGCCCCAAACGGCACCGCTTCACCCAGATCCAGCACGAGGCTGTTGTTCGTGTAGAAATTGGAACCGATGTCCAGACCGAGGTTGGGTTGATCGATGACGATTGCATTCAGCGACAACTCGATCCCCCGGTTGCGAATCGTCCCGGCGTTGGTTGCCTGGCTCGCAAGGAATCCCTGTGACGGAATCTGTGTTACGCCGAACAACGCATCAGTGGTCTTCTGTTCGTAGTAGGTAAATTCCGTCGACAAGCGGTTATCCAGAAACGCCCAGTCCAGACCCGCTTCGATCTCCCGTGTCCGTTCCGGACCAACGTTGGGATTGCCCACGTTTAAGGGAGTGAAGCCCGGCTGCCCGGTGTAGGGGATGGGGTCCCACGTACGGATCGCGTCAAACGCGTCCGGAGCGCGGCCCGAGTAACCAAACGCACCACGGAGCTTCATCGTTCCCAGAGACTGGGGGAAGAAGCCTTCGTCCGAGATGACGTATGACAGACTTGCCTTCGGGTACGCCTCGATGCCGAGGCTGCTCCCGAACGCGCTGTGACCATCGAACCGTGCGCCAACCGTCAGGAAGTATTTGTCCTGCAGCGCGAACAGATTCTGGACAAAAAATCCCGCGTTGATCGTTCGGATACGCGACTCGTCCGCAACAAACTGAGACGCGCTGCCGACTGTCGGCACGCCCGGGCCCGGGAAGTCTTCGCCGTAAGCTGTTGTTCGAATGGTCTCATCCGTGACGCTTTGACCACCAAACGAGAACGTAGCGCGCAACGCGTCCGACAGGTTGACGTTCAGATTCCCGACGTAGTCCGCCGTCAACGTGGTGTACTTCACCTGTTCGTCGGAGATGATTCCACCAGTCGCCTGAACGTATCCGAAAGGACGCAGGTTGCGGTTTTCCTGGTTGGCGAAGTCGTATCCGATGGTAAACCGGTTGCTGAACCACGCGGTCGGGTTGTACGTGACTGTGCCGCCCGTAATCAGATGGTTGAAGTCAGTTTCTATGTCCTGGTTGAGCATCTGCCGCAGGTTGTTGGGATCGTTATCGCCAAAATAGTTGCGATTCGCCCTGAAAACGTTCAGCGTGACGCCGTGTGCGTTGTTCCCGGCGGCGGTGTTCGACACCTCGCGCCTGGTGTAGGACGAGTTCACGTCTACACGGATGTTGTTCGATACGTCAAAGCTGAAGTTACCCCGTCCGGTGAAAGCCGCCTCATTGTCTTTGGGCAACGTGCCGTCGTAGTTGTTGTAGGAACCGGACACGAAGTAGTTGACCGGTCCGTTTCCACCACCTACGGACCCCGAATATTTCTGCCGGTGCCCGTCCCGGAGCCATGAGCAGTTCACGTTAACCGTCAGTTCATCACTCGAACAGCTCCCCACCACTTCATCGGAATCCCAGCCCTCCCAACACGTGGGACCGGTGCTACACGGCTTCATGTTCACGTACGGGTTTTCGTCCGTGCCAAAGGCCTGTGTTCGGGCAAACCCCTGGTCCACCTGGAAGGTGTACTGCGGCGTGCCCATACGACCGCGCTTGGTGAAGATCTGAATCACCCCGGCCGCCGCTTCCGTTCCGTACAGGGTGCTGGCTGCCGCCCCTTTGATGATTTCAATCCGCTCGATGTCGTTCGGATTGATGTTGTTCAAGGGACTCGCCTCGACATTGCCGGATCGGCCCGTAAAGCCAACCGGTGGCCGATTCCGGCGGAAGCCACCCGACCGGACCCGCACCCCGTCGACATAGAGCAGAGGCTGATTGCTCTGGCTGACGCTGACGGCGCCGCGCAGTCTGATCTGCGCTCCGCTGCCAACGCTCCCGCCCGTCTGCATTACGTTCACCCCGACAGATCTCGCCTGCAGGAGCTGGTCCACGCTGGCCGGCGGATCCGGTACGTCGGCGACATTGATCTGCGAGATGGTGTTACCGATTTCACGCCGGCGAGCTGCACCCGCCGTCCCGGTCACGATCACTTCGTCGAGTCGCAACACGCTCGCGGACAACGCCGCGTCGGCGGTATTGACGGAACCCGCCTGCACGTTGAGCTGAACGGTACCAATGGTGAATCCGATGGCGGCCACACGGACCTGCATGGCGCCGGTCGGGACGTTCAGCAGGACATACCGACCGTCTTCACCCGTCGTCGTCCCGAGGTTGGTCCCCTCGACCGACACCTGGGCACCGACAATCGGCAGTCCGTTGCTGGCTCGAGTAACCCGGCCCTCGACCGTGCCGGTCTGGGCCGCAAGCGGCACCGCAATCAAGCTGAACCCGAGCACCAATGCGGCACTCGCTGTCCACCTGACCAGGTCCACTCGTCTGATCAAACGAGAGATTCCCTTCATTTAACATCCTCCTGATGGGGTAAGAATGCCCCGTGGCTGTAGTGGTGAAGGCGCAGTCATTGAACCTGAGCCAACACACTCAAAGGAGTCGCCAACCCGGGCCGTTCGACGCGTTGTCGCAGGACACGCGATTCACTCTCCGGCGCTTCGTGGACGGCGGACAGGTCAGAAGCCTTTGTTGCACAATACGTTACGCCCCGTATGGCCAACACGACACGCTTTCGGCGCGTAGCCACATTGGGGTATTTTCTTCTGTAGCGTTCGATATGCATCCGACCCAACCACCGTGTCAAGACGTGCGGAGTGGGCAGTTCGAATCTGCGCACAAGTGTGAAGACCTGAGCAGACGGCTCAAATCCTCGACGGCCCCAGCGAACCACTGGTCTGTCCACGGTCACGGGGCTGATATTCCGCGTATCATGAACAGCGATTTGCGCCGCCACACATCCCATTCCGTGATCGGGCGCGGTGCCGCCTTGGCACTGTTCTCGGCTTGCCACTCACCGGCTTCAGGCCAGATATCGCGCCAACCTGTGACGTTTAACGAACATATAGCGCCGATTCTGCTCGAACACTGCGCCAACTGCCACCGCCCGGCCGGTCTGGCCCCTTTCAGCCTGCGCACCTATGACGAGGTACGCCAACGGGCGCGCCGCATCAATCGAGCGGTAACGACGGGCTTCATGCCACCCTGGTTGCCGGACTCCGGCTACGGTCGTTTCGAAGGGGAACGGCGGCTGAGCGGCAATGACATCCTGCTCATAGGCCGATGGCTGAATGACGGACTGCTCGAAGGGGGCAACCACCCGCCTCCTCATAACACGGGGGGGACGGACGATTGGCTGCTGGGACCACCGGACCTCGTCGTCACGATCCCGCGATTCGAGTTGTCCCCTCACACCGCGGATGTGTACCGCAATCTCGTCGTCCCGATCCCGGTTGCCGAAACCCGATACGTCCGTTCCGTGGAATTGATTCCGGGCGGCACGGACGTCGTCCATCACGCCCGTATGATGGTGGACACGACGGCGTCCTCCCGCACCCTGGATGCGGACGACCCCGGACCGGGTTTCGATGGGATGGACCTCATCAGCAAAGCGGCAAACCCGGACGGCTTCTTTGTGGGCTGGACGCCGGGCAAGATCCCGCACGAAAACCGTCAGGGATTGTCTTGGCGAGTAGAGCCCGGCACGGATCTCGTCCTGCAGGTCCATCTACCCGCGTCGGAAACCCTGCAAGTCGTCGAACCGCGGATTGGATTCCGCTTTGCCGAGTCACGTCCGACTCGTCACCCGGCGCTCGTTATGCTGGGTTCGTTCGACATCGACATCCCGCCTGGGGACAGCTCCCATACCGTGACCGACACCTACGAGCTTCCCGTCGATGTCTCCGTGCTGGGACTCTATCCTCACGCGCACTATCTGGGCAAGCGCATCGAAGGGTTCGCGCAGCTTCCCGACGGGGAAGTGGAGTGGTTGATTCGCATCAGCGATTGGGATTTCAACTGGCAGGACGAATATCACTACGTGGATCCCGTGGATCTTCCCGCCGGTTCGATCCTTACCATGCGCGTCACGTACGATAATTCCGCGGACAACCCACGAAATCCCAACAACCCGCCGAAGCGGGTCACGTACGGTTCAAACTCGACCGACGAAATGGCCAGCCTCGTCGTTCAAGTCCTTCCCAGGCATCCCGGCGACCTCGACCGACTCCAGCGGGATCTCAACTTGTGGCAGTACGCAGCGGTCGTGTCGGATATCGCGCGCCGGGAACACCATCTGGGACTCCAGCTGGCGGCCGAGGGCGACATCGAGACGGCAATCGCCCATTTCCGTGAAGCCTTGTCCAACAAGTTCGACGAGCCCGAGATCCACAATGACATGGGCACGGCGCTGACGTTGTCAGGGCGACTCGGGGAGGCGGCCGCGCACTTCCGCGAGTCAGCACGTCTGGCGCCGGACTGGGCCGAGCCCGTTGCGAACCTCGTCCGCGTGCTCCTGGCCAATACGGCGAATCAGGATTGGGTCCGTGAGTCGCTCGAGGCGTCGCGTCGGGCCGCTCAACTCACCGATCGGCGGGACCCCGGTGTGCTGGAACTTCTCGCCCGGGCGTACCACGCCAATGGTCACATCGACTCGGCGATCGCGACGGCGCAGGAGGCGTTGCGGCTCGCGGAGGACCAGCGACTGACGGATCTGGCGAGCCGCATCCGCGGGCGTCTCACGGCCTGGCGGTAGAGAGCGTTCGATCGGATTCTCGAGGCGCGCGCCAGGGAGCCTCTGCAAAAGTCGTGTGGTGATCCCTCCGGCCGGTGCAGGTCGAAAAGGCCAGCGAGTACGAGGGGTCGCCGGCTCACGCGGCGAGCGTCTTGACCCGCACCACCCTCACGGTTCTGTCAACGTCTTCGTAGCGGCCCGGTGGGAAAGGTGCAACTCGCCGCCGCGTCCTTCGGGACCACCACACACACTGGTGCAGGGCATCCTTAACGCCCACTACGCGAGACCGTCCTTCGCTGCGACCATGCCAATTCCAGCGCCGGTTGGCAGGACGCGCGCACTCCCTCGGAACCGACCGCGTCGGCGCAAATTGCCGGCCGCCGGACACTTTCCACCTCGGATCGTCGTAGGTCGGAGCGACCGACAGCCCGGCTCGCTGTCCGAAATCGGGAAGCCCCATCCCAAATCCGCTAAGTTTTCGGGGGCTCGACCCGAAGTGCGTGCGTCGTAACTTGTTATATGATAACAGCTTGCATGGTTGCCGCAATGCGGCACGTGACATGCGTTACACTGGACCAGGGAAAAAACACACGAGCTGTCTCGGCTCGAAGGGTTGACTCATGGATATACCTCGCGACAAGAAAAGAAGCCCGAAGAAGTACATCATCGGGGGTTTGGGCGCCGTGGCCCTCATAGCGACCACCATCGGCCTCTCGCGTCTCCAACCGGCGGCCCCTGGTGTCGACCGGGCCATCGTCTGGCTGGGCGAGGTGCGCCGTGGTGAGCTGGTCGTACAGGTCCGTGGACCCGGCACACTCGTACCGGAGCGGATTCGTTTTGTCTCCGCTGTTACGGCCGGGCGAGTAGAGCGAAAGCACCTCCTTCCGGGTGATTCGGTCCAACCCAACGACCTCATCCTGGAAATGAGCAATCCTGACGTCGACGTACAGCTCCTCCAGACGCAGAGGGACCTGGCTCAGGCCAACGCCAACTATATCAACCTCCGGTCCGGTCTGCAGACCCAAAGTCTGCAACAGGAAGGTGCCGTGGCGCAGATCCGCACGCAGTTCCTCCAGGCGCAAAGGGACATCAAAGCCAACGAGGAACTCTGGGCGAACGAGCTGATCGCCGAGACGGTGCTGCAGGGATCGCGCGACCTGGCCGAAGAACTCGAAACGCGGCTGGAAATCGAGGAAAGCCGACTTCGGGTTTTCACGGAATCGGGAGCTGAGCAGGTTACCGTGGAAGCCGAAAACATCCAACGTCTGCAGGCACTCGTAGACTTCCAGCAGAACCGCGTGAATTCGATGAACGTGAGGGCGCCCGTCTCCGGAATCATCCGGGACCTCCCCCTTGAGGAAGGCCAATGGGTCAACCCCGGGGATCAGCTAACGACGATCGTCGAGCCGGGTCGGCTCAAGGCGGAGGTGCGAATCCCGGAAACACAGGCACAAAACGTCCTGGTCGGCCAGCGAGCATTCATCGACACACGAACGGATACCATCATGGGCAGGGTCCGGCATATCGACCCGGGCGCCGTTGGTGGCAGCGTGCGCGTGGAGATCTCCATTGAAGGTGAGCTTCCCAGGAGCGCCAGGCCGGACTTGAGTATCGACGGAACCATCGAGATCGAGCGGCTGCCAGACGTGCTGGTCATGGGACGCCCCGCGATTGGTCAGGCGCGACAGAGCATCGGCATCTTCAAGCTGGTGCCCGGAACCAGCGAGGCTGTCAGAACCACGGTGGGGCTGGGCGTTAGTTCCGTGAATGAGGTCGAGGTGGTCAATGGCCTGATCGAAGGCGATTCGGTGATTCTGACCGATATGGCCCGTTGGGACGCATTCGACCGCGTGCGGCTGCGCGGTTGATGAAACCGGACCATAGCCGCTCGCGTAGAGAAGACACGAATTGAGTTACGACAACCCGCGCCCTGCCGCCAGGCAGGGTCTCGCCGGAGGGGACGAGTCGGGACCACGCACGCCCGGGCGGGTTGCGCGTAACTCTGTTTGCAACCTTTTTCCGTACCCCGGCATCAAATCACGGGGAGTCTTGAAACCACACATGGATACCGCAGCCGTCGCGCTCGGCCCAGGCTTACGCTAACGGAGTGAACGGATTATGGATGCTTCCGCAAAGCCGTTGATTCAGCTCGAGGGAATCACCAAGGTCTTCTACACGGAAGAGGTCGAGACCCATGCGCTCTCGGGCATTCACCTGAACATCGGTTCGGGGGAATATGTCGCGATTGCGGGACCGTCAGGCTGCGGCAAGACAACGCTACTCTCCCTGCTCGGTCTGCTCGACACACCAACGGACGGCAAATACTTCCTGGACGGCGAGCCGGTCGCCAATCTGACCGCGTCGCAACGCGCGTACATCAGGAATCGTCAGATCGGCTTTATCTTCCAGGCGTTCAACCTGATCGGTGACCTCTCCGTGTACGAGAACGTCGAGCTGCCGCTGACCTACCGGGGTATGCCCGGTGCCGAGCGTAAGAAGCGCGTGCATGAAGCGCTCGAAAAGGTCGGCATGGCCCATCGCATCAAGCACTACCCGTCGCAACTCTCGGGCGGTCAACAGCAGCGTGTCGCCGTTGCGCGCGCTGTTGCCGGTGACCCGCTCCTCCTTCTTGCGGACGAGCCGACAGGAAACCTGGACTCGACCAACGGCGAGGCCGTGATGGATCTCATGCGCGACCTTCACTCCGAGGGCGCCACGATCGTCATGGTGACCCACGACCCGCGTTATGCCCATTACGCCGAACGAACGGTCCATCTGTTCGACGGCCGCGTGGTGGAGGAGAACGCCGGCGTACCACATCATTGAGGCTGGCAGTTTCGTAGCTGGTGGTCAGATCGAAGGCGCCCTCCGGGTTTGGGGGGCGCTTTTGTGTCAGCCTGCGGCCTACAGCCAACGGCCGGCGGCTACTCGCAGGACAAATCCAGACTGCGTAGAAAAAGTGACGCTACGGCACAAAGCGATGGCGTTTATCCGCGTTTCCGACTCCATGTTGGCGCAACCAAATGTCGGAGTCATGCGAATGCGGAACTATCGGAGATACGATGTGTGGCGGAAAGCGTATGCGTTGGTTCTCGATCTGTATCGAGTTACTCGGAGTTTCCCAACCGATGAAAGATTTGGGTTGACAGCCCAGATGAGGCGGGCGGCTGTTTCGATTCCATGTAATTTCGCTGAAGGTATGAGTCGCCGCAGCGAGCGGGACAAGGCTCGGTTCATGTATATGGCGGTAGGTTCAGCGAATGAGCTCGAAGTCCAATTGGAACTAAGTACCGATTTGGGTTACTTGAGCCATGATGTTTTTTGGACCTTGCGCTGCAAGGTTCGCGAAGTCCGACGGATGCTGGCGGGACTCATCAGGGTCCTCGAACGCGCTGCCGGCTGACGGCCGAGGGCGGATGGCTACGGAGTTGAATCCCAAGTACCTTCTTGAGGACAATAAACCAAATTCAGCCACGACCATGATCCGCCTCCGAAACATCGAAAAATTCTACGAATCCGGTGCCGGCCGCACGTTCGTCCTCCGTCAGATCAACCTCGACGTTGAAGACGGCGAGTTCATCACGATCATGGGGCCGTCCGGGGCCGGAAAGTCGACGCTGCTCAGCATCGTCGGAATGCTCGACGGAGCCTGGGGAGGGGAATATTGGCTGTACGACAACCCGGTCCACGAACTGCGCACAAAACATCGCAACGAGCTGCACAAACGGTACATCGGATTTGTCTTCCAACAGTACCACTTGCTCGACAATCTCACCGTCTACGAAAACCTCGATATCCCCCTGTCATACCGGAACGTGAAGCGGTCGGAGCGCGCGGCAATGGTCGCCGACGCCCTCGATCGGTTCCACATCGTCGGCAAGAAGGACTTGTATCCCAACCAACTCTCGGGCGGGCAGCAGCAGCTCGTCGCCGTGGCTCGGGCGGTCATCGCCAACCCCAAACTGATCCTCGCAGACGAACCCACCGGTAACCTACACACCACGCAGGGGCGGGAAATCATGGAGCTGTTCAAGCGGCTCAACTCCGAGGGCACGACAATCATCCAGGTCACCCATTCGGAAGCCAATGCACTATACGGCGACCGGATCGTCAACCTCCTGGACGGGTGGCAGGTCGATCAACCCTGAATCAGCAGATCAAATCCGACGGAACATTGAAGCCGGTTTGACGCTCTAATACGGTTGATCGCACCGCTATACTCCACTGATATCTAAGGGACGTAAATGCTTGTGATACAAGCGTTTACATGACACCTGAACCTGGCAGTTCATCAATGTCGTCAGCCCATCGACCCACGAACACCGCCGCCGTGATCGCCTCCTTCACGTTTCTGTTCTCGACTATGGGCGGGATAGGGGCTGACGCGCAGACCGCGTATTCAGCCGTGCACGGAACCGCTGCCATTCAACCCTGGCGATACGGATTTTTCTCGGCCGATCTCACGGAGGCCAAGTTTGGATTGACGTTCATGAAGCCGCTCGAATTTGGCTGCGATGAACCCGGCTGTGTTTCTGACCAGATCGATCTCTCATTGTACATCGCCGCGGCCGGGCGAAAGGGACAGCGTGATCTACTGTCAAAGGTGGACTTCGTGCCGGGGTTCGATGTGGGTGGCGGTCTATCATACGTCTCCCCCGGCGGCGACGGCGGGTACAACCTGGTCTTTCTTCGAGGGACGTGGTCTTCGCAGGAACGTAAGTTCGCCATAACAAACGTGATCGACAGCACAACAACCATCGGCCAGACGACGGAAAACAGGTACGCCGTTGCCGTCGGCTTCAACCATGCCTTCTCGAATGTGTCCGTCATCGGACTTGCACTGGAAGGAAGACGTGAGCTTTCGAGTCCGGGCGCGCAACGCCCCATCGAGGTGTGCGGTCCGGGGAGTTCGCAAGGTGGTTTCAACGTGGTCGTCTGTAACGACCGCTACACCGGGCCGCTCCCGGATCTCTGGACCGGACAGGCTCGCCTCGACGCCAACCTCGCGCTGGCGAAACTCGGTGCCGAAGCCAACTCCATTCACTTTGGCGTGGCAGCCGGTGGATCGGTAGATTTCACAGAGGGAGCGACAACGGAAACCAACGTCGCCGTTGGACCGACGCTGAATCTGCCCGAGTATCCGGGCCAACCCGTCCTCTCGCTCTTGTTTGGAATGATGAACCTGTCTGACGTTAACCTCACACCTGTCCAGGCAGACGACTCGTTCCTCAACCGTCACTTCCTCGTCAGATTAGCTTTCAGCATACCGTTCAGAGTCATGGCGGGTACATCCTGATCACAAAAAAAGTGACGCAAACCAAGAGATGAGACATCGCCAGGTCCTCGAGCGCCGCGTAATCGTCGTAGCCGTCCTCCTCGCGGCGTGCGGCGGTGAACCTGCGGAAGTCCTGGTCTTCGGTGAACCGGGCGCGCCACTCTCCGATCTGACCGAACTTCAACGGGCCGAGTTCCAAGCCGGCTCGGCATTGTTCAACAAAGTGTACACGCAGGAAGAAGGATTGGGCCCTCTCTTCAACGAGAACCA
>Ga0302046_10000343_pt1 | contig 48498 bp, 50 predicted proteins | sample RVTome_11_FD_200261 | JGI IMG/M metagenome (GOLD analysis project Ga0302046, IMG submission 200261) | Soil microbial communities from uranium-contaminated site in the Upper Colorado River Basin, Wyoming, United States - RVT147D111 (version 2) ...
TGGCGCCGCGCGGATGTCACGGCTCTCGATCTCGGTGCGACCTTCGACGTCGTCACGTGCGTCGCCGACATCCTCAATCATCTGGAGGACCTCGCGGCGTGGGCCGGCGCGCTCCGGGGCTTCGCGCGTCACCTGCGGCCCTCGGGCTTGCTGTTCGTGGACGTCATGACGAACCTCGGGCTCGAGCGTCTCCAGGGCTTCACGGTCCGCGAGACCGCGGAGAGCAGCTTGATCGTCGGCTCGATCTGGGAGCCTACGAGCCGCCGCTCGACGCTCAAGATCACGTCGTTCGTCCGGGATCCCGCCACGGGCCGCTACGACCGGGCGTCCGACGCGATCGCCGAGTGGGGGCAGCCCGTCGCGGACGTGCTCCGCAGCGTGGCCGCCGCGGGGTTCGACGCCGTCGAGCGGCCGTTCGGGGTCGCCGCGGATCCCGAGACGGAAGAGCGCCTCGCCGTTCTCGCGCGCCGGAGCTGATCGTGCACGCCGACCTGTACGCCCTGTTGCACGCGCCTCGCGAGAGGCACGAGGCCCTGCTCCACGACCTGATCGCGCCCCTGGCGCGCGAGGTCGCCCGTAGGCCGGAGATCGACTCGCTGTTCTTCGCGCGCTACAGCATCCCGAGCTGGCAGCTGCGCTTCCGCGTGCTCGGCGAGCGACGTTGGGTCGAAGGCAGCGTTCGCGAGCTGGTGGAGCGTCGCCTCGCGGCTCTGGGCGACGACGCGGGTGTCGAGCGCTGCGAGTTCTCGTCGTACGACCGCGAGGTCGAGCGCTACGGCGGCGAGGAGGGCATGCGGCTCGCCGAGCGGTTCTTCCACCACGACAGCCTGGCGTGTCTCGATCTCATGGAGGCCGAGGGACGCGGGGAGCTCGGGAAGTCGCGGCGCGAGGTCAGCCTGCTCCTGACCGAGCGCCTGCTCGACCTCCTGCGCTTCGATCGCGAGCGCCGCGTCGCGTTCTACGAGTTCGGCTACAGCTGGGTGATCGAGCGCGACGAGTGGACCGCGGAGCAGAAGCTCGCGCTCGACCGCAGGTTCGAGGAGCTGCGCGAGGGGCTCCGAGCGCTGCTCGACGGCTCGGCCTCCGCCGAGCCCGACGCCTTGTGGGGCGGCCCCCACGCTTCGCGGATCGCGGGGCGATGGCTCGACTCCGTGGCCCCGGTGGTCGAGCGGCTGTCGGAGGCGCTGGCCGCGGGCCGCATCGACCGCGACCCGGTGAACCTCGCCTGGTCCTTGACCCACATGCACTGCAACCGTCTCGGGATCGACGCCATGCCCGAGGCGATCCTGCGGTACTTCATGCACCGCCTGTACCTCGAGAGCGACCGGAGTGCGCCGGGCCATCACGCCAGTTGAAGACCCGATTGCCTCGCAAAGTGGCGGAAGTCGGCGTCGCGAGTGATCAGCGGCGTTCCGTGGTCGATGCAGCTCTGGGAGATCAGAGTGTCGGCGAGGCGGGCTCGCAATCGCCGCGCGAGCACTTTCGCGCGCGTCTCCGCCGCGCGTTCCCAATAGCCGGGTTGGGGTTGCAGCAGCGGCAGCGCCAGGATCAGCCTGGACACGCGCGGATCGAGCTTCGGATCGCTCAGGATCTCCACGAGAACGACGGGAGGCAAGACCGCCTGGCTCGACTCGAGCGCCCGGTCGAGCGCCTCGACGTCCCTTCCTCCCTCGCCCCGCAGAAAGGCGATCAACGTGCTCGTGTCGACCGCGACCACGCTACCGGTCCCGGCGCAGGGCCTCGAGATCGATCGAGACCGCAACCCGTCCGCGCAGCTTTCGGAGCTGCTTGTAGGCTTCGCCGGCAGCCACGAGCTGAAGCCCGCGGCGCACCGTCTCCGTGATTCCTTCGCCCGTGTACTGCTGGGCCTTCTCCAGGAGGTCTTCGGGGATGTGGACCGTGATCTTGCGGATCGTGGCCATGCGGAGAACTTACCGTAACTGATGCTGTAAGTCAATACGGCATTCCCCCTCCCGGCGTGAGGGCCGCGATCGGGCGCTCTTCGTGTAAGCTGGGCGGCCACGGGGCCCTTTTCATGCTGAGATGTCCGTCTTGCGCAAGTGACGTGCCGGTAGGCAAGCGCTTCTGCGCCGACTGCGGCGCGGCCGCCGACACGCCGACGTCCGCGCCGACCGAGACGAGCGTCAGCGGCGCGCCGCCGCCGCGCGGCCCGCGCCTGCGATCCACGAGCGCGCCGTCGCTCGATTTCCCGGACCACGCCCGCTTCCTGCCGGGGGTCATGCTCGCCGGCCGCTACCGCATCGTCGGCCTGCTCGGCCGCGGCGGCATGGGCGAAGTCTACCGCGCGGACGACCTGCGGCTCGGCCAGACCGTCGCGCTGAAATTTCTGCCCGAGGCGTTCGAGCGGGACCTCGGGCGCCTGCAGCGCTTCCTCGGCGAGGTCCGCATCGCGCGCCAGGTGACCCACCCGAACGTGTGCCGGGTCTACGACGTCGGCGAGACGGACGGCCAGCACTACCTTTCGATGGAGTACGTGGACGGGGAGGACCTCGGTTCGCTGCTCCGGCGGATCGGACGGCTTCCGGAGGACAAGGCCGTGCAGCTCGCGCGCCAGATCTGCGCCGGTCTCGCCGCGGCCCACGACCAGGGCATCCTGCACCGCGACCTCAAGCCGGCCAACGTCATGATCGACGGTCGCGGCCGCGCGCGCCTGACCGACTTCGGACTCGCCGGCCTCGCCGAGGGATTCGCGAGCGGCGAGGTGCGGGCCGGGACGCCGGCCTACATGGCTCCGGAGCAGCTCGCCGGCAAGGCCGTGTCGGTCAAGAGCGACCTCTACTCGCTCGGTCTCGTGCTCTACGAGCTGTTCACCGGCAAGCAGGCGTTCAGCGCCGCGTCCGCGGCCGAGCTGATGCAGCTCCAGCAGGAGACCTCACCGCCGAGCCCCACCAGCCACGTTTCCGGTCTCGACCCGGCCGTCGAGCGCGTGATCCTGCGCTGTCTCGAGAAGGACCCCACGGACCGGCCGGCCTCGGCACTGGCCGTGGCGGCGGCGCTTCCGGGCGGCGACCCGCTGGCGGCGGCGCTGGCCGCGGGGGAGACGCCGTCTCCCGAGATGGTCGCCGCGGCGGGCCCGGAGGGGGGATTGAAGCCGGCGACCGCGATGTTCTGCCTGGCCTTCGTGCTCGCCGGGGTCTTCGCCGTCTCGGCGCTGGCCGGCAAGACCTCCCTGTTCGCGCAGATTCCGATGACCAAGCCGATGGCGGCGCTGCAGGAGAACGCGCGCGAGATCATCCGGAAGCTGGGCTACGACGAGGCCCCGGGCGACAGCGTGGCGCATTACCACTTCGATCTCGACACGTTCCGGAAGCTGGTCGGAGAATCGCGCTCGGTTTCGGACCATCTGTCGAGCCCCGGCCAGACGTTGTTCGAGTTTCACTACCGGCAGAGTCCGTCCGATCTGGTTCCTGATAATTTCGCAGCCATGGTGGAGACGGACGACCCTCCGGCGAGTGAGGGCGACATCAACGTCAACCTGGACCTCCGGGGGCGGCTCCGGTGGCTTCGCGTGAAGCCCCCCGACGTCGAGTTCTCGACGGAGCCCGCGCCGGCGGTGGACTGGTCGGTCCTGTTCGAGACGGCGGGCCTCGACATGACCGGATTCACGGAGACCGCGCCCACCGTCCAACCGTGGTTCTTCGCGGATACGCGCATCGCCTGGACGGGGACTCTGGTCGAGCCGGTCGAAACGCCCGTGCGCATCGAGGCGGCCGCCGTTCGCGGCAGGCCGGTGGCCTTCGAGAGGATCCTGCCGTCGGACACGAGCTGGTCCGCGGAGAGCGTCGCGAAGGACAAGGCGAAGGACGCCGAGGGAGGGGACGTCGTCGAGATGGTCATCCTGACCATTCTGCTCGCGGCGCTGGCGGGCGCCGTCTTCCTCGCGCTCCGGAATTCCAGGCTCGGGCGGGGCGACCGCAGGGGTGCCATGCGGATGGCGGCGTTCGTGTTCGCGATGCGCCTCCTGAACTGGCTGATCGCCGGCCACCACGTCGCGGCCTTCGAGGACATCGTTCTGGCCGTCATCGCGCTGAGCGGGGCGTTGTTCCTCGGCGCCCTGACGTGGGTGCTCTACATGGCCCTCGAGCCCTACGTCCGGCGACTGTGGCCCGAGTCGATGGTCGGCTGGAGCCGGCTGCTCGCGGGGCGTTTCCGCGATCCGCTGGTCGGCCGGGACGTGCTCGTCGGCATGACGCTCGGCGTGGCTCTCCAGATCTTCGGCGACGTCAGTTTTTGGATCGGCGCGTCGCGGGATTGGATTCCTCCGTTACCGAAGGCGAGCTTTCTGGGCACCCTGAGAGGGGGCCGGTACATCCTGAGCGAGCTGTTCACCACTCACCTCATGAGCGTCGCGTTTCCGCTCGGTCTTCTGTTGCTGTTCCTGTTTTTCCGCCTCATCTTCAGGCGGCAGTGGCTGGCGGCGACCGCGTTCGTGCTGCTGTTCGCGGCGCTCGGCTCGCAGAATTTCTCGCAGCTGTCCGGCGAGCAGGGCGGCGTGGCCCCGATCGTCTTCGGTATCGTGTTGGGCGGGATCAACGCCGCCATCATCATCACGCTCCTGGTGAGGTTCGGCATCCTGGCAACCGCTGCCGCGATCCTCGCGGGTGGGATCTGCGACAGCTATCCCCTGACGCTCGACTTCTCGACGCCGTACGTCGGGGCTACGATGTTCGGGATGCTGGTCCTCGCCGCGTACTCGCTCTACGGCTTCAGGACCTCGCTCGCGGGGCGCGCCCTGTTCCGCGACAACATCCTCCAGGAGCGCTCCGCGTGAGCGACGTCCCCCGCGCCGTGTTTCCGCCCCGTTTGCCGCGCCTCCGGACCGCGCCTAGATTGTGGATGTCCGGGAGGCATGGAAACGCGAAGCTCCGCGATGCGCGAACTGCCGATCCTCCTCGCCTTGATCCTGCCCGTGGCCTCCGGTCCCGCGACGGAGCCCGCCGCAGCGCCTGAGGCGGGAGCGTGCTGGCCGGGGAAGCCCGGCACCGACCCCGAGCGCTGTCCGCCGAACGACCCGGGCTACAAGAACCCCTGGGAGTTCAAGAGCACGATCCCGGCCGCCGTCGACCGCACCAAGATGCACCCCCAAGAGGTCGCGCTCGGCTCGATCGGAATGTCCCTCGACGCGGCGTGGCAGCACACCCTCGGGCGCGACGACGTCGTCATCGCCGTCCTCGACAGCGGCATTCGCTTCTCCTACGAGGATCTCCGCAGGAAGCTGTACCTGAATCCCGGAGAGCTGCCGCTGCCCGCGGGCGCCGAGAGCCACGACCGCAACGGCGACGGCGTGTTCGACGTCGACGACTACGCCGGGGACCCGCGCGTCACCGACCGCAACGCCAACGGCATGCTCGACGCGGGGGACCTGATCCTGAGTTTTTCCGACTGCGTCGACGATGACGGCAACGGCTACCCCGACGACATCTCGGGTTACGACTTCTTCGGGGGCGATTACTGCGGCTTCCGCGGCGGCGACAACGATGCCGGCGACCGCACCGACTTCGGCCACGGAACGGGGATCGCGTCCACCGCGGCGGCCGAGACGAACAACGGCATCCGAGACGCCGGGGTGTGTCCGCGGTGCCGCGTGCTCCCGGTTCGCATCGGGGACAGCTTCGTGGTCGACGCCAACCACTTCGCGCGCGGCGTCGTGTTCGCCGTGAAAGCGGGCGCCTCGGTGATCGCCGCCGCCGTGGGGAGCTACAACAACACCCCCGCCGCGCGCCAGGCCATCGACTTCGCCTACGAGCACGGCGTCGCCGTCATCGCCTCGGCCGCCGACGAGTTCTCGTACCACCACAACTATCCGAGCGTGAACGACCACGCGCTGTACGTCAACGCCATCCGCCACAACAACGTGGACGACTGGCGCGAGGCCTCGACGTTCTGGGGAGTGAACCCGTGCACCAACTTCGGCGCGCGGGTGTGGATCACCGTGCCCGCGGTGAGCTGCTCGTCCGGGGCCACCTCCCGGCTCGCCGGAGCGACCGGTCTGATCCAGTCGATGGGGCGCGAGGCGGGCCTCGGCACCCTGCACGCCGAGGAGATCTATCAGGTCCTGCGCGCGACGGCCGACGACCTCGACAACTCGAAGCCCGATTGGGGCGGCACGCGCTATCCCGCGCGAGCCGGCTTCGATCAGTACTACGGCTACGGTCGCTTGAACGCCCTGCGGGCGGTCACGGAGGTGGCGCAAGGCCGCGTGCCGCCGATGGTCGACCTCGACGGACCGCGGTGGTTCGAGATCGTCTCGCCCGTGAAGACACCCGTCGTGCCGATCTCGGGGAGGATCCGGATCCCGCGCGCCGAGCGCGCGACCTATCGGCTCGAATACGCCCTCGGAGTCGAGCCGCGCGAGGAGGACTTCAAACCGGTCGCGAAGGACACGATCTCCGCAGACCTGGCCGGGCCGCTCGGGAGCCTGAGCTTCGATCGGCTTCCGCGCCCCGCCGGCCCACCGCCGCGAAGCGCCGACGAGCGTGATCGTTACAGCGTCACGCTGCGGCTCGCCGTGACGGACGATCGCGGGCTCACCGGCGAGGCGCGCCGCAGCTTCTTCGTCCTCGACGATCCCGGCTGGAAGCCGCACTTTCCTTTCGATCTCGGCGCGTCGGGCGAGGCCTCGCCCGCGGTCGTCGATCTCGATGCCGACGGCCGGGCCGAGATCGTGCTGCCGACGGCGGACGGTTACGTTCGCATCTTCGCATCGGGCCCGGGCGGCCTGGGAGAGCTACGGATTCCGCTCGATCACGCGCCGCCGCTTCACCCCTCGGGAGTCGGGTCCGAGCCGGTGCGCGAGACCGTGATCGGCGGCGCCGCCGTCGGCGACCTGCTCGGAGACGGGCGGCTACGGATCGTGGTCGCCTCGCGCGAGGGCAAGGTCTACGCCTTCGGCGCGAGCGGCGAGCGGCTGGCCGGGTTCCCCGTGGCGGTGAGCCCGGAGCAGGGTCGATCCTCGCCGGAGCGCGTGGTCGAGAGCGGCTTCCTGTCACGACCCGTTCTCGCGAACCTCGACGGAAAGGCGGGGCTCGAGATCGTCGCGACGTCGCTCGACGGGAACCTGTACGCGTGGCGGAACGACGGCAAGCCGCTCCCGGGCTTCCCCGTGGAGGTCGAGCGCGCCAAGATCGTCTCGACCCCGGCCGTGGGCGACGTCGATGGCGACGGCGCTCCCGACATCGTCTTCGGCACCAACGGGCTGCGCGAGGATCTCGGCGCGGCCTACGCCGTGCGCGCGAACGGCAACGCGCATCCCGGCGGGGCCTTCGTACCGGGATGGCGCCCCGTGGAGATCTCCGGCATTCGCCCGGACCTGCTCCCGACGGTCGGGACGGGCGTGCAGATGGACCCCGTGCTGGCCGACGTCGATCGCGACGGCGATCAGGAGGTCGTGCTGTACACGGTCACGGGGAACTCGATCGTGCTCGTCGACCACGATCGCGAGGCGGGCCGCGCGCGCGTCGTGGCGAGCTACTCGATGGTTCCGGGGGGGCAGTCGGAGTTCGGCGGCACGACCTTCCTGGCCGGCACCGGCTCGCCGCTGGTGCACGACACCGACCGCGACGGCGAGCCGGAGCTGTACGCCCCGCTCCTCCCGTTCCGCCTGCTGACGCTGCGCTCGAAGCCCGGCGTTCCGCTCGACGCTCCCCCGGCCCTCGGCGGCTGGCCGCTGCGCGGCGACCCCGGCGAGGGGCCCCGCGGAGTCTCCATGATCCCCGACTACCCGCGCCGCATGGAGGACCTCATGCTGTTCACCCGGCCGGTCGCCGCCGACGTGGACGGCGACGGCATCGAGGAGGTCGTGATGGGGAGCGGAGGCTACCTGCTCCATGCGTTCAAGAAGGGCGGGGGCGAAGCGGCGGGATTCCCGAAGTTCACCGGCGGCTGGATCTTCTCCGCGCCCGCGGTGGGCGACCTCGACGGCGACGGCAAGCTCGACCTCGTCACCGTCACCCGCGAGGGCTATCTGTTCGCCTGGTCCCTGTAGCCCCCCCTGCAACTCCCTGCAGCCGAAGGATCAGGTAGGATGGGCTCATGGCGTCCTTTGCCGGAACCCTCCGCACTCTGAACGAAATGAAAACGAGCGGGGTCGTCGAGGACTACGCCGTAGCCGGGGCAATGGCCCTCGTGTTCTGGACGGAGCCGATCCCGACCTACGACTTGGACGTGCTCGTCTTCATGCCGGAGCAACCCTCGCCGATCCTCACCCTCGAGCCGATCTACCGCTGGACCTCCGCGAGGGGATTCCCTTCGCAGGCGGAACACGTCCTCATCGAAGGCGTGCCCGTGCAGTTCTTGCCGGCTCACGATGCCCTCGCGGATGAGGCGATCGAGACCGCGGCGACACTGGACTACGAGGGTGTTCCCGTGCGGGTCGTGCGTCCGGAGTATCTCGTGGCGCTGTACCTCGAGCCGAGTGCCAGGACGCTCAAGCGCCGTGAGAGGGCCGCCGCTCTGATGGAGTCGGCCTCCGTCGATCAAGCTCTACTCGCGGACATCCTGCGTCGGTTCGAGTTGGAGCCGTAGCCGATGGCAGATCCGGATGATCGCAGACCGCGACCGAGCGCCAAGCTGTTGGCGTCGCTCCGCGAGGCGAAGGCCGACCTCCACCACCGACGAGAACGGCTTCCGCTCCCCGAGAAGGTCCGCCTGGTGCTCGAGCTGCAGCGGTTGTGCCTGCCGCTTCTCGAGCGCAAGCGAAAGCTGGCACCCTGGGAGCGTCCCTGGCCGATCGAAGAGTCCAGTGTTTCGAGAACGAGCGAAACAGGTTAGCGAGGGTCGGCCCTACCGTACATGTTCTCCAGGACCAGGCGCGCCTCGGGATCCCCCTGCCGGGTCGCGCGCACGAGCGCGAGCATCCTCTGCGCCCAGGCGTCGTCCGGCGTCGCCTGGAGGAAGTGCGAGAGCCACGGCTCCGAGTCCTCGAAGAGACGCAGCTCGAGGAGCGCCATGCCCACGGACAGGGCGAGGCGAGGTCCGGTGATCCGGTCGCCGGGCAGCATGCGCCTCGCGTCCGCGAGGACGTGCTCCCAGATGAGGTCCTTGCTCAGGATGGGGATGCCCGCCTGCCGCGCGACCTCCGTGCGCATCAGGAGGAGGGCGGCGGGCTCCTCCTGGACCAGCGACCACCCCTCGTCGGCATCGAGGACGACGAGGAGCGGGACGACCCACCCGCTGCCCTCGATCACTCCGGGAGACACGACCATGGTCACCTCGTGCTGTCGCACGAGGTCCTGCCAGCGCTCCCCGGCACCGAACACGTCATCCACCAAGGCCAGGGATGCGTCCCACCCCAGGTAATGGCGGCCGTCGGTCGCCACGAGGTAGTCGTCGTAGAGCCTCCAGGCGAGATAGCCGCCCATGTGCGGGTAGTTGACGATCCTTCCGGGCGGCTTGCTCGCGGCGATGAGCGCGGCGGACCGGACCGGGAACCGCTCCTCCGCCACTCCCCATCCCCACGCCGGCGAGCGAGCGGTCACGACGAGCGCAAGCCCCAGCAGCGCCAGTGCGCCCGCCCGCCCGGCGATCCGGCCCGGGCGATCGACCAGGCGCGGGATGCGTCTGAGCACGGCGTCCAAGGCCCGCGCGACCGGCACGTACGTCACCAGGGCGAGGAGCGCGATGTTCCTCACGTGCCGGAAGGCCAGGAAGCCGAACAGCAGGACCATCCCGGCCCCCACGACGCGCCGGCCCTTCGGAACCAGGACGGCCGGGATGGCGATCGCACACAGCAAGAGCAGGATGGGCGCTTGCGACGTGCCCATCGTGGGCTGAAACTCCAGCGTGGCCGACAGGAGCCGCTCCTCGGTCGCGAACTTCAGCGGGAGCACGAGAGGCTCGAAGCCGTGCGGGTTCACGGCGGAGGCCAGCACGCCGGCGGCGCCGGCGACACCGAAGTCTCGCAGCCGGAGCAGCGCGGCACGAAGCGTGCGGGGCTCGCTCACGAGCCCCTGGGCCAGGTACAGCGCGAGGACCATCAGGAGGATCAGGCTCGAGGGGTGCAAGCTCGCCAACAGGAAGGTGAGGGCCGGAACCGCGGCCAGCCAGCGAGACGAGCCACCCGCGGCGTGGCGCTCCAGGGCGTAGATCTCGGCAGCCAGCGCGAGGTAGAGGCACACCTCCGGCCGGTAGACCATCCGGCCGTTGGTCAGCCACAGCAGCGGGACCAGAAGCAGGAGAGGTCCCGGTGACTCCTCTTGCCGGATCGCGGCGGTGCGGTAGAGCACGAACAGGGTCGTCGCTGCGAGCACGGCGTTGAGAACGCTCATTCCCCCGTAGCCCAGCAAGCGGTGGGTCTCGAAGAACAGGAGGCCGAAGCCGTACTCGAAGAAGTGCGCCGGCGACCCCAGGAGTGGGTAGACGTAGAACTCGACTCCCGGAACTCGCCAGGCGCGCGCGACCTCGCGGCCGACGACGAGGTGATACCAGATGTCGTAATCGACGATCTTCTTGAGCAGACAAGCGCCCAGGAGCACGAAGACCGCCGCGAGGAACGCCCGCCGCGGCCAGCTGTCAGCCATCGACGTCGCCTCCGCCAGCCCCGCAGTCTACCGCGGGTCGCTCCGGGTGGGAACGAGCCCGAGGACTTTCCAGACTTGATCTTCGACGACGCGGTACGGGCCGTTGCATTCTCCCATCGAGCCTCCTAGGAGTCTCACGGCCCGGTCCACGCCGCTCATCGAGAGCTACCTGCAGCACCGGATCGGTCTGATCAACTACAAGCTCGGTCACCGGGACCAAGCCGCCGCCTCGTTCCGGCTGGTGCAGACGACGCGCAACGCCAACCAGGATTTGGTGCGACAAAGTGCCTACTATCTCGATCATCTGGCCCGTCCGGAGGAGGGCCGGCGAGTCGTCCTCGAGGGGGTGGAGGTGCGTACCGAACTGCGCGACTCCTACTGCGCGCCCAACACCCTGGCGCTGGTGCTGAGGCGCTTCTCGATCTGTCCGACTGGCTCGAGCATCACCGCCGCCTCGGCCCTGGCCGCCTGGAGGCCGGCGTCGCGGCTGCACGACTGGGCCGCTGGGAGCGCTCGGTCTATCTCCTGGGTGGCGCGGATCTCGACGACGAGGGAGAGGCGCTGCTCTACCACGCCCTCGCGCAGCAGGCTACCGGCCAAGGCAATGCAGCGGTCGCGTCCGCGGCTCAGGTCATCGCGGAGAACAGGAGCGACGTCCTCGAGCCGGCACTGGCCATCGTCGAGTCCCTCGGGCCACCGCGCGGCCCCGGCTTCGTCGCGGACGTGTATCACGATTACTTGCAGGACCGCCCGTTCGACGTCGTGCGCCAGATCCGGATGGCCGAGCTTTCTCTCGAGGCGCTCTCCGAAGAGGGACACCGGAATGCCAGGACGCGTCTCCACCGCGCGCGCCTGGCTGCGCACCTGGCCGCGGCCATCGCGGAGCGCCCGGAGGACCGTGCGCGCGCCACGGATCTGGCCACGCGCCTGGACGACTTTCAACTGTCTTCGGAAGACGCCACCGTCGAACCGGACGACGAGGAGAGTCCGTGAACCGACTTCCGGCTCAGGAGCCGAGCTCGACGACCAGGTACCCGCCGATCGAGCGGAAGTAGCGCGGCCCGAAGCGGGTGTCGCCGACGGTGAGCGCGTCGGTCCACACCGGCTCGTAGTGCGTCTCGAAGACCTCGCCGAAGACCAGCTCCTGGAGGGTCGCGGCGAACAGCTCCTCGTTGAAGTCGATGCCGCTCGACGACAGCTTCCACTCGTTCTCGACCAGCGCGAACGACACGCCCCCGATCGTGTTCAGGAACGGCACGACTCCCACGACGCCCGAATCGACGACCAGGGTGCCGATCGGCTCCGGCTCGGCGGACGCCTCGCTGCTACTCCACAGCTTCATCTCGAGATCCGAGAGCACCACCCGGATCACGGCGCGCGACTCGTCGGGCCGCTCGGCGGCCGCCCGCTCGAGCCGGGGATCGATCCCGATCTCGCCCGCGGTCACGCTCCGGATCTGGATGTCGGGTTGCGAGCGCAGCGCGAAGCTGATCGAGAGGTCGTCCTTCGATTCGACCTCGCGCAGGCCCGGGATCAACGCGTAGATCGAGCTGCTCTTGAACAGCCGGCGATAGTCGCCGCTCGGCTTGCGCCGGGTCTCGGCAAGATCCGAGACGGCGAAGCGCAGATACGACTTCAGGAAGCTCTCGGAGACCCCGACGAACGATCGGCCCGCGAGCGCCTCGGCCCAGTCGGTCGTTCCCGGCGGTCCCGAGGGCGCCTGCGAGCTCTCGGTCGCCATGCTCACCGTGAGGGCACCCGGGCTCGTGCTCAGCCATTCCGGTTGGAGCGTGATGAAGTGCCCGCCGCCGTCCTCCGCCTCGTGCGCCCAGCGCTTGCGCAGGAAGCCGTCGCGTCCGTTCAGCCCGGCGGCGCTCTTGCGCGCGGACTCGAGCAGGGCATCGTCGAGCTTCGCGAGCTTGTCCTTGATCTTGCCCTTCCCGATCCACCACGCCAGCCACGTCGGAAGCGGCATGTTCTCGCACCGCGCCGGCTTGATCAGCTTGAAGCTCGCCTTGGGCTTCGAGAGCTCCAGGCTCTCGGGGACCACGTGCAGGTCGCCCGACTCGATGCGCAGCTCGAAGTCCAGGTCGACGTCGATGGGACGCTTCACGACCGCGCCCAAGTCCTCGCAGTACGCCGTGCGGTCCCCCATCTTCCGCTCGATCCTGCCGATCTCGATGCCGCCGTCCTCGATCCCGACGGACAGCCTTCCGCGGCCCGAGTCGCCGAGGGTCAGCACCGGCTCCGTCAGACGAGCGCGGTAGTGGAGGTCCGAGATCCCCTTCGAGCTTCGGTCGCGAGATCCTTCCAGATCGGGACCGCCGTTGGCGCGCACGAGACTGCGGACGATGAGGTTCAGGTCCTGCTGCGTGACGTTGATCAGCACCGCGCCGGACTGATGGAACGTGTCGAGCGCCCGGCCGGGAACGGGCATCGCCGGGGCGACGAGAGCGAGCACGAGAGCGCCGCGGATCAGCGAACCGCGCCCCGCGGTCCGGTTCCGCCCGCGCCCGGGTGCCCCACGGATGGCCGGGTTTCGATACATGATGGATGCCTGCAGTCCTATATACGGTCGCTGCCGGGCGAATCCCATGGCGCAAGTGGTGATCCGGAGCGCTTCGCGCCGGGCGCGTCGGCACTGTCGTTCTTTTCCAGGAAAACCGGGCAGGGCTGGACGGTCGTTCCCGCGATCCCGTAGCATGGGGACGGAAGCTCCGAAACCGACCGCAGGAGGAACCTCGATGGCATCGAAGAATCGTGCGATCACGGTGGCTTGCGCGGCGCTCGTCTTCTCGCTCGCCCTCGCGCTCGTGCCGGACGCCCAAGCCCAGGGGACCGATTCCAATTCCAACGTCCGGGTGACCTTCACGCTCGGCAAGATCGAGGGCAAGGACAAGAAGACGCCCGTCAAGAGCTTCGCGCTGGTCGTGACCTCCGGAGGGCCGCCCGCGACCGTGCTCACCGGCGCCCGCGTTCCCATCCCGACGACCGAGGCGACGGACAAGGGGGCGGTGACGACCTACACCTATCAGAACGTCGGACTGTCCGCGGACGTCGAAGCCGCGATCCTCGGCAGCAACGAGGTCCGGGTCCGCGCCAACGTCGAGCACAGCTGGATCGATCCCGAGACCGCCGAGACCCAGCCGGTCGTCGAGACCCGGCACCAGCGAGTCGGCGTCGTGCTGAAGGACGGCGTGGCGCTGGAGATCGCCCGTTCCAGCGACGGCACCGACCTGCGCTACGTCGAGGTCAAGGCAGATATCCTCGACTGATCGATCTCCCGTGAGCCGGTCGCGAAGGATCCTCCTGACGGCCGCGGTCGTTCTCGCCGCGCCTGCGGCGTCCGCGGCCGCCGCCGAGCCTCCGGAGATCCTCGTCTCGCGGCAGCTCCTCGAGAGCCGGAGTCTCTCGGTCGGCGACGTCGTGCGCCTGTCCAGCGACCCCGAGGGCGACGGCGCCCGTCCGTTTCGCATCGCCGGGGTCTACGAGCCCACGCCCGATCCCATGAAGCTCACGAGCCGCCACTGGGCCGTGCGCATGCACCTGCCGGACCTCATGGAGCTGAACGCGCCGCCCGGCGACCCGTTCGCCGCGGAAACGGTCTCGCGAATCAACGTCGCCTTGAGGGACCCGGGAGACGCCGCGACGTTCATCGGCGACCTCCAGGCGCGGCTGCCGGGTCTCGTGGCCACGTCCACCACCCCGGACGCCGCGGTGTTCGTCGTGCTGGAGCGCTTCCACCTCGCGATCGCGCTCGTCACGGTGCTCGGGAGCACCGCGTTCCTGCTCGCGCTCATGGTCATGCGCGCGGACGAGCGGCGCGAGATCGTGGGCATTCTGAGACTCGTCGGCCTGTCGAAATCCAGGATCCTGCTGGCGGTCCTGGTGGAAGGGACGTGCATCGCGCTCGCCGGCGCGGCGTTCGGGATCCTGTTCGCCGCGGTCATGCAGGATGCGTTCAACGCGTTCTTCCAGTGGCACTACGACACCTCGCTGACCTTCATACGATTGACGCCGGGAATCGCGGTGCGCTGCGTCGTCCTGGCGGTCCCGCTCGGAGTGCTCGCGGGCCTCGTGGCTTCGTGGACCCTCCTGCGACGCGAGATCGTCGCGCTGTTACGCCGATGAGACCCGCAGCGCTCGCATGGCGCGGGCTCGTGCGTCAGCCCGCGCGCGCGTCGCTGGGGATCGTGGGAATCGCCGCGGTCGGCGCGCTGCTGTTCGACATGCTGTTGCTGTCGCGCGGGCTCGTCGTGTCGTTCCGCGATCTCCTCGACAGCGCGGGGTTCGACGTGCGGGTGACGGCCACCGAGGCCCTCCCGACAGCCGGACCTCCCATGGAGGAGGCGTCCAGGGTCTGCGCCACGATCGGAGCGCTTCCGGAGGTCGAGCAGGTCGTGCCGCTCAACTTCGGGCTGGCCACCGCTCCCGACGGGGGGAGTCTGTACCTGATCGGCAGCGGGCCGCGTACGCGCCGCACCTGGACGATGATCGAGGGCGAGCCGCTGCCCGACGAGTCCCCGCCTCAGGGTCCGCCGCCCGCGGTCGTCAACCGCAACCTGGCGCGAGACCTGGACGTCGGACCCGGCGACACGATACGGCTGCAGATCCGTTCGTTCCCCGCGATGGAGCTCGTCGTCACGGGCATCGTGGAGATCATCTTCGACGATGCGGAGGCGCGGACCGCGGCAACGACGCGCGAGGCGTACTTCCGGCTCCACGGGCTTCCCGACGCGGACACGGTCGACCTGCTCCTGGTCGCATCGGCGCCCGGCGTGCGCTCGGCCGACACCGTCGCCGCGATTCGCGAGGCGGTGCCGGAGTACCACCCGTTCTCGAACGCGGATTTCGTCGCGCGCTTCCAGCGCACCGACTTCACCTACTTCCGCCAGATCTCGTTCGTGCTCTCGACGGTCACGCTGTTCTTCGCCTTCCTGCTCGTCACGACGCTGCTGACCGTGTCGGTGAACCAGCGCTTCGCGGAGATCGCCGCCCTGCGCGCTCTTGGCTTCACGCGGCGCCGCGTGGTCGCCGACCTGCTGTGGGAGTCGGCGCTCGTGGTCGGGGCCGGCGGGTTCCTGGCGTTGCCCGCGGGGGGCCTCCTGGCCGTCCGGCTGGACGCCATCCTGCGGGACATCCCCGGCCTTCCGGCGCGGCTGCACTTCTTCGTCTTCGAGCCGCGCGCGGTGTTGCTCCACGTCGCGCTGCTCGGACTGACGGGCGTGCTGGCCGCCCTGTACCCCGTCTTTCTCGCGGCCCGGCTTCCGATCGCGGCCACGCTGCGCAAGGAGACGGTGTCGTGATCGTCGAGGCTCGCGGATTGTCCAAGGTCTTCCCGATGGCGGCGGGGCCGGTCACGGCACTCCACGACGCCAGCCTGAGGATCGCCGAGCGCGACTACGTCGCCATCCAGGGCCCTTCGGGATGCGGCAAGTCGACCCTGCTCCACATTCTCGGATGCGTCGAGACGCCGACCGGAGGCTCCCTGCTGTTCGACGGCCGCGACGTCGCGGCGCTCGGCGACCGCGAGCGCAGCCGCATCCGCCTGACCAAGATCGGGTTCGTCTTCCAGCGCTTCTTCCTGCTGCCGATGTTGACCGCGTGGGAGAACGTCGAGCTTCCGCAGAGCGAAGCGGGCGCGTCGCGGGACAGGCGCAGGGCGCGGACCGCCGAGCTCCTGGAGTACGTCGGCCTCGAGCGGCGCGCGGGCCATCTGCCGTCGCAGCTCTCCGGAGGCGAGATGCAGCGTGTCGCGATCGCGCGCGCGCTGGCCAACAGGCCGGGACTCGTGCTCGCCGACGAGCCGACCGGAGAGCTGGACGAGGCGACGGGCGGGAACATCGCCGACCTGCTCGACCGCGTCAACGCCGACGGCACGGCGGTCGTCGTCGTGACCCACAACCCCATGCTCGCCGCGCGCGCGACGACGCGGCTCCGCATGGCCAGCGGCCGGTTGCTCGGACCGGGAGAGCGGGAATGACCGTTCGCGTCGCCCTGCGGTCGCTGGTCGCACGCCCCGTGCGGAGCGCGGTGCTGGCGTGCGGCTTCGGATTCGGCATCGGCGTCATGGCGGGTCTGCTCGGCATCGGGGAGGTCATCCTCGAGCAGGCGCGCTCGCCCGCGCTCGAGGGCGGAGGCGACGTCGTCGTGGCCGGGGCGAGCGGGGGGGTCACGAGCGCGCGCTTCGTGATGTCGTCGGTCCTCGGTGCACCGCCCCTCTCGGAGCGCGTGATCGCGGCGTCTCCCGTCAGGAGCGCGCGGCTGTATCTCGTCGAGGGCGACCGGATCACCGCGGTCGATGCCCGCGGCGGCATCCCGAGCCTCGAGAAGGCGCTCGGCGACCCGGAGGTCTCGGGGCTCGACGTGTGGTCCGATGCTCCGTCGGACGCGCCGTGGAGCGCTCCCGATCCGGCGAGCGTGCTGCGCGCCATGGACCGCTTCCACCCGATCCCGGTCCTGCCCGAAGAGGCCGGGCCGTGGGTCGGGTCGTGGGCCGAGTGGCTGTATTTCAACGGGAGCGCGGGCGACGTCAAGCTCTACCTGTCGCTGATCGTCGGACCCGAGGACGAACCCGGCACGAGGAGAGCGCGGGTGCGGCTGCAGCTCGATCGCGGAGGGCGCCGAGCGGACTATTCCGCCACGGCCACGCTCCCGGCCGCCGAGATCCTCGCCGGCGCTCCGGACATCCAGGTCGGTGACACGCGCGTGCGACTCGACGGGCTGGTGTATCGCATCGCCCTGAGCCTGTTCCGCGAGACCGGTCCCCCGGGGGCGCGTGCTCCAGACCTCACGGGCGAGATCACGCTCGAGGCGACTCCGGGGAGATCGCTCCCGCCGCTCGCGATGTTCGGTGCCCGGGGATGGGTTTCCGGGTACGTCGTGCCGGTGCTCTCCGGCGCCCTCTCAGGGACGCTGCGCGTCGAGGGCGAAACCGTGCAGCTCGCAGGAGGGACGGGCTATCACGATCACAACTGGGGTTTCTGGGAAGGGGTCACGTGGCAGTGGGGACAGGTCGCGGGAGACGGCCTGTCGGTGGTCTACGGCAGGATCCGCCCGCCCGCCGATGTCGCCGATCCCGAGCGCGTGCCCGGATTCATGATGGTCCTGGGCCCCGAGGGGCCCGTGGGCTTCTCCGCGGACGTGACGATCGAGGAGGACAACGACCCGGTCCGCGGTCATCCGCGCCGGATCGCCGTGACCGCCGCCGGCCGGGAGATCGACATCCGCATGACGATCGCGATCGATGATGCGGCCGTCCGCACCCGGATCGGAGAGGGCCGTGGCGCCGTGGACTTCCTGCAGATGCGCGGCACCTACCGGGTCACCGGGCGCGTCGGCGACCGTGACGTCGACTTCAGCGCCGCCGGCGCGGCCGAGACCTTCCGCGGAGGCCCCGAGACCGTGGCTCCCGCAGCCCCCGGGGCGGCGTGGTAATCTGAGGTCTTCACTGTTCATAGACGTGGCCGCGCGCGCACGCGTAACAGGACTGACATGCTGCCGACCGAGATCAACGAATTCCTGAAGCAGGACGTCATCGGACAGGAGGAAGCCCTGCGCTTCGTCTCGGTGGCGATCTTCAAGCACCTCGCGGGAGAGCGCTACGGCAACATCTTGATGCTGGGCAACTCCGGGACGGGCAAGACCACGGTCATGCGCGGCATGGAGCACCTCTACAACGCCCACGAGGAGTTTCACAAGTACCGCGTCGTCGTCATCATGAACGCGAACACTCTCGCCACCGAGGGCGGGCTGATCGATCAGAAGCGGATGTTCATGCGCCTGGAGGAGCGGGCGCGGCAGATCCTGGGGCAGGACGCCTCCGCCGAGGACATCGGGCTGTACATGCAGCACGCCACGGTGTGTCTCGACGAGATCGACAAGGTGTCCGGCATCGTCGGCGGCAAGCCGTACGTCACGGGGCTCAACATCCAGCAGGTGCTGCTGACCCTGATCGAGGGCGAGAAGGTCCTGCACGAGCTGGTCGTGACCGAGAACGGCGTGCCGCAGCGCAAGTCGATCAACGTCGACACCGGCAAGATGCTGTTCATCGGTGCGGGAGCGTTCGAGACGCTCTACGATCAGGTCTTCCGCAGGGTGACCTCCCCGACGAGCCGCGTCAAGCTCCCCACGGAAACCGTCTACGAGGGCGGCGAGGTCCACATTCGCGAGGTCTTCCACCTGCGCGACCACTTCAAGCAGGAGGACCTGTTCGACTACGGCATGCAGCCGCAGTTCCTGTCGCGTTTCGACAACGCGATCATCCTCGACGATCTCCATCCCGCCCTGCTGAAGCAGATCTTCATGGAGCCACGGGACGCGGTCTTCAGGGCTTCCCAGAACTTCTTCAAGAGGTACGACATCGAGCTGGGCATCACCGACGCGGCCGTGAACAGGATCGCCAGGGAGGCCTCTCTGCGCAGCCGCATCGGGGCCCGGGCGCTCAAGGCGGTGTGGGGCCGGGTCATCAAGCCGTTCGAGTTCGATCCGTTCTCCCAGGGCGAGGTCGTCAAGGAAGGGAAGCGGCACCGCCTGGTCATCGACGAGGACCTCGTCGTCCAGAACCTGAAGACTTCCGTCGGATAGTCCGTGCAACTCGCGGGGAGCCAAGGCGTCGTCCTGCGCTTCGCGGCGGGGACTCTCGGGAGCTTCCTTGCCGGCCTGATCGCCTTTCGCGACGAAATCTTCGACGTCGGGAACCCGGCCTTCCAGTGCATCCCCATGGGTGCTCTGGGCGCGGCGATCCTGGCGCTGGTGCGCGCGTCGCGTCCCCGCCCGGCGCTGCGGCTCGTCGTCGCCTTCGCCTTGCTGCAGCTCGGAGCGACGTGGAGCGCGGGCTGGTTCCCCGCGACGGCCATGGCGGCCTGGAGTGTCGCGGTCGGGCTGGGCATGTGGCTGGTCGCGTCGATCTACGATCAGCTCGCGGGGCTCGGGGTGCGCCTCGGCAAGTTCCTGATCGTGGGGCCCCTGCTGGGCGGGGTCTACTTCGCGGCCACCCCGCTGGCGAGCTTCACGGCGGGAGATGCCGACGGGGTTCTGAGGTCCTTGTGGTGGAACGGACTTCTGGGGATAGTGATCGGTGACGGACTGGGAGCGGCGGTCGAGCTCGTCGAGTTGTTCGTTCTTCCCGGACGAGCCGCCGCTTCTGCGGAGATCGGCGATGACGGAATCGAACAACATCATTCGTGAGATCATCCACCGACGGCTCTCCGCGGAGCGCTTCGAGAGCGGACGCGCGCTCCCCGAGAAGGTCCTGCGCGAGCTGGTCGAGGACGCGATCCAGGCGCCGTCTTCGTTCAACATCCAGCACTGGCGCTTCGTCGCGGTGCGCGACCCGGCGGACAAGAAGCGGCTGCGCGCCGCGGCCTACGATCAGGCGGTGGTCGAAGAGGCGGCGGTGACCCTGATCGTGCTCGGAGACGTTCGCGCCCACGAGAACCTGGAGGAGATCCTCGAACGATCGGTGCGAGTGGGGGCCATGAGTCGCCAGGCCGCGAAACGCTGGGTCGAGTCGAGCGACGACATCTACGCCGACGAGCGCATGGCTCGAGACGAGGCGCTGCGCTCCGCGACCCTCGCTTCGATGGTCCTCATGCTGTCGGCGGCGGCACGCGGGCTGTCGTCCGCTCCGCTGATCGGGTTCGATGCCGACGCCGTGCGCCGCGATTTCGAGATCCCGGAGCACTGCCTGCCCGTGATGCTCCTGGCGATCGGTTATCCCGCGCCGGGAAAAGAACCCCGGCGCAAGGTGAGGCTCACGGTCGATCGCGTCCTGGCCTTCGATCGCGGCAGCGTTTTCTGATCTGAAGGGAGGAGGTCGGGTATGGCCCACCCGAAGAAAGCACGTGCCCCCGAGGGAGCCGGGAGCCGACGCAAGCGGAGGCGGCGTCCTCCCGGGACCTCGCCGGGAACGCTGGCGGTCGAACCGCACTGGCCGCGCCCCGAGATCCACGTGTTCGCTTATGGCGCCGAGGACTGTGTCGAGATCGAGGTCCACGACCCGGCGGAGATCCCAGACCTGCTCCAGAAGTCGCCCATGGCGTGGATCGACGTGGTCGGCCTGGGAGACGCCGAGACGCTTCAGAAACTGGGCGAGGTCTTCAAGATCCATCGTCTCGCGCTCGAAGACGTCCTGAACCCGGATCACCGCGCCAAGGCCGAGGAGTACGACGAGCACCTGTTCATCATCGCACGCATGGCCTCGACCCCCGATCCGTGCGACACGAAGCAGGTCAGCCTGTTCTGCGGAGAGAAGACCGTGCTCACGTTTCGGGATCAGCCGGGTGACTGCTTCGACGCGATTCGCCAGCGGCTTCGAGAAGGGCGCGGGCGGATCCGGACCGGCGGCGCCGACTATCTCACCTACGCGCTCATCGACGCCACGATCGACAGCTATTTCCCCGTGGTCGAGCAGCTCGAGGAGCGCATGGAGGACCTCGAGGAAGGGGTCCTCGATCGCACGGATCGGGGCACCGTCGCGCGAATCCAGAAGGTCAAGGCCGACCTGATCCGCCTGCGGCGCTTCACCTGGCCGCATCGGGAGATGATGGGCGTGCTGCTGCGAGAGGACACCGGGTTCATCTCCGAGCCGACCCGGATCTACCTCAGGGACTGCGGCGACCACGTCTTGCAGATCACCGAGCTGATCGACAGCTATCGAGAGATGTGCAACGACCTGGTCCACGTCTGTCTCTCGAGCGTCAGCAACAAGGCGAACGAGATCATGAAGGTCCTGACGGTGATCGCGACGATCTTCATTCCGCTGAGCTTCATCGCGAGCGTGTACGGCATGAACTTCAAGACCGACCGCTCGCCGTGGAACATGCCGGAGCTCGATTGGTACCTCGGGTATCCGTTCGCGCTGGCGATCATGGCGGTCGTGGCCGTGGGATTCCTGTTCTATCTGCGGAGCAAGAGGTGGTTGTAGTTTCTCGGGCCGTAGCTTGCGCCGTCCCTGTGGTATATTCGCGCCAGTTCGCCTTCCACGCACGGAGGAAGTGCTCGGTCGTGTATCTCGACGCTGCCTGCAAAGACCTCTGGCATGACCCTGGGAGCTCCTGGCAATCGCACAAGAATGGTCTAACGATTAAGGCTGTTCCTGCCTATCCGCTTGACTCACCAGAGTACAACATCTTGTAGGTCGTCGGGGTGTGTCGTGCCGTCAGACCGAGCAGGGACTGGAATGCGGCCATCGGCGTCCGGCGGCGGTTGAAACGGAAGACGAACTCGTTGACGTGTGGTGGGACGTTTCCATCGACACCCTGGAGCCGTACCGCCACCAGGGTCATGCGTCGAGGTGCGTCGCGTACATGATTCGACGGTACGCGCAGGCCGGAAAGCTTCCGGGGTGGGGGGCCGTGGCGTCGAACGAAGCCTCTGCACGTGGCGGCCAAGCTCGGCTTCGCGGCCGTCGACTCGCTCGTGGTGTTCTCGCGCGGGATCAATCGGCCGGAAGCGCGAGCCGGCAGGCCACCAGCTCCTGTCCCGCCTCCTTCTTCTTGACCTCTTCCACCGCGGTCGCGGCCATCCGCGGGGGCTCAAGGGTTCCGTGTCGACTCGCTTCCCGCCCGAGATGGGTCCGCCCGAGGCGCGGCACCTGGGAGCGCAGGATCGGGGGAACGCCGAAGAAGCCGAACAGCGTGCACGCGAGGACCGCCACGACGATCCACAGGCGGGCATCGCGCAGCCAACCGCGCGTGGGTCGCCCGAGGAGCTTCACGACCGGCTCCGAAGGGTTCGACTCTCGTCTCGCGACGCGACGGAGCATACACTGGCGCGGCGGGAGGGGGAAGATCGCAGTCCTTGGATGTCCCGATGGTCGTGCGAGCCCGGAACCAGGAGAAACGAATGAACGCTCTCGAAGGCGGCTGCTCGTGCGGATCGCTGCGCTATCGGCTCACATCGGCGCCGATGTTCGTGCACTGTTGTCACTGCGTGAACTGTCAGCGGCACACGGGGAGCGCTTTCGTGATCAATCTGCTGATCGAAGCGGCTCGAGTGGAGCTGCTGCGCGGCGACCCCACCGAGACCGAAATGCCCTTGAGCGGCGGAAGTCCGAACCGCGTATTCCGCTGCCCGGAATGTCGGGTAGCGGTGTGGAGCGAGTACGGCGGCCGCTCGCAGGTGCGATTCGTCCGCGGCGGAACGCTCGACGATCCCTCGGCGGTCTCACCGGACGTGCACATCTACACGCGGTCCAAGGTGCCCTGGATCACGTTGCCCGAGTCGATTCCGGCTTTCGAGGCCTACTACGACCCCCGCAAGCTCTGGCCGGCCGAGAGCCTCGAGCGGCGCAAGGCCGCGCTCCGCTGAGACGGAGAGCCGGGGAAGAGCGCTCGGGGCGATGGCCGACCGCCTGCCGTTTCGTCTAGAATCGCGCGAGCCCGTCGAGGTGGTCGGGACATACGGAAAGCGGCGCAAGCGATTCGATGAATGAGCTGAATCCCTTACCCACCGAGTTCCTGGCCACGGTGCTCTTCGCGCTCGCCGTGCTGCACACGTTCTCCGTAAAGCGCTTCGCGCATTGGGCGCACCGCTATCCACCCGGCTCCGTGCAGGAGAACACCCTGCACTTCCTGGCCGAGCCGGAGGTGGTGTTCGGTCTGTGGGCGGCGGCGCTGTTCCTCGGCATCGCGGCGCTGAACCGCTCCGTCTACGACGCGGTGACCTACCTGGATGGACTGAACTTCACGGAGCCGAAGTTCGTGATGGTGGTCATGGTGGTGGCGGCGACGCGCCCGATCGTGAGACTCGCGGAATCGCTGATCTCCCTGGCGGCCCGGATCATCCCGTTGCGCGAGAGCACGTCGTTCTATCTCGCGGCGCTGATCCTCGGACCGCTGCTCGGGTCGTTCATCACCGAGCCGGCCGCGATGACGGTGCTGGCCATCGTGCTCAAGCGCCGCTACTTCGACCGCGGTATCAGCGCGAGGTTCGCCTACGCCACGCTCGGGCTGCTGTTCGTGAACGTTTCCATCGGCGGCACGCTGACCCATTTCGCCGCCCCTCCGGTCCTGATGGTCGCGGCCAAGTGGAACTGGGACGCGGTTTTCATGGTGACGCATTTCGGCTGGCGCGCGGCGGTGAGCTGCGCGCTTTCGACGGTCGCGGTGTGGCTCGTGTTCCGCAAAGAGGTCGCGCAAGTGACGATCGAGCGCGACGCGAGCACGGGCGTTCCGGCGTGGCTGACCGCGGTGCACGTGGCGTTCCTCGGTCTGGTCGTCGCATTCGCGCATCACCCCGACGTGTTCTTCGGAATCCTGGTGCTGTTCCTGGGAGTGGTCACCGCGACCTCGGAGTATCAGGACTCGCTCAAGCTCCGCGAGGGCTTGCTGGTCGGCTTCTTCCTCGCGGGGTTGGTCACGCTCGGCTCGTTGCAGGCGTACTGGCTGAGGCCGCTCATCGAGAGCCTCGGCGGAAGCGCCCTGTTCTACGGCGCGACGGGGCTGACGGCGATCACGGACAACGCGGCCCTGACCTACCTCGGCTCGCTGGTGGAAGGCATCTCGGACGAGCTGAAGTATGCCCTCGTGGCCGGCGCCGTGGCCGGCGGCGGCTTGACGGTGATCGCCAACGCGCCGAACCCGGCCGGCGTCGGCATCCTGCAGGACGCCAAGGTGTTCGCGGGCGAAGGTATCAGCCCGCTGGGCCTGTTCCTCGGCGCCCTGTTCCCGACCGTCGTCGCGATCGCGCTTTTCTGGTGGGTTCGCTGAGGCGCGGCGCGGTTCCGGGCTCAGAGGGGAGAGGACGGCGAGCGGTCCTGGAGGATGATGCGGAACAGGGACTTGACGATCTCGATGTTGTTCGACAGCAGGTCGAAGAAGTCCTCCGCGTCGATCGCCAGGACCAATGCGTTCGAGGACGCGGTGGCCGTGCCGCGGCGCAGGCGGCCGCTCAGGATCTCCTCGACGCCCACGGGTCCCGTGGGCCCCACGGTTCTGGGATCGGCCGCGTCGCCGCCCGCGATGCCGATCTCGCCCTTGACGACGCAGTACAGGGTGTCCGCGGGATCGTTCGCCTTGTAGAGCACCTCGCCGGTCGCGAACCGGCGCTCGCGCGCGATGCTCGCGATGCCGACCAACTCGTCGGCCGTGCAGTACGAGAACAGGTACACGCTCTCCAGAAAGACGACCTTCTCGATGTTCGCAAGCTCGCTCACCGCTGTCTCCATCACGCGGAGTTCGTCAACCGCGAGGTCACCCAGCGCGCCGTCTCGCGGACCAGAGGGTCGGTCGCGTGCTGACCGAGGTTCTGGACGTAGGGATAGAGCGCGGCGACGTGGGTGGCGTAGACGGCGTGGACCGCCGCCGCGGAGATCCAGGCCTCGACGGCGTTACCGTCCGTCGGGTCGCCCATCAGGCGTCTCAACGTGCGCTCGCGGCTCTCGATCTCGACACCGAACAGGTCGCGCGCGCGGCGGAACTTCTGGGCGTGCGGCACGTCGCCGATGGCGGCGAACACCGTCGTGCGCACGTCCCCCTTGAGCGTGTTGTCCAAGTACTCCAGGGCGTGAGTGCGGCGCGCGACCTCGGATCCGAGCATGCCGTGCCGAGCCGCGGCGATGTCGGCCGGGTCGTGGAGCACCGCCAACAAGCGGAACACGTTGTCGAGCCGCGTGACCATGCGATCGGTCAACAGATGATGGAGGAGCGTCGGTGGACGATCGTCCCAAACGACCCGCGGTCCCTGGAACCGAACGTCCTCTCTTTCGAGCCCGAGAGCGTATAGGTCGGCCAGCTTTCTCAGGTAGGCCTTGACCTCCCTGGACAGCCGCTTCCTCAGCCGCTCTTCGAAGGCCGCGTCGGACGCACCGTCGCGCTCGACCGCGCCCAAGGCTTCGATCACCTTGCGGCCCAGGAACGGATCCTCCGTGTCGAGCGCGTCGGCAAGCGCCCGGGTCGCGCCCGGCGTGCCGATACATGCCAGGGTCTTCGGAATGGCCCTCCTGACCCAGACGTTCTCGTGCGGATCGTTCAGGAAGTGCACCAGGGCGGGGATGATGCGCTCGCCGCACCCGACGACCGCGTTGCGGGCCTCGTGCTTCAGGCGCCTGTGCCGCAGGGCCGAGATCAGGATCGGGCCGTAGACCGGGTTGAACTGTCCGCGCTCGAGGCGGTTGCGGACCGAGCGCACGGCCTCCCGCGCGACACGGTGGTCCGTGTCGTAGAGCAACTGGATCAGTTGATTCTCGAACAGCGGGTCGGGCAGCTCGCCCAGGATTCGCGCGGCTTCGCACCGCGCCTCCCAGCCGGCGTCGGTGAGCAGACCGGAGAGCGCCTCGGCCGCCTTCTCCGTCCCTTCGCCGCCGTGCGCGGCCACGGCGGCGATCGCGGCCGCCCGGATGTGAGGATCCGGATCCCGAAGGCGAGGGAGCATCATGGCGGCGGCGTCGCGACCCTGGAGGACCGCGAGGGTGCGGATCGCCTCGACGCGAACGCCGGGGTCGTCGTCGCCCAGGAGGCGCTCCACCATCGGCGCCGCGTCGTCGCGCCGGCAGAAGGCGAACACCCGCAGGGTTCGGCGGCGCACAGCGGGATCGTCGTGCGACAGCATCAGCCGCGGAACCAGGTGGCCCTTGTCGTTGGCTTCCAGCAGCTCCAGGCTGTGGACCACCTGCCGCGGATCCTCGCTGTCGAGGGCTTGGATCAACAGCTCGAGACTCGTCAGGTCGGTGAGATCGACCGTCGACGTGGTGTCGACGGTCGCCGACTTCAGCCCTTCCCGGAAGGAGCGCACGTATTGCCGGCGCATCGCCACGGTGACGCCGAGCCACACGGCGATCAGCCCGAAGCTGATCCAGCCGGCCTGCAGGGGCGGCATGATCCCGAAGAACACGGGCAGCAGGAGGAGCGCGGCCGCCCCCTTGGCGAAGCGCTGGACGAAGACGTCGATGGTCGCCTTCGCCTTCAGACGCGCGCGAGAGGGCACGGGCAGGAACAGCAGCTCGCGGGTCGACTGATCCAGGGAGTATCGGATTCCGCTCTCCGAGATGCGGAGCATCAGCGCCGCGGGAAGGAGGAACGGTGGAGCGAAGGCCGCCGCCGCCAGGACCGCCGCGGTGCCGAAGCCCATGGTCACCGGCAGGACGCGCGTCGCGAACCCGATCCCCAGCCGCTGGTGGATGCGCGAGGTGAACACGAGCTGGAACACGAGCGCCGAGATCCCCATGATGGAATAGAAGTTGCCGAAGAACCGAGTGCGCTGATCGAGCGTGGTCGTCGATTTCTCGACCGCCTCGCTGAACTGGATGTCCACGATCTGCGCGACCATCACGGTCAGCAGCATGATGGCCGCGACCAGCTTCAGGTGGTTCGACTGCATCATGACCTGGAAGCCGCCCTTGGCCTCTTCCAGCTTCCCCATGCCGGCCGCGCCCTGCACCCGAGCGTCGTCGCCCCCGCGCCTCGCATGGGTGACGTAGATCAGCGCCCCGGCGATCGCCAGGATCCCCGCCGCCACGAACAGCGCGGCGTAGGTGCCGACGGAACCCGTCGCGAGCGCCGCCACCTGCCCGCCGGCGATTCCGCCGAGGAGCCCTCCCGCGCCGATGAAGCCGAACAGTCTCTTGGCCTGGCGGGGATCGAAGACGTGGTTGGAATACGACCAAAACTGACTGACGTTGAGCACGTAGACGATGGAGATCCAGACGTAGAACACGACCGGGACCCAGTCGTTCTGGAGCTGGAACAGGAAGTAGAACCCCACCAGGCTCGCGGCGACGACGAACGACGTCGCGGCGATGAGATGGTGCCGGGGCAGGCGATCCACCGAGCGGCTGTAGAGGATCAGCACCGGCAGCGAGCACGCCGCGACCAGGAAGTAGACGAGCGGCAGCGCCTGGGCTCCGAGCTTGTCGATGTACTCCGCCTGCCGCAGAGTCTTGGTGGCGTACTGGAAGGTGATGATCAGGAAAAAGTACAGCAGCAGCAGGAACGCCGGGAAGCCTTCGCCCGGACGCATGTCGATGCCGAGGGACGCCAGCACCCGGCGCCAGCGCGACCCTCGCAGGGAACCTCGGTCCGCGATCGACGTCACACTCACCTGCAGGCCGTTCGGCGACTTTCTTCGAGGGGAACCGGTGGTATCCTCCGGAATGATATCGGAATCGCGCGGCCTGCGTAAACTCGTTTGCGCTCGTTCGGAGCACTGAGGAAGCATCCATGCGCTCACGGTGCGCTCGTGCGCGGCTCTCGCTCGCGGGAGCGGCCTGGCTCGTGGCCGCCGGCCCGCCGGCCGCGGCCGAGGTCGTCGAGTTCTCGATGTCCGTCCCCGGCCGGGTGCGGCACGTGACGGCGGTCGACCTCGACGGAGACACGCACGCGGATCTGGCGGTGCTGTCGCAGACGGGCCATGCGCTCGACGCCGTACAGCACCTCTCGGTCTTCTGGCAGCGCCCGGGCTCGACCTTCGCCGAGACGCCGGACACGGTCTGGGAAGTGGATCGTGGAACCGTCGCGCTCGATCTGTCCCCGGCGGGCGGGAAGACCGGGGTCGCGGCGGCGGTCTATTCCCTGCGCGCCGACGGCGTTCGCGAGCACCGCTTCGGTCGCCTCGCGGGCGTCGAGTCGCGCGTCGTCCTCGAGACCGCTCTCGACCATCTCGTTCCCGCCGACCAGTGGACGGCGGTGATCGACTTCGTCGCCGACTGGCGCGGAATGGGGTCGGAGGCTCTGGTTCCGGAGTTCCCCCATCCGCGGCTATTCCCGCTGAATGGCGGCGGGCCGGCCGCCGGTGTCGCGCTGCGGACCGAGCCCGTCGCCACGTACTGGACCTCGGGGTCCGACAAGGAGCTGCGGGATGCGACCCTGAACCTCCTTTACTCGTTCCCGGTGCCGGTCGCGGCCGACCAGGACGGCGACGGGCGCGACGAGATCGCGTTCGTCGAGCGCGACCGCGTCACGGTCTTCGACACGGCGGCGAGGGACGGCGAGGGCAACGCTCTGGCGAAGAAGGTGTACCCGGTTCGCATCCTCAACGACGAGGAGGCGGCCTCCGACCGCTTCACGGTCCAAACGCGCCTGGTGGACCTCGACGGCGACGGGCGCGCCGACCTGCTCGCCGTGGTCTACCGCGATGCCGGGATCCTCGAGCTGGAGGGCCGCGTCGTGGTGTTCCTGGCCCGCTCCGACGGCTCGTTCGCGCCCGCGCCCGATCAGGAGATCGTGCTTGCGCACGCGCTGTACAGCCTGACCCACGTTCTCGATCTCGACGGCGACGGGGCGAGAGAGATCGTCCTGCCGTCCGCCGACCTCGGCCTGTGGGGTTACCTGCGCGTGCTGACGACGCGCAAGGTGTCGTTCGATTTCAATACCCTGGCGCGGGCCGGAAAGAAGGCCTTCGACACCTCTGCCATGGCCCGCGACGAGATGACGGCCCGGCTCTCCAAGGATCACGACCTGCCGGTCGTCAAGCTGCAGGACATGAACGGCGACGGGATCGTCGACGTGCTGATCGGGAGCGCAGAGGACCGGGTGTGCATCCACGACGGCATCCGCGATCCGGCGCATCGATTCCGATCGAAGCCGGCCACGTGCTTCGAGGCGGACCCATACGCGGTCTACGTCGTCGTGAGCCTGAGCGACACCGGCCGGCGCGATCTGGTTCGCCACGATCCTGTGGGCAAGGACCCGGGAAGGCTCGTCTTGACCGTGCTCAGGGAGTGACTCCGTTGGAAGAGCACGCGGACCTGATACGACTCCTCGGGCGCGATCGCGTCCTCGATCGCTACATCGACCGCATCGCCTACGCCAACGACGCGAGCGTCTACCGCCGCGTCCCGCGCGCCGTCGTCCAGCCGTGCTCCGTCGAGGAGGTCCGCGGGCTGATGCGGTTCAGCATCGCGGCCGGCCGCTCGCTCACGTTTCGCGCGGCCGGAACGAGCCTCTCGGGCCAGGCGGTCACCGACGACATCCTGGTCGACGTCTCCAGGCACTGGCGAGCGATCGAAGTGCTCGACGGCGGCAGGAGGGTCCGGGTGCAGCCCGGCGCCATCGGCGGAACCGTCAACAGCCGACTCGCGCCCTGGGGGACCAAGATCGGACCGGACCCAGCCTCCATCAACTCGTGCATGATGGGCGGCATCCTCGCGAACAACTCGAGCGGCATGTGCTGCGGCGTGGCGCAAAACGCCTACCACACGCTCGAGTCCATGACGTTCGTCCTGCCCGACGGCGTGGTCGTCGATACCGCCGAGCCCGGAATCCACGACCGGTTCGACCGCGAGGCGTCTCGCATCGCCGCGGGGCTCCGCGCGCTCAAGCGGCGGGTCGAGGGCGACGCGGCGCTCGTGGATCGCATCCGGGCCAAGTACCGCATGAAGAACACCAACGGCTACTCGCTCAACGCGTTCCTCGATCACGCCCATCCCGTGGACATCCTCTCGCACCTGATGATCGGCTCGGAAGGCACGCTCGGGTTCATCGCCGAGGCCGTGCTGCGAACCGTGCCCGACTATCCGTTGAAGCACACCGGGCTGCTGTTCTTCACGGACGTGCCGCGGGCGTGCGCCGCCATCGCTCCGCTGCGCGACTCGGGGGCGCGGGCGCTGGAGCTCATGGACCGCGCATCGTTGAAGGCGATCGAGGACCAGGCGGGCGTTCCTCCCCGGATCCGCGACCTGCCTGCCCGAGCCGCGGCGCTGCTGGTCGAGTACCAGTGCGAATCGGACGCGGAGCTCGGGGCCCGGGTCCGGGACTGCGATCGCATCCTGCCCGCGCTGCTCCTCGCCGCGGAGCCGACCTTCACGCGCGACGCGGCGCGGCAGGCGGCGCTGTGGAGGGTCCGCAAGGGGCTCATCCCGTCGGTCGGCGCCATGCGGCGGCGGGGGACCTCGTTCATCATCGAGGACGTCGTGTTCCCCGTGGAGTCGCTGGCCGAGGGTGTGGCCGAGCTCCAGGGGCTGTTCGCGCGCTGTCGCTACGACGACGCGATCGTCTTCGGCCATGCCAAGGACGGCAACCTGCACTTCGTTCTCACCCAGGCGTTCCAGGACGAGCGCGACGTCGAGCGCTACGACGGCTTCATGCGGGCGCTGTCCGTCCTGGTCGCGGGCCGCTACGGCGGCGCGCTCAAGGCCGAGCACGGAACGGGTCGCAACATGGCGCCGTTCGTCGAGGCCGAATGGGGCCGCGACGCCTACGCGGTCATGCAGGACCTGAAGCGCCTCATCGATCCCGAAGGACGGCTCAATCCCGGCGTCATCCTGAATCCCGATCCGCGGGCGCACCTCCGCGACCTCAAGGCCTTCCCGGCCGTCGAGCCCGAAGTCGACCAGTGCATCGAGTGCGGCTTCTGCGAGCGTCTGTGCCCGAGCCGCGATCTGACGCTCACCCCGCGCCAGCGCATCGTGGTCCGCCGCGAGATGTCCCGCCTGCGGGACGGCGATCCGTCCTCGCCCCGGCTTCGCGAGCTGGAGCGGGACTACCCCTATGCCGCGCTCGACACCTGCGCGACGGACGGGATGTGCGCCACCGCCTGCCCGGTGGGCATCGATACCGGGAAGCTCGTCAAGCGTCTGCGGCTCGAGTCGCGCTCCGAGATCGCGCACGAGATCGCCGCGAGTCTCGCGGACCGCTTCGTTGTGGTCGAGCGCGGGACTCGGGTCGCGCTGCGCGCGGGTCATCTCGCGAGGCGCCTCGCGGGAGACGGCGCGCTGGCCGCGGCGGCGCGCGCGCTGCGGAGCGCTTTCGGCGGAGCCATCCCGCCCTGGAGCGCCGACCTTCCGCGCGCCGCGCGCGGGTCGCTGCCGGCGACCTCGCGCGCCGGGGCGTGCGCGGTCTACTTCCCGTCGTGCATCTCCCGCACGCTCGGAGCGCATGGCTCGAGCGAGTCCGGGGCGGGGGGCGGCGAGGGTCTCGAGCTCGCCGACGTCGTGGTGCGCGTTTCGGAGCGGGCCCGCGTTCCGCTGTGGATCCCCGGCGACGCGCCCGGCCACTGCTGCGGCCTGCCGTTCTCGTCGAAGGGGCTCGAACGCGCCTATCGCCGCGCCGTCGCGCACACCGTACGGTCGCTGTGGGAGTGGTCGGACGAGGGGACCCTTCCCGTGGTCGTCGACTCGAGCCCGTGCGCCTACACCTTGCGCCAGGCGCGCCCGGACCTGGGCGACGCCGACCGCGCGCGCTTCGATCGCCTGGAGATTCTCGACGGCATCGAGCTGGCGCACGACCGCCTGCTCCCGGCCCTGCGTCTCGCCGACCGAAAACGGCGCGTCGCGCTCCACCCGGTGTGCTCCGCGATCAAGATGAACCTGTCGGAGAAGCTGCGGGCGGTCGCGGCCGCCGCGGCGGGGGAAGCGGAGATCCCCGTCACGGCGGGATGCTGCGGTTTCGCCGGGGATCGCGGGTTCCACCTCCCGAGCCTCACGGCGGCAGCGACGCGCGACGAGGCGGCCGAGGTGTCGGCCCGGCCGTACGACGGCTACTACAGCAGCAGCCGGACCTGCGAGATCGGGATGTCGCGCGCCACGGGCAAGCCGTATCGGTCGTTCTGGTACCTGCTCGAGGAGGCTTCGCGGTAAGATAGGCGCTCTCCTGCGAATCGGAGTCGCCATGATCCCGAGAGTCCGGGGGCGGTCCAGGATCGAGATGCCGATCCTCGGCCAGGGCACCTGGAGAATGGGGGAGAATCCGAGCCGAAGGCGTCAGGAGGTCGAGGCGCTGCAGATCGGCCTCGACCTCGGCATGACGCTCATCGACACGGCGGAGATGTACGCGGACGGCGGAGCGGAAGAGGTCGTGGGCGACGCGATCCACGGCAGGCGCCACGACGTGTTCGTGGTCTCGAAGGTCCTGCCGCACAACGCCTCCCGCGAAGGCACCGTCCAGGCGGCCGAGCGCAGCCTCGAGCGGCTGCGCACCGAGTGGATCGACCTCTACCTGCTGCACTGGCCGGGGCGCCATCCGCTGGAGAGCACCTTCGAGGCGTTCGAGCAGCTGGAGCGCCAGGGCAAGGTGCGGTACTTCGGCGTCAGCAACTTCGACCTCCACGAGATGGAAACGGCCGAGGCCCTTCCCGCGGGGGAGAGGGTGGCGGCCAACCAGGTCCTCTACAACCTCGACCGGCGCAGCATCGAGCGCAGGATCCTGCCGTGGTGCCTGCGGCGCGAGATCCTGATCATGGCCTACTCCCCGCTCGAGCAGGGGCGCCTCGGAGCCAAGCGCGCGCTCGAGGACGTCGCCGAGCGCCACGGCGCGACGCCAAGCCAGATCGCGCTGGTGTGGACGCTGCGGCACGACAACGTCGTGGCGATCCCGAAGGCGAGCCTTCCCGAGCACGTCCGCGAGAACGCGGCATCGCTGGCGATCAGCCTCACGGACCAGGACCTCGCGGACCTGGACCGCGCCTACCCCGCTCCGACGCGCGACGTGCCCCTGGACATGCTGTGAGGTCCCGAGGCGTCGCGATGGGCCGCGTCCTGAGAGAGCTCGGACGGCGTTACGACATCGACCGCTTCGTGCGGCGCAACGGTCCCGACCCCTACCGGGTCCTCATCGGGTGCGTGCTGTCGCTCCGTACGAAGGACGAGGTCAGCTATCCGGCCACGGAGCGCCTGTTCGCCCGCGCGGCGAAGCCGGCCGAGATGCTACGCCTGCGATCGAGCACCATCGCCCGGCTGATCTACCCGACTGGCTTCTACCGCCGCAAGGCCGGTCAGATCCGAGAGATCTCGCGGCACCTGCTCGAGCGCTTCGGCGGCGACGTCCCCGACCGCATCGACGACCTGCTGACCCTGCCCGGCGTCGGGCGCAAGACCGCGAACCTCGTCGTGACCCTGGGCTTCGGCAAGCCGGGGATCTGCGTCGACACCCACGTGCATCGCATCACGAATCGTCTGGGGTGGATCGAGACGCGCCATCCCGACGATACCGAGGCGGCTCTGCGCCGCATCCTGCCGCGGCGGTACTGGATTCCGATCAACGAGACGCTGGTGCGCCACGGGCAGCAGGTGTGCAAGCCGATCTCTCCGGTCTGCACCGTATGCGCCGTCGAGCAGGACTGCGCGCGCGTCGGCGTGTCTCGTTCCCGATGACTTCCGTGCTGGCGTACGTCTTCCGGCACTGGCCACGTCGAGGGGCGGATGTCGCGCACCGCGAGCGCGGGCCTACGCGCATAGGGAGCGAGGTGTCGATCGAAAGGTGTGCCGGGAGCCCTTCCCCCGTGGCACGGCGATTGCGGTCAATCATGCCTCCGTCTCCGGTTTCTCCGCAGCTGGAGTAGGTTCGGCCTTGCTCGCCATGACGATTCCGGCATTCCGATCACGTTCTCCCGCCCGTTTCCGGGCCACCCGGAGCGCCGTCTTCCTGGCGCTGTGGCTCTTTTGGGGCGGTGTCGCCGGCGCGGAGATCCTGGTCGCCGAGGATTTCGAGGACGCCGACCTGCCGGCCCGCGGGTGGTACGACATCTGGTCCTGGGGCCAGGAGCTGCTGCTCGACTCAACGACCAGCGTCACGGGAGCGACTTCGCTCCAGGTGCGGTATCAACAGGGCTCCACCGGGCCTTCGATGCGACATCGGTTCGCCGGTCAGGGCACGATCTACACGCGGTACTATCGAAAGTGGGCGCCGAACTGGGTCTGGCCCACTGGAAGCGGTCCCCACGACACCTACGTTTTCGCGATGTACGGGCAGCAGTACTTTCCACCGACCCAGACCTACGCCACGGTCTACACCGATTCGATCTACCAGGGTGCTCCGGACTGGCAGTTCGGGACGATCGGGCTCCTCACGCGGCGTTACCTGCAGGGCGAATCCTACGTGTCGCGCACCGCCCTCGACCCTCCTCCTCCCAGATTCGAGCTGGACCGCTGGTATTGCATCGAGACGCTCGCGACGATGAACACGCCCGGTTTCGCCGACGGCGTCCTGCGGGTGTGGCTGGACGGGGTGCCGATCTTCGACCTGACCAACGTCGTGCTGCGCGACGCGGCCAACTCCAATCTGCAGTTCGACCAGTTCATGTTCGGTCCTTACTTTCACGGAGGCACGCCCCAGACGCAGTCGACCTGGATCGACGCCCTCGTGATCGCGACCGATCGCGTCGGCTGCGCCGGTTCCGCTCCTTCCGGTCCTCCTCCCCCGGATTGCGTGCGCCGCTCAGACCTGGTCACTCCGCAGCCCGGGTGCGAGGCGCCTCCGGCTCCCTAGGCTCGTGCCCGCCTCACTCCACGCGCGGCAGCATGTACTCGTCGCCTTCGATCAGCGAGTTGAGCATCAGATAGTCTCGACACAGGCCGTCGTGCATGTCGAGGATCTCGGGCCGGCTGAAGAACTGGCTGCAACGAACGCGGACTACTCCATCAGCCCTTCCCGCTTCGGCTCGGGCAGGAAGAAGCTGGTGAGGAAGCCGGCCACGTAGACGAACAGCGCGACCGCGGCGGCCGCCAGGGCGAGCCGCTCCGCGGGCGTGGCTCCGGACACCAGGAGCGCGAGCTGCGGGGTGACCCACGCGCCGAAGGTGCCGATCATCCGCCCGCCGACGTTGGCTGCGAAACTCTCGCCCGTGCCGCGCAGGTGGGTGGGATAGACGCGCGGCAGGTAATTGCCCCAGAAGCTGAACTGCGCGACTGTGAACAACCCCGCCAGGAGAATCCCCCACTTCGCCCAGCCGAGCGAGCTGCCGGCCGCGAAGTAGAACACGATCGGAACGACGAACAGACCGGGCACCTGGAACACCCACAGCAGCGGACGCCGCAAGACGATCCGCACCGCCAGGACCGCCAGCAGCACGCGCCCGAGCAGCCCGCCCACCTCCTGAAACAACTGCACGTTCTTGACCACGTGCTCGCGGGCGGCGGGAGCGAGATCGCGCACCGCCTCGAGGCCCGGCACGATGCGCGGCATGTGCTGGATGGCGCCGAACGCCGCGCCGAAGCTGCACGCGAACATGATCGTCGTGACGATCGTCGTCTTCGCGAATCGAGGCGCGAACAGCTCCGCGATGCTCGGGCGCGCGAGCGTGCCGGCCGCCTTCTTCTCGCGCCAGATCGGGGACTCCGGCAGGAAGGGCCGGATGATGATCAACGGGATCGCCGGGATGATGCCCGAGATCAACGTGTAGCGCCACGGCGCGTGGGAGCCGGCGACCGCCGGCAGGGCGTCGGCCCAGGTCACCGACAGGCCGTAGGCCACCGTCACCAGGAGGCCGCCGACCGATCCGAACGCCTGCGTGTAACCGAGGACGCGCTCGCGCTGCTTCGAGTCGGCGAACAGCTCCGCCAGCCAGGCCGTCGCCGCCACGAACTCCACGCACACGCCGATGAACGTCGTCACCCGCAGCGCCAGCAGCCAGTAGATGTTCGGCGAGAAGCCGGCGCCGAACGCCGAGAACGCGTACAGCAGGATGCTCCACGTCAGCACGCGGCGGCGGCCGAACCGGTCGGTCAGGTAACCGCCCAGCAGCCCGAAGATCCCGCCGAAAATGGCCGGCACGAAGAACAGGCGGCTGACCCAGTCCGCATACTCGGGTGTGCCGGGCTGGGCGCCGACCAGCTCGCCGATCGCCGGCCCGACGATGAGCGGCAGCATCAGCAGCTCGTAGGTGTCGAACGCGAAGCCGATCGCGGCGATCGTGCAAATGAGCCACTGGACGGGCGTGAGGCGCGGAGCCGTCGTCTGCATGGCGATGTCAGTGCCCTACGCGGGCAGGCGTCTCGGTGTTGCGAATCAGGCGGGCAAGTCGCATTCTACGAACGAGAACGGATACCATGTCCACCTGCGACGGGCCGAAGCCGCGATCCTGCCCGGGTGACCGGGTCCGGAGTCGGCCATACTACCAGAACGAGGGCACATGCCAAACGACGGCACTTCGAAGAGTCGAGGGTTACCCGGCGCCCAGGTGGCCACGGCCTCCGAGCTGGTCCAGTACCAGGACGGCGCCGTCGTGAGCCGGGAGATCGTCAAGAAGCCCACGGGCAACGTGACGCTGTTCGCGTTCGACGAAGGCCAGGGTCTGAGCGAGCACACCGCGCCGTTCGACGCGCTGGTGCAAGTCGTCGAGGGCGATGCGGAGATCGTCATAGCAGGCGAGTCGCACCGCGTGCACAGCGGCGAGATGATCCTCATGCCTGCCGGCCGACCCCACGCGCTCAGGGCGCCGGAGCGGTTCAAGATGATCCTGACCATGATCCGATCGTGAGCCGCATCGCGGCGCACGGCGCGCGGAGATCCCGGGCATGCTGGCGGAGATCAACCTCCATGGCCTGGCGGCCGACCTGGTGCTGGCGGTCCACTTCTCCTACGTGGCCTTCGTGGTCGTGGGGCTCGTCCTCGTCTGGATCGGCTACTTCCGCGGCTGGGCCTTCGTCCGGAACCCGTGGTTCCGCGGACTCCACCTGCTGTGCATGGCCGTCGTGGTCCTGGAGTCGGTCTTCGGGATCGAATGTCCGCTGACGAAGTGGGAGTACGCCCTCCGGCTCGGGGCGGGCGAGGGGGGAGTGAACGAAAAGAGCTTCATGGAGCACTGGATCCATCGGATCATGTTCTTCGAGCTCGAGCCGTCGACCTTCACGTTCGTGTACGTCGTCTTCTTCCTGGCCCTGGTCTCGAGCTTCGTGTGGGTCCGCCCGAGCTGGCCGCGGACGCCGGAAAGGAAAGTGCGATGGTGAGACGAAGCGCATCCCGACTCGTTTTTCTGCTCGCGCTGGCGGTGCTGTGCGTCGCGAGCGCCGGCGCGGCCGAGAACGCGACCGTCAGCGTCGGCGGGTCGGCTTCCGCCGACGGCGACCTGACCTTCGTGTTCAAGCCGGAACAGGGCGAAGAGCGAACGGTCACGATCGCCATTCTCGAGGGCACGAACGCCGGGAACGCCGCCCGCGACATCTGGAAGGAGCTCGCGCTGGCGCTCGGCGACGGCTACGACGTGGCGATCAAGGGCAAGGAGAAGAGACACGTCAAGATCGCCAGCAAGACGCCGGCGGGCGCGTTCACTCTCGCGCTCACCAACAACACGGTCGGCGGACTCGCGATCTCCGTGGGCGAGTAGCTCCGTCTCGGCGGCTCACGACCCAGGGGTCGAACGGCCGTTGCCCAGGTGCAACGGCGCGCCTTGCGCTGCCGAGGAACCGGCATCTATGATCGGTGCATGTCGCTCCCCGTGACGGATCGCACGTTCACCGTCGAAGAGCTCTACGCCATGCCGGAGGACGGCCTGAAGCACGAGTTACAGGCCGGCATGCTGGTGTCGGAGCCGTTGCCCGGTTTCCGGCACGGGTGGGTCGCCACGAACATCGGCACGCTGCTGCGAGAGCACGTTCGGCGGAATGGCCAGGGCGTCGTGATCATTCACGACACGGCCTTCGTGCTGGCCCGCGACCCCGACACGGTGCGCGGTCCCGACGTCGCCTTCGTCTCGAGCGGCCGTCTGGCTGCGCTGGCGGATCCGGTCAAGGCGTTTCCCGGGGCTCCGGACCTGGCAGTCGAAGTCCGTTCGCCGAGCGAGACGCCGGTCTCCCTGCACGCCAAGGTCGCCGACTACCTCGCGGCCGGAACGCGGCTGGTCTGGATCGTGGACCCGGAGCGAGAGTCGGTCACGGTCTACCGCTCGCTGCTCTCGCCTCGCGTCCTGACGCGCGACCACGACCTCGACGGCGAAGACGTCGTTCCGGGCTTCAGAGCGGCGGTGGCGGAGATCTTCGAGACCTAGACGGCGCGTTTTCGCTGCGCGATCAGGCCGGGAGCTTGAGGCTCACGATCTCGCGGCGCGATTCTGAGATATGCTCCCCACCGTCATCTACATCAAGGAGGGCGGAATGCGGAAAGCGAAGTTCCTTGCTTGTGGCTTGTGGGTGCTTGCGCTTGTGCCGGGGGCTTGGGCGCAGAGCAAAGTGGATTCCCAGTGGAAGTGCGAGAGCCCCTCGACAACGCACTCGATCGAAGCGGGAGACCAGGCGGGGCACGCCTACGTCATCAACGAGGTGAAGTGCACGGCCGTGAAGGGGACGATCGACGGCGACGCGGAGAAGGTGGGCGACAGCACGGAGTTCCACGACGTTCTTCCCGACAAGAGCGAGTGGCAGGGTATGTTCGTCGACACGCTCGCCAGCGGCGACAAGCTGTTCATCGATTTCGAAGGCTCGGGTGCGATGAAGGACGGCAGCTTCGCCTCCGGCACCAACAGCTGGACCGTCGTGGGAGGCACCGGGAAGTTCGCCGGTGCCGGCGGCAAGGGCAAGTGCACGGGCAAGGGGAACCCCGACGGGACCTCGCTGTGGGATTGCACGGGGACGGTCGAGGCGGCCGCGCCAGGAAAGAAATAGGAGGTTCCCGCCGGAGCCCGGAGCGCCGGCGGGATCGCGCTACCGCGCCGAGTCTCCCTCCCAGATCTGCTCGCGGGTCTCCGCCACGAGCACGCCGCTGAGCGCGATCAGCGAGACGAGGTTCGGGATCGCCATCAGGCCGTTGGCGATGTCCGCGAACGACCACACCGCCGGCAGCGTGGCCACCGAGCCGGCCATGACGGCCGCGACCCACAGCGTCCGGTACGGCCAGATGATCACGGACCCGAACAGGTACTCGGCCGCCTTCTCCCCGTAGTACGACCATCCGAGGATCGTCGAGAACACGAAGGTCAGGAGGCCGACCGTCAGGACAATGGGGCCCACGACCGGCAGATCGCTGAAAGCGGCCTTGGTCATGGCGGCGCCCTTCAGGCCGTTGGCCCACTCTCCCGAGTTCACGAGCACGAGACCGGTCATCGCGCACACGACGACCGTGTCCCAGAAGGTCCCGGTGGACGAGACCAGCGCCTGGCGGGTCGGGTTCCGGGTCTGCGCCGCCGCGGCCACGATGGGAGCGCTGCCGAGGCCGGACTCGTTCGAGAACAACCCCCGGGCGACCCCGTAGCGCATGGCCTCCCTGACGCCGGCGCCGAGGAAGCCGCCCACCGCGGCCTGCCCCGTGAAGGCGCTGGTGAGGATCAGTCGGACCGTCTCCGGGAGCGTCGAGGCGCCCATGATCAGAAGCACGGCGCAGCCGAGGACGTAAGAGACCGCCATGAACGGGACCAGCGTCTCGCAGACTCTCGCAATGGACTTGATGCCGCCGAGGATGACGAACGCGGTGAACGCCGTCATGAGGGCGCCCGTGATCCATGGGCTCACGCCGAACGTCTCTCGGACCATGTCCGAGATGGAGTTCGCCTGGACCATGTTGCCGATCCCGAACGCGGCGATGGCGGTGAAGGCGGCGAACACGAGCCCCAGCCAGCGGCTCTTCATGCCCCTCTCGAGCACGTACATGGGCCCGCCCGCCATGAGCCCGCCCGGTGTCTTTACCCGGTACTTGACCGACAGCAGCGCTTCGGCGTACTTCGTCGCGATCCCGAAGACGCCCGTCAGCCACATCCACAGGACGGCCCCCGGTCCGCCCGCGGCCACGGCGGTGGCGACGCCGACGATGTTCCCCGTCCCGATCGTCGCGGCCAGGGCGGTCGTGAGCGCTCCGAACTGGCTGACGTCGCCTTCTCCTTCGCGCTTGCGCTGGAAGGAGATCCTGATGGCCGCGAAGATGTAACGCTGGATGAAGCGCAGCCGGATCGTGAGGTAGAGGTGGGTGCCGCCGAGCAGGATCAGGAGCGGCGGTCCCCAGACGATGTCGCTGACCTTGCCGAGCAGCTGCTCCAGGGCCTCCATCCTCGCCCTCCTCGGGACCCCGTCCGGGTGCCCGGGGGAATCTAGGACACACGGATGCGCCGAGGCAACCGTCGTCGCTCAGCCGATCCCCAGCGCGACGGCGTTCTCGGCGATCCGCGGGTCGAAGGTGAGAATCCGGAGATCGGGGAACGCCTTGGTGAACTCGAGCGCCGTGGCCAGGTGCAGCGCGTCCGGCGTCCGCACCGGCTCCATCGGGAAGACACGGCCCGTGCGGGCGAGGACGGCAGCGGACACCGCCATCGACATCCATACGGCCCTCTGCCGCGCAACGCAGCCGCGCAGCTTCTGGGCATCCGCGCCCCGGAGCGCCCCGGAGGACTCGCCGCGGGCGACGACGCGCTCGACCTCCGCCCAGGTGATCTCCGACGTCACCACAGTTTCGGCGGAGTCCACGCTCTCCCGAACCTCCGCTGCGGTGGGCTCGTCGAGGAGCCAGGCCAGGACGGCGGAGGTTTCCACGTAGAGGGTCGTCACTCCCGACCCTCCTCGCGGGCGTCCTCGAGCCACCGCCGGGAGGTCCCGGCAGGGAGGCGAACGCTCGACGGGGCCAAGGGCTCTCGCTTGCGGGTGGGGAGGATCACGATCCCGTCGCCCACCCAGCTCGAGACGATCGGGTCCGCGAACTCGTCCGGGCGGCACGTGGCACCCGGCTCGTGGAGCTCCGCGACGACCACGTTTCGATCCGTGACCAGGACTCGCGTTCCGCGCCGGACCTCTCGGAGGTAGGCACTGAGGTTGTTCTTGAGATCCTTCACGCCGATGGTCTTCGTGTCCGCCATGTCGAACAAGATAGCTACCGGTAGCTACTTTGTCGAGCGGCCGCGTGGGGGCCTTCTCTTGCGGGCGGGACCCGATCTCGGGGAGGTCTTGCGCGCGCGCAGGGCGATGGCGGCGTCGCGCAGCACGGGCAGGACCAGCCGGTCCTTCTCCCGATTGGCCGCCTCCTTGCTGGCGATGACCCGGTCGAGCGGCAAGACGCGGACCGAGACACCTCCCAGGTCCATCTTCAGCGAGCTCGCGAACTCGTCCTCGAAGGAGCGCAGGCCGCTCATGTGACTCACGAGGTCGAACATGCGAACGTTCTCCCCCGCGATCATGGGTGGGTTCAGACCGACCTGGGGAACGTAGGCGGCGCCGACCTGCTTCAGCGCCCGGCGGAAACCGGAATCCCGCACGTCGCGAACCCACAGGTCGATGTCCTGCGTCACGGCGGGGGCGCCCTGTAGCAATGCCGCGGAGAGGCCGACGATCAGGAAGTCGACCTCGTTGTCGACCAACGCTCTGAGGAAGCCCTCTTCCCTAGCGGTGAAGATCGAGCGCCCGGCCACGCGACAACCCTCGCTCCAGCCTTTCCACCGGCGGTTCGTCGAGCAACAGCAACGTATGCAGCACGTTGTCCCGATTCGCCTCCGGGTGCTCTGCCAGGATGCGGTCCAGCTTTCGCAGGATCAGGCGCGCGCGCACCTCCGGCCCGATCGTCGCATCGAGCAACTCCCTGGGTTCGACGTCCAGAAAATCCGCCAGGGCCAGCAGCGACTTGGGCAGCACGGTACCGCTGCGGACGAGCGAGTAATAGGCGGTCCGGCTCACCCCCGCTCCAGCGAGGGCTGCGTTGAGCCGCAGCTTCTTGCTCCGGCAGGCCTTTCTGACCTTGTGCGCGGACAGCCGCATGCCATGTAGAGTACTAAAATATAGCACCGACTTCAACGCGCTCCGACTTGGGCTACCGTTCGGGCGGCAGGCGTGAGGCAAACGAACCCCGTGGAATTCGACACACGAGTGAAGCTGGCCATCTACCGCGCCACGGCCGAGACCGGACGTCCGCCGAGCCTCGACGAGGTCGCGGGCGAGTTGCGCGCCGGCGTGCCCGACGTCGAGCAGGCGTTTGGCCGCCTGGCGAAGAGCCGCCTCCTGGTGCTCGGTCCCGAAGGCACGACGATCCGCATGGCGCCGCCGTTCTCCGGCGTGCCGACCCAGCACCGCGTGGCTTCCGGCGGAGTCGAGTACTTCGCGAACTGCGCCTGGGACGCGCTCGGGATCCCCGCGGCCCTGCACCACTCGGCGGAGGTGATCTCGCGCTGCGAGCAGTCCAACGAGCCTCTCCGCCTCCGGGTCGGGCGCGAGGGCCCCGAACCGTCTACCTGGCTGTTTCACTGCGCGGTCCCGGCCGCGAAGTGGTGGGCGGACATCGTCTTCACCTGAAGCACGATGCTGTTCTTCCGGTCGGAAGGGCTCATCGACGACTGGTGCCGAGCGCGTGGGACGCCGCGCCGCCCGGCGGTCCGCATGGACCAACTGTGGCGCCTGGCCGTGACGTGGTACGCGACGCGCCTCGAGGCTGACTCGCGGCGGCCGGGTCCCTCCGAGATGCGTGGGATCTTCGCGGGGATCGGCCTGCACGGGGACTTCTGGGATCCGCAGGCGGATACCTTCGGCGGGTGAGTAGTTCCCTGTTCCCATCCTTTTTGTCGACATCGAAACCGGTTGCGATCCCGCCCGGACCGTGGGACCTTCAACGGCATCGTATGGGCGCTCTCTCCGACGTTCTCGTGTTCGGTCCCCAGAGGCCTCGCTGGCAGGTCGCGGAGTCTCCCGAGGGCCGGCCGACCGTCGTCGTCAGCGGCACGTACCGCACCGATCTCGGCGCGCTTCGCGGCGCGGCGAATGCCAATCTGAGCTGGCTGTACCTGCTCCAGCACACGACCACGCCCTCCGGACTCCCGCTCGCGCGGTGTCACGACAGCTTTCGACACGTTGACGGCCCCGTCGATCTCGACGAGCACGAGGCGCGAAGGGCCTGGGCTCATCTCGTGGACCTGCTGGGCCACGAGTGCCGCTCGGGACCTCAGCGGCAGGTCTTGAAGAAGATCGCCGAGCAGCAGTTGCAATGCTCGGCCACCGCGGCCGAGCTGTGGTCCCAGCCGGCTCTCATCCCGGAGTGTTGGGTGAACGTCCAGCCGCCACCGGCGGCATCGGACGGGGAGGCCGAAGGGCGAGAGCACGCCCCGTTTCGCGTGGACCTCCTCCTTCGCGCGGAGAACTACTCGCGCGGCGCCGACCAGCCGCTCACCGCGGTCATCGAGATCGACAGTCCGGTCCACTTCAAGGACGAAGAAACGCTCGTGCGGACCACGGCGAAGAGCCGCTATCTCATGCGGCAAGGCTGGCGGTACTTCCGATTCCAGGTCGCGGAGATCGATCGACTCTCGCCGCAGGATCTGTACTCGGAGACCGAGCCGCACGGACCCGACGACATCGAGCTCTGACGACAGCCGGGCTTTAGCGGCGGCAGTCATCCCTCGCGGCGAGGTCCGGGCTCTTTCCCAGTCTCGGGCGCTCCGACCTCGGGTGGGACCGCGATCGGCTGGGCCTCCGAGAGTCGTTCGTCGCCAGGGACGCGCAGCCGGAAGCGCTGCACTCCGAGCTCCGGGGCGGCGCGAGACAGACGTCCGGCGAGCGACGGCAACAGGTGGCGCAGGTCGCGCGCCCACAGGGCGTCGGCCTCGATCTCGACCGTCCCGCGAACGACTCGTAGGGGTTGCAATCGCTTCGCGATCGCATCCCCGACCGCGCGGCGCCAGGCGTGGGCGAGCAGCAGCCGTCGCGCTTCGCGCGCGGGCAGTCCCAGCTCGGTGGGTCGCAGGTGACCCAGCGACTCGAAACCGCGTGCGCGCCGTCCGCCTGCCATGCGGGCATCCTACCGCGGATGAGGGACCATCGGCCGAGTTTCGCCGGACCTCTCGTCGCCGCCGACGTCGTTCCGAATCGAGGTCTTGCCGTGCCCGGCGGGCGCGGTCATGCTTGTCCCATGGCGGAGGACCTGAACCCGCACGCGCGGCAGATGGCCGACCCCACGATGGTGCGGAACCTCGCGGCGCAGGCACGCGCGATCTGGCCCCAGGAGGCGGATCTGTTCCGGCGCTACGACCTTCCGGATGCTCCGCTCGTCCTCGATGCGGGTTGCGGCACGGGCGAGATCGCGTCCCGGCTGGCCGAGATGCTGCCGCGCGCGACGATCATCGGTGTCGACATCGTGGAGCCCCATCTCGAGCTGGCGCGCGCACACCACGGGTACCTCGCGGACCGCCTGCGCTTCGAGGTCGGGGACGCTTTCGACCTGCGGTTCGACGACGACTCCTTCGACCTCGCCATCTGCCGCCACATGCTGCAGGCGGTCCCCCACGCCGAGCGCGTCCTCCGGGAGCTGGCGCGGGTCACGCGCCCAGGAGGCCGGCTGCACCTCGTCGCCGAGGACTACGGGATGATCCACATGTATCCCACACGTCTCGACGCGGACCGCTTCTGGCGCGACGGTCCCATCGCCTTCGGCGCCGCCACCGGCACGGATCTCAGGGTGGGCCAGACGGCGTACACTCATCTGCACGCCCTGGGACTGGTCGACATCTCCGTGGACTACGTCGTGGTCGACACGCTGCGAGTGCCGCGGGAGACGTTCATCGACATCTGGGTCGAGTGGCGCGACGGCTACGCCGACGCCATCGCGGCACACACGCGCTTCACCGCGCAAGACGTCGTCGCCCACTTCGACGACATGATCGCGTGTCTCCGCGACCCGGCGGGCTACGCCGTGTGGCACGTCCCGGTGCTGGGAGCGGTGGTGCCCAGGTGACGACCGGATCCGGGACGACCCGCGCGCTTCGCGTCGCGGCGTCGATCCTGACGCTCGCGCTCGCGGCCTCGTGCGGTACCAGGCTCGGTCGCCCAGAAGCCTCCGCCGAGCCGCGCACGGCTCCCGCCGCCGTCGCGCTCCCGCCCGCAGCGAGCGCCGCCGCGTCTCCCGTAAACCCGTTCGCGGCCGAGGTTCGCGACCTCCTGGTGGCTCCGTGCGGAAGCTGTCACCTGTCGACGCTGGAAACCTCCAAGCCGGCGGCGCTCGCGGTGTTCGACCTCGCCCTCGATCCGTGGTTCGTCGGGATGACCGCCGAGCAGCTCGAAGGACTGCAACGCCGCGTCTCGGGCTCGGACACGATCGACGAGGACGCCAAGGCGATCGTGGGGCGATTCGTGCGGTGCGAGGCGGATGGGGGCTGCCGGTGATCGAGCAGCTCGAGGTCCTTCGGGAGCCAGCAGCTTCGGGACGCGAAGAACATCGTCGAGTCGGTCGAAGCGCTGGATGTGGAGTATCTCCGGCGATGGGCTCCCGACCTGGGCGTAGCGGACCTTCTCGAGGAGGTGCTCGTGTGAGGGACACTCCACCGGAACTCGCCCGGATCCATCGGCGCATGCCGATGGCCCGACCGGGTGCAGAGCGGTTCCGCATGGGCCTGGCCGCGCGACTCGGGTCGCTCGGCGCGGATCACCGCGACACCCTGTGGTCCATGACCAATCTCGCCCTGGCGCTCGGCGACCTCAGTCAATACCACCAAGCCGAGCGGCTCGTGCGCTCGGCCCTGGACTCGCGGGAGCGCCGCCTCGGGCCGGACCACGACGACACGGCCTGGTCTCGCACCGTTCTGGCGAGGGTCCCGCTCGGCGCCGGGGAGATCGAGGAGGCGGAGCGACTCCTACGGTCGTGCCTCGTCACGGAGACGGCGGGGCCGTGGCGGCACTCGGCGGCCCGTCAGATGCTGGGCGAGGTTCTGACCCGTCGGAATCGGTTCGAGGAGGCGGAGCGGACCCTGCTCGAGCTCCACGCCGAGGCCGAGCGCGACCCCGACACCCTTCGCGCGGCGGACGCTGGAGGACCTGCTCCGGCTCCACGAGGCGTGGGCCCTCCACGACCCCAAGGGCGGTCACGCGGAGCAGGCGGCCGCCTGGCGGTCGCGGCTCGACAGAATCGAGTGAACGCCCGCGCGATCGCGCCGCGGACGCTCCGAATCCGATACTGCGCCGGGGGTCCCCACGAGGGATCCGCGGCATCATGCAGCCGCGGTCCACGTCTCGCGGTAGCCGTGTCCGGAGTGTACGGGACGATGATCCTGCCCTCGCAGTCGAGTTCGCCGAGCGCCTTGCCACGCGGCTCGGCTCCCGTGAGTTCGACGTTAGGTTGTTCGGTTCACGTGCGCGAGGACTGCGGCTACGACACCGGCGCCGGGTTCCAGATCGACCTGCGCGACGCTGAGGTCGCCGCGCCGGGCGGAGTCTGCCCACAGGGCTTGACGGGCAAGGTGGCCCGGTAGTAGCTTGGTAGTATGAAAGTCAAGACATCAGTCACACTGTCGCAGGATGTTCTCGAGGATCTCGACCGGCTGGTAGGACGGCGGGGCAGCCGCTCGGCGATCCTGGAGCTGGCCCTCCGCGAGTACCTGGCAAACAGGGCCCGGCGCCGACGGGAGGATGCCGATCTCGAGATTCTGAATGCGCGAGCCGACGAGCTGAACAAAGAGGCCCGAGACGTCCTCCGCTACCAGGTCAAGTTGTGAAGCGAGGTGACCTCTTTCGTGTCCGCAAGCCATCGGCTCGCGATCCCAGACCATCACGGGTGTTCGTGGTGGTGAGTCGCCAGGCTGTGATCGATTCACGGTTCTCGACGGTCGTTTGCGCGCCCGTGTACTCATCCTACGTCGGCCTGTCCACGCAGGTGCCGGTGGGGGTCGATCAGGGGCTCAAGCACGACAGCAGCATTCATTGCGATGACCTGGTGAGCGTGCCCAAGTCCTCCCTGACCGACTTTGTCGGGACGCTGTCGCCGGCCACGACAGGAGAGCTGAACCGGGCGCTGGCCATCGCGCTCGGCCTCCTCTGACTCCCGCCCGCGCCGCTTCTCCGGCTCGAGGGGCGAACAACCGCGCCTCGCTTCCCGCGCAGTCGACCTCCCGCGCCACCTCGAGCACGATCCACTGTTCGAACAGCCGTCGTGTACGTTTCTTGCGGTGGGTTGTCACGGCCCGTCGTCCGCCTGGGTTCGCTCCGGAGCCCGCCGGCGTTCGTGCGCTACGCGGCCGTCCGACCTCCCGGCCTCGACCTGGCGCTGACGTTGGTCTCGAACGGCCTCGACGCCTTCTCGCGCCGGCGTGCGATGGACGCGCTCGTGCGCTCGCGGGCCGCGGTCCTGGATGAGATGGCCACGCGGCACCGGGCGGCCAGCGGCGCGGCCGATCCGGAGGTGGCCCGCCTGGCGGAGAACCTCTCCCGCGCCCGCGAGCGTCTGGCCAGCCTCGTGGTGCGGGGCCCGAGCGGTCAAGACCCCGCGGTCTACCGCGAGATGGTCGAGGAGGCGCAGGAGGAGAAGGAGAAGGCCGAGAGGCTCCTGGCCGAAGCCAGCACGACCTTCGCGCGCGAGCTTTCGCGGAGCCGCTTCGGACTCGACGAGGTGGCCGCGAGTCTCCCCGCGGGAAGCGCCCTGGTCGCGTTCGTCGAGTTCCTGAGGATCGACCTCGCGGCGGGGCGCGCCGCGACGGAGCGGCGCGACGTCCCCTCGTTCCTGGCCTTCGTGCTGCACGGCGAAGAGAGAGATCCCGGCGTCATCGATCTCGGTCCGGTGTCGGCCCTCGACGCCGCGGTGGTGCGGTGGAAGCAGGAAGCGGGCAAGGCCCCGCCGCGCGATGCAGGATCGCGGGCCCGCGCGGAGGCCGCCTACGCGGCAGCCGGCTCATCCTTGCGCGAGAAGGTGTGGGATCCCTTCGCGGCGACGCTTCGCGGAATCGACCGCGTGTTCGTCGTGCCCGACGGCGCGCTCAACGTGGTGAGCTTCGCGACGCTACCCGCGCGGGAGGGCGGCTACCTCGTCGAAGGCGGTCCGGTCGTGCACTACGCCTCCGCGGAGCGCGACCTGGTCCCCGCGGATCCGGCCCGACGCGGCGGCGGGCTGCTCGCCGTGGGCGGAGCGAGCTACGACGCGACTTCTCTGTTCGCCTCCTTGCGGAAAACCGGGGAGCCCCTCACGCCGCCGCTGCCGAAGGGTGAGCGCCGCACTGCGGGCACCGGGAGAGCGGGGCCTCCGTAGCCGTCGTCGCGGGCGCCGGCTTCCCGTCGGAACAGCGCTTCGGCGCCGGCCGGATCGCCACGGGTCTTGAGTAGGATGGCAAGGTTGATGACGTCAAGGTCGATGCTCTGCCCACCGCCGTCCCGGGGTAGTGGGTCGCCGCTACCGCTTTCGCCCAGGCTTGGACCGGCGCGCGAGGAGGTCGAGGTAGCGCAGATCCTCCCGGTCCTTCTCGCCGTCCCGCATCCTCTTCAGCATCCGCAGGTCGCGGATCGAGGGCAGCGGGGGAGCCAGCGTGTCGCCCGCCATCTTGGCGACGACCCTCCGTCGGTAGGCGGAAGCGAAGTCGAGCGTCTCCCCATCCAGGTTCGTGAACCGCCGCACCTTGAAGACGTCGATCTTGATCGAGCCCCCGAACAGGCTGAACAGCG
>Ga0302046_10000344_pt1 | contig 48333 bp, 35 predicted proteins | sample RVTome_11_FD_200261 | JGI IMG/M metagenome (GOLD analysis project Ga0302046, IMG submission 200261) | Soil microbial communities from uranium-contaminated site in the Upper Colorado River Basin, Wyoming, United States - RVT147D111 (version 2) ...
GCGGCCGGGGCTGGGTGCAGGGACGGCGGCGCAAGCGGGAATGGGGGCGCGTGCGGGGACGGACGCGCGGTGTCCGCCGAGCGATCGTCGTCGCGGCCGCCCGGGCCGACGGTGAATCGCACGATGGAGGCCTTCCGCTGCGCACGGCCACTCTCGCCGCGCGTCGTTCGTCGAGGAGGGTACCGGCATCGATCGCGGGACCTGACCGAAACCAAGATGATGATACGCGCAACGCGCGCGGCGATCACGGAGATACGCACGCCACGAGTTGCGGATCCGAAACGCGAGAGATCGAATCGAAGCTTGCATCGCGCGAATCAACCCCTGCGGCAGGGAGCCGATGTCGGTGTGCTCATCGCTCGATAGGGTCACGGGCGTGCGGGCGCATCGTTCATTCCGATTCGCAGTTTCGTGGCTCTATCCCCGTAACAGCGTCGAAGCCCATCGACTTCCTGCCAGGAGGCTCACGTCGAGCCGTCCGGGGCGCATCTTCGAATGGGTCCACTCCTGGCAGGGAGGCACTCGTGCTCCATCGAGGATCTCGAGAGCCACAACATGCCCGTGGCAAGGGGCGATCACCGCTACCGGCTACTCGAGGGTGCGACGCTCCGCTCCGACCGACCCCTGAATCCAACGGCCGAGGAGCACGCGGTGCGCTCCATCGACAGCTGCTCGCGTGGGGGTCGCCGCCCGCGGGAGGAGGGCGGATTGAGCGTACTACTGACTCCTGATCGCAAGGTCGTCCGTGTCCGAGGCATCGTGGCTACTTCAGCGCCTTGCCCGCGGGCGCTTGATTATTCCGTAAATGTACCCTAGAATTGGACCCTGTCCAATTGTAATGTACCTAGAGAAGAAAGACATGGCCAAAGACTCGGTAAGTGCTAGTGAGTTGAAAACCAAGTCCGCTCAGGTTCTCGAGCGGGTCGTGCAGTCGCGCACCGCCGTGATCATCACGAAGCGTGGAAGGCCGATCGCGAAGCTCGTTCCGGTCGACGACACTCCCGCCACCCTGTTCGGGATCGCGAGAGGAAGCGTGACGGTGCACGGCGACATCGTGGAGCCGATCGACGTCACCTGGGAAGCAGCGCGGTGAGACTCCTGCTGGACACGCACGTGCTGATCTGGCTGGCGGAGGGTCTCGGCGAACTACAGCCGAGCTCGCGCCAGGTCATCGACGAAGCCGCGCGGTCCCATGGCGTCGCCGTTTCCGCGATCTCGTTCTGGGAAGTGGCGATGCTCGACGCCCGCAGGCGGATCTCGCTGTCCAAGCCCATCGGAGAGTGGCGCGCGCAGGTTCTCTCCGCACCGGGCCTCGATGAGGTCGCGGTCACCGGGGCTGCCGGAATCGAGTCGGTCCACCTTCCCGGTCAGCTGCATGACGATCCCGCGGATCGGATCATCGTCGCCACCGCACGTCTCAACGGCATGAAGCTCGCGACGCGGGATGAGCGATTGCTTCGGTACGGCAAGGCCGGTCACGTCGTCGCGATCAGCGTTTGAACAGAGGCGTGTGATCGGGCGTCTGTCGGGTTAGAATCGCCGGGTCCCGCCTTCCGCAGCCACGGCGGAGCGCCCGCGTAAGAAGAAACGACCCGGCAAGAAGGCTCTCGCCAGCCGAGCGCGGCGGACCCAGTTCGACCAGCACGAAGCCGCGGTATGGCACACAGGCAAGGCAGCGTTCGAGCTGCACCGCGCGCCAATTCGATCATTGGCTGTGCGCCGCGTGCGGCGCGGAAGCCGTCGCGCCCCATCTGTGCGACGAGCCGCACCTGCTGTGCCCCGCGTGCCCGCCCGAGTGCCCGGGTTGCGGTCGCCCGTCTTGTGCCGCCTGCCGTTCTTTGCCCTGCGCCTGCGGTCAGGCGCCCAGCCCCCGACCCGCGTCCCCGAGAAACTGACGAACATAGTCGAGATAGCCTTGACGACCACCTTGCCCGTTCCAGAGCCGTACCGACTTCCGGATTCGCTGCAGGCAGAGGACAAGTTCTGCGATGGAGAGCTCGCCGGTCGGCGGTGGAGCCGCGGCAGGATCGCCGGCGTTCAGCGGTTGACGCCCCAGCCGCCATTCGCACATTCGCCTGGATAGGTCATGAACTCGCTGCGCCGGACCGGAGAGCCTCGACGCCCGGGATCCGGCGCCTTGCTCCTCGCGAGCGTAGCCCCGGATCAGAGCATCAAGGGCGTCCAAGACGTCGAGATCGAGGAGATTGGAATCGTCCTCGTACGCCGTGACAATAGCGGTCTCGATGTTCTGGAGGACGTCGAAGTACTGTTCCTCGACCTTCACAACACCTCCAAGTAGGTCATGATCTGCCGAGCGCGCGCAGTGTCACGCTTCGCGTGCGACGCAGGAAGGGCTCCAGGTCCGCCGCCCGTAGCTGGACGTCGCGGACGAACGCGTGATCGAGTCCCTCGTCCGTGCAGAGGATCCTCGTTGCTCGCGTGACGACGTGGCGACCGAACCCGGGTGGCGCGTAGCGACTCTGCGGGCGGATCAGCTTGATCCGGCCGTTGCCATCCTGTTGGAGGCGGATTCGCGCCTGGCTCTCGCAGCTTGTCCGGGACTGACCGGGTCGGTATTGGCGGTACTTGCCATTCTTCTGCGCGGGTTCGGAGGGACTTCGGAACATCCATGGCACCTCCGGCGATCGGTGGCCGGAGTATGCCCGAGACAGCGCGGGCGGCGTGGGACGCCACGCGCCAGCTGCGTTCTGGCTTGGCCATCACCGCCGTGGCGCCGGAAAGTGCCCGCGGTCTCGCGCGCCTGTCGACGCGGGTGGGGCTACACGGCCAGCGCGGCGGTCAGGGCGGGGACGACGGCACTCCAATCGCCCTTGATTCCGAGGTCCGCGGAGTCCCAGATGGCGGCCCGCTCGTCGCTGTTGATCGCGACGACGAGGCCGGCCTTGCGGATTCCGACGGTGTGCTCGAACGCGCCGCGGATGCCGATGGCGAAGTACAGCCGCGGCGCGATCGCGCGGCCCGTGAGGCCGACCTGGTGCTGGCGGGGGAGCCACTCCTGGTCGCAACAGTTGCGCGTGGTGGCGAGCGGCGCGCGCAAGGCCCGCGCGAGGTCGCGGATCGGCCCCAGGTTCTCCGGACCGCCCACGCCCATGCCGAAGCCGACGACGATCTCCGCCGAGTCGAGCTCCGCCGCCTCTCCACCCGCGTCGCGCGAGACGGAGACGACCCTCGCGCGCGCTTCCGCGGTGCCGGCGTGGACGGCGACGACGGGCGCGCGGCGCCGCTCGTCGGCGCGCGCGGCCTGCAGGATCCCGGGCCTCACCGTCGCCATCTGCGGGAAGGTGCGCGACAGGATCTGCGCGACGATGCTCCCGCCGAACGCGGGCTTGTACTGCACGAGGCTGTCCGCGTCGTCGATCGCGAGGTCGAGGCAGTCGCCGGTGAGTCCCAGGCCGAGGCGCGCGGCGACACGCGGCGCAAGGTCGCGGCCCATCGAGGTCGATCCGAACAGGACGCTGTGGGGTCGGCGCTCGGCGAGGACGCGCGCCAGGATCTCCGCGTGCGGCTCGACGGCAAACGGCGCCAGGTGCGGAGCGTCGGCGACGAGCACGCGGTCGGCGCCGTGGGCGGCGAGGGTGGCCGTGTGACGGGCGACGTCGCGGCCGATCGCGATCGCGGCGACCTCGCCCCCGAGCTTGGCGGCGAGCTCCGCCGCCTTGCCGAGCAGCTCGAGCGTGACGCGGCGCACGCGCCCGCCGAGCATCTCGCCGACCACGAGGACGGTGCGGTCGGCACGGGTGCCGCGGTCCGGCGGCAGCAGCGCCGGTGCCGCCGGACCCGGGCGCTTCCACGTACCGAAGAGTCCCTCCTCGCGCAGCGCGGCGACGAGCTCGTCGACGCCGGCCACGAAGCGGCAGCGGCGCTTCGCCTCGAGGGTCACGATCTCGCGCACCGACGTCGGTGAGCCGCGTGCGCCGAAGCGCGCGAGGTCGCCACCGAGGTCGGCCGCGGTGATCGTCACGACCGGCTTCGCCTTGGCGGTCTCGCGGTCCTTGCGCGCAGGGAAGCGCTCAGGAGCGAGGTCCTCGGCGGCGGTGAGGACGAACGGGAGGGGAACCTCCACGGTCTCGGTCCCTTCGTCGGTCTCCCGGACGACGGTCGCGCCCGTGCGGTCGGAGCTCAGGGAGACGCTCCGTGCCGCGGTGACCTGCGGCCAGCCGAGAAGCTCCGCGATCTCCGGTCCGACCTGCGCGGTCTCGGCGTCCACGCTGTATCGACCGCAGAACACCAGGCTCGCGCCTTCGCGTCGGATCGCGGCCGCCAGGGCATGAGCGGTCGCGAGGGTGTCCGCGCCGGCGAACGCAAGGTCGCACAGGTGCACGGCGCGGCCCGCGCCGAGCGCGAGGCAGTGCGTGAGCGCCTGCGCCGCTTGCGGCGGGCCCATCGTGAGCGCAACGACCTCTCCGTCCCCGCCGCTTCCCTTCACGAGCTCGACGGCCGCGAGCAGCGCACGGACGTCGAACGAGCTGACCTCGAGCGGCACCCCCTCGCGGACGATCGTCTTCTTCGCGGTGTCGAACCGGATCGCGGCCACGTTCGGCACCTGCTTGACGCAGACCACGATCTTCATGGGCGGGGATTGTAAGACAGAGTGGCGGTTTCTCGGCGCTCACTCCAGCGGATGCCGAAAGCGCAGGCCGCGGAAGCGGCTGTAGTCACGATCCGTGGTGATCCACTCGCTTCCGGACTCGATCGCGAGGGCGGCGAGGTAGGCGTCCGGGACGAGGTTGCCCCGGGCTTCTGACTCCTCGCACAGTCGCTGGAAGATCTCCCAGTGCCGCGGACCCGGCGCCAGCGGGACTCGGTTGGGACGCGCCCGTACCGCCCGGAGGAACTCCAGGGCGACAGGAAGTGGCGTGGGGCGGACGAAGACGCGCGGGTGCGTCACCACACGGAGGAAGCCGCTGAGGACCAGATCACTCATTCCGAAAGCCGCATCGGCATCGAGCCACCGCTCGAGCCAGGCGCGATACCGTGCGTGGTCCGGGGCATCCTCACGGTGAGCGTGGACCAGCACGTTGACGTCAAGGAGCTGCACCGGTCCCTTCCATGATGTCGAGAAGATCCGCTGAGTTGTCGAGATCGACCCCAGGCAGGACCCCTCCGCCCCCGTAGGTCGGCAGCTCGGGAACGGTCTCCGTCTTCTTCCTGCTTTCCAGGATCAGGAGCGCTCGAAGCGCGTCCTCGAGGATCGCCGTGAGCGTCCGTCCGGTCCTCGCGGCATGCGCCTTCGCCGCGGTCAGGAGCTCCTCGTTGAGGCGGACCGTGGTCCTCATGCATCAAAGCATACCCATAGTGCATCAATATGTCAACCGGAAATACCTCCCGTACCGGCCGAATGCCTGGGCCCGGCGCCCCTGCGATGCAGGCGCCGTTCATTCCCCGAGTTCGAGCAGGACCTTCGCCTACCTTGGAGCAGGCGCGCCTCGCGGCGCGCCAACCGGCTCGAGCCGTGCCGTGAAGTGGCGCAGGTGCGGCACCGCTTCGACGATCCTGAAACCGCGGAGCCGGTCGCGTTGCGCGGCGACCTCCGCGGCGACCTCGACCACGTAGTCCATGTGGCTCTGCGTGTAGACACGCCGTGGAATCGCGAGCCGCAGCAGCTCCAGGGCCGCCACTCGATCCTCTCCGGTCGTCGGATCGCTCCCGCCGAACATCAGGGTTCCGATCTCGACGCCGCGGATTCCGCCCTCCAGATAGAACGCGCAGGCCAACGCCTGCCCGGGGAACTGCCGCGCCGGGATGTGCGGTAGGAATCTGCCGGCGTCGATGTAGACCGCGTGCCCGCCGGGAGGGCGAACGATGGGAAAGCCGTGGCTCGTGAGGCCTTCACCGAGGTAACGCGTCGAAGCCAGCCGGTAGCGCAGGTACTCCTCCTGCACGACCTCGCGCAATCCGATGGCGATCGCCTCCAGATCACGACCGGCCAGGCCCCCATAGGTCGGAAAGCCTTCGGTCAAGATCAGGAGCTCCTCCTCCTGTTGCGCGAGACGATCGTCGTTCGAGGCGAGGAACCCGCCGATATTGGCCAGCCCGTCCTTCTTGGCGCTGAACGTCGCGCCGTCCGCCAAGGAGAACATCTCGTTCGCGATCGACTCGACGGTGCGCTCCTCGTACCCCTCCTCGCGCAGCTTGATGAAGTACGCATTCTCGGCGAAGCGACAGGCGTCGAGGTAGAACGGCACCGCGTACCTGCGGCACAGTGCGCTCGCGGAGCGCAGGTTGGCCATGGACGCCGGCTGCCCTCCACCCGAGTTGTTCGTGATCGTCACGATGACGCACGCGACCTCGCCGCGCTCGCCACCCAACAGCCGCTCCAGGGCCGCGAGGTCGATGTTGCCTTTGAAGGGATGCTCCTTGGAAGGGACCAGGGCTTCGGGCGTGGGAATGTCGACGGCCGTCCCGCCGAGATGCTCGACGTTCGCGCGCGTCGTGTCGAAGTGCGTGTTGCTCACCACGAGACGTCCGGCCACGCCCAGACAGGAGAACAGGATGCGCTCCGCGGCGCGACCCTGGTGGGTCGGGATGATGTGGCGAAACCCGGTCAGCTCGCGAACGCGGGCCTCGAACCGATACCAGGATCGTGCTCCCGCGTAGGACTCGTCGCCCCGCATGATCCCGGCCCACTGCTCGGAGGACATCGCGCCCGTGCCGGAGTCGGTCAGGAGATCGATCAGGATGCACGACGCCGGGATTCGAAACAGATTCCAGTCGGCCCGCTCCAGTATTTCCCGCCGTTCGTCGCGGGTCGTCAGGGTGAGCGGCTCGACCGACTTGATGCGGAACGGCTCGATGATCGTCTTCAAGATCGCGCTCTCCAGGGCCGCAATCCGGGCGAGGGACGCCCGCCCCGCGGTCTTCCCGACGAGCGTGCAGGCTGCGTGCCGACTCCACTCCTCGACCTCGGCGCCGTCGTGCGATCCGAAGACACGTCGGATTCAGGAATATTCCCCTGGAGTAGGGGATTTCGCCCACTTCGGACGCGTGGCGCGACCCGCTCCGGGGCGCTTGTCGAGGTCGTTTCAAACGCGGGACTTCCGTCGGGTCGAGCGCGCATCCATGGCACGTCCGTTGCTTGGACAAATGGAGGAAAGAGGTGTGATCGGGCCACTGACCCGAGAAAAGGAGGCCGTCATGGCCCTCAGGCTCACGAACGCGGCGGACTACGCGGTCCGCAGCATGCTCTACATCGCCTCCCTCCCGGAGGGTCGCGTGGTGCTCCGGAGCGAAGTCGCCGAGACGCAGAAGATCCCTTCGAGCTTCATGGCCAAGATCCTGCGAGGTCTGGTTCGAGCCGGACTCCTGCGCTCGTCGCGCGGGGTTCACGGGGGGTTCGCCCTCGCCCGCCCCGCATCGGAGATCAACCTGCTCGACGTGGTCGAGGCGATCGAAGGGCCCGTCGCCCTGACGCAGTGCATCCCCGACCCGGACGCGTGCGAGCACTCCGCGAACTGTCCGGCCAACGCGGTGTGGGTGAGAGTCCAGGAGAAGATCGGCGAGGTCTTGCAGGCCGCGACGCTCGAAGAGCTCGTCTCGGTGCCGCGCCGAAACGGGCGAGTCGAGTTCCGCGTCGGCAACTGACCGCCATCGGGATCGACGAGGCACGCTCGCCCGGGCCCTGGAAACCGCGAAGCTACGTGGGAAGCGTGATCGTGAACTCGGCGCCGCCCCCCGGAGGAGTCGCCGCGCGGATCGAGCCGCCGTGGGCCTGCACCAGGTTCCGGACGATCGCCAGGCCCAACCCGCAGCCCTGGGCGCGGGTGGTGAAGAACGGCTTGAAGATCCGCTCCTCGATTCCCGCCGGTATTCCCGGGCCCGTGTCGTGGATCGCGACCCGGGCGGCCGCCCCGTTGACGCGGGTCGTCACCGTGATCCGTCCCCGATAGTCCACGGCCTGGAAGGCGTTCAACAGAACGTTGAACAGCACCTGCTCGATCTGCTGGGGATCGACACGCAGGATCGGCATGGGATCGGCATAGCGGCGCACCACCTCGATGCCATGGGTTCTCGGATCCTCGAGCAGCACCCCGAGCGTGCGATCGAGGACCTCGTGGATGTTCGTGGGCGAAGGGTGAAGCTCCTTGGGCCGCGCGAACAGCAGGAGCTCTTCGACGGTTCGATTCAGGCGGTCGACCTGGCGGATGACCTCGACGGCCATCTCGTTCTTCGGATCCCCGTTCCGGTACCCCGCGGAGAGGATCTCGCACGCGCCTCGGATACCCGCGAGCGGGTTCTTGATCTCGTGGGCCACCTGCGCGGCGAGCTCGCCCACGGCCGCCAGACGCTCGCGATCGAGGAGGCGCGCCTCCATCTCCTTGAGGTCGGTGACGTCGCGAATGATCGCGGTGCTTCCCACGTATCGGCCCGACGGATCCTCGAGCGGTGATCGCGTGATCCGCACGGTGATCGGCACGCCGTCCCTGCGTATCCGGGTGGTTTCCGAGTCCCGGATCGTCCCGCCCTCACGAAGCGCGCGCATCGACCGCTCCCAGTCGGCGCGTGCCTCGGGGTCGTCGGGCAGCACGCGCTCGACCGACTGTCCGGCCATCTCCCGCGCCGTCCAGCCGTAGATTCGCTCTGCCGCGCGGTTCCACGAGGTCACCCGGCCCTCGGAATCCAGCGTCACGATGGCCTCTCCCGAGCCCTCGATCACGCTCTGCAGGAAGTCGCGGGTCGACACGATCACGGCGTTTCTGGCATCGAGCTCGGCTTCGTACTCTCCCTTGTGCTTCAGGGCGAGCCACGCGATCAGCGAGGCCATCAGCAGCGTGATCAGGAGGGTGCGCACGATCGGCCACGCGCTCGCCGCGAGCGGACCGAGGTCGGTGAACGCATAGGCGTCGAGGGCGCGGAACACTCCGATCGCGACGCCCATCCCGATCGCGGGGAGCACGATGAAGTGCCACAGGCGGACGCCACGCGGGAACAGGGTCCACCGCCGGCCGGTGCCAAGGGTCGGGACCAAGGTCGGACTCCTCGACGGTCCGAGGACCGGTGCCGTCACCGCGGGGTTGGGGGGCAAATCGCGTGCCGGGTCCGAGGCCGCGGACCGGCGCGCTCCAGCCGGCTCAGGATTGTCGCGGGTCACGGACCGAACCCTCCGAGGTCTCCCCCGGTCCGGCAGCCCACTCATGCGGGGAGAAGACCCCACGAGCGCGCGGGATTTTCCCCGCTCTCACGATTGCGCGGGCGCCGCGACCGGGGTGCGACTCAACTCGGCGATACGGGCTCTCATGTGGTCGAGAGTCGGCTCGGGACGCGGCAGCGGCATCCCGGTGCGCCGGACACGCTCCAACTCATCGTCGTAGACCCTCTCCAGGGACCCGAGGACCTGGTCGGCCAGCGATCGGAGGGTCCCGTCCAGTTCCCGATCGGCGCCGTCCAGGTAGACCTGGCCGTAGATCTCCCGGGCGCGGTTGTCGACGAACACGACCACGCCGCGGGTCTTCCCGATGCGCATCGTCACCGCCGAGATCTCCACGGTCCTCCGCGCGCCGTCTTCCGTCGCGAAATCGAATGCGATGCTGCGATGGAGCGTGGGTGTCCGCGCGACACGCGCCAGGTACTCCCCGTGGATGAACCTGGCAGGAGCGTAGCCCGGGGCGATCCCCTCGAGGCGGGCGAGCACATCGGCGAACTCCGCCGAGTCGTGCCGATTCCAGAGAAACAGCGCGTGCGCGCGGTCGTACAGCTTGCCCGCTTCGAGCTGTCGATCCCAGTCTCGAAGCCCGTCACCGGGCCACGAATCGTACGGGGGGCGCAGGTAGGACGCGACGCTCTCGCGGTGGGCTCCGAGGGCCTCGACGTTCTCCCCCATGACGTGCGCGACGCCCACGGACCGGGGAGCGGAGAACTCGAGGTGCAGGTTGTCGTCGGTGTTGACGACGCCGTTCCTGCCGAACGCCCGCACGCCCGCCGTACCCATGACGAAGTAGCTCAGAAAGTCGGAAGCGGATCCCATCTCGACGCTCGCGAGATCCCGGGACACGGCGGGGTGGGCGATGCGCCGGGCGAGGTCGCGCTCGTCGATCAGGATCGGGGAGTTGCTGCCGATGAGCTCCGCATCGTAGTGCGTCAACCACAACATCATGTGCTCGAAGCTCTCGCCGAAGGTCCTGACCACCGACGCCAGGTCCTCGGCCGTCAGCTCGTAGATCGGCAACCACTGGCACATGATGCCGCCGGGCCTCAGGCGGTCCGCGGCCAGCGCGTAGTACTCCGCCGTGTAGAGGTAGGCCGAGCCGCGGGTCCAGGGGTGGATCGGGTCGGCGGTGATCACGTCGTACTCGTCGCGCGTCGTCAGCAGGTAGTTGCGGCCGTCGTTCCACACGATCTCGAGCCTCGGGTCGTCCAGCGCGTCGTGGTTGGTCCCGCGGAAGGTCCGCGCGGCCGGCTCGACACCCGCTTCGATCTCGACGAGCGTGATGCTCTGCGCCTCCGGATGAGCCGCGGTCGCGCCCAGGGTCATGGCGGTGCCCATGCCCAGCACGAACACCCGTGCGGGATCGGGGTGCAGCAGCATCGGCAGATGACCGAGAGTGTACTGGCATTGAACGTCCTGCCGGGTGGACGAAGCGACGATCTTCCCGTTGACCAGCAGAGCCTGATCGGCGCCTTTCGGCCGAATCACGCTGATGGTCGAGTCGACGCCCTCGTGGAAGAACAGCACGTCGGTGTTCTCGAGAGCGTCCTGGACCTTCTCGGGCGTCTCGAAGGCGTCGCGCTGGTTGTTGCGGTAGATGGCGAAGTACTTCGCGTCCCAGATCCTGAACCACCCGGGTGCGGCCGCCAGGGACACGAGGCTCGCCGCGGTAACGCAGGCCATCGCCCACCGCAGCTTCCTGGGTCCCCCGCAGGTCGAGGCGATGCACAGGCCCATGCCGACGTTCAAGGCCGCCAGCAGCAGCAGGGATCGCTCGATGCCGAACAGGTAGATCAGCGCGAATCCGCTGACCGCCGCGCCGAGAATCGCGCCGACGGTGTTGTACGCCAGCACTTCTCCCACGGCGCGTCCCACGTGGCGCCGGTAGGCGGCGTTGATGGTCCCTGCAATGGGGAACGCCAATCCCATGAAGAAAGCCGGGACGAACATGAAGCTCAAGGCCACCAGAAAGCTCGCGCCGAGGCGCGAGCCGAAATCGGAGGCTCGCGAGTGCAGCAGCAGGCTCTGCAGGCGGATGGACAGCGCCGGCAGGTCGCGGATGAGATAGGTCACCGCGAGCGCGGTCAAGCCGATCGTCACCTGCACGAGCGCGAACGCGGCCACGGACCCCGCCGTGGCTCCGCCGTTCGCGAGCCGGCGCCCGACGACGCCGTACGCCTGGCTGCCCAGCGCGATCCCGGCCAGGAACGCCACCAGCATGATGGTGAAGCTGTACGACGAGGTCCCGATGACCATGCTGAGAACCCGGGTCCACAGCACCTCGTAGCCCAGAGCGCAGAATCCGCTGACGCCGATTCCCAGCAGCACCATCCTGTAGGACAGGGCGCCGGCGGCGCCTCGCACGGGCCCGGCTCGTTCCCGCGGGGGCTCGGGCCGCGCCGGAGGAGCGGCGAGCCCGACGTCGCGCAGCGCCAAGGCGCACAGGCCGATCGCCACGTTGGCGGCGATCGCGATCCTCATCGAGCCCGCGGCTCCGAAGCGCGCCAGAAGAACGAAGCCCGCGACCAGCGTTCCCGCCATGGCCCCGAGCGTGTTGACCCCGTACAGGAAGGACAGCGGCCTGCCCAGACCTCCGGACCGAAGGGCGACGAAGCGGGACAGGATCGGCAGGGTGCCCCCCATGAGCGTGGCGGGCACGATCATGGCGACGGTGGCGAACACCACCCGGATGGCCGACAGGATCAGCGGACTGTCGCCGGCGGCGCGCGCGAGAGGGACGTAGATCGACGGGTACAGCTTCATCAATCCGAGGAAGCCCGCCGCCGAGACCGCGATGCCGAGCTCCAGGAGCCCGTAGAGCCGCAACAATCGGCGCTGGTCGTCGACATGGCGGCCGATGATCCAGCTCCCGAGGGCGAGCCCCGCCATGAACACCGACAGCACGGTCGAGACCGCGAGGTGGGAGCCCCCGAAGACCAGGCTCAACGAGCGCACCCACACCACCTCGTAGACCAGCGCCGAGGCCCCGGACAGGAAGAACAGGAGGTAGAGGATGAGGACCACGCCGAGGTCTCGATCGCGGAATCTACTCGACGATCCCGAATACCTGCACGCGGTTGTTCCCGCGGTCCGCGACGAACAGGTTGCCGCGATCGTCGACGCAGATCCCCGACGGATAGCGGAGGAAGCCGGGCTTCCATCCCTGGCTCGATTGCTGCCCCAGGAACGAGCCGTCCCGACCGAGGATCACGATGCCGCCGCCGTTCTGATCGGCGATGTAGATGCGGCCCGATGAATCGACGGTCAGGGCGGTCGGGAAGTCCATGTCTTCGGTCATGCTCTCGGTCAGGGCCGAAAACACGCGGTCGCCGAGCGAGGCGGCGAAGACACGTCTCGCGACGCTGTCGATCACTAGCACGGTGCCCGCGCGCGTCACGGCGATGTCCGAAAACGCGCCGTAGGATTCGGGGAACTCGATGACCCGCTCGATCTCTCCCTTGCGGTCCACGACCAGCACCCGGGCCGAGAGGATGTCCAGCACGTACAGCTCGTCGTCCGCGCCGATCGCGATGCTCCTCGGGACCGCAGAACCGGTGCTCGCGGCGAGATCCACGTAACCGGAGAACTCCCCGTCCGGATCGATGCGCGCGATCCTGCGCAGCCTGCCGTCCAGGGCGAAGATCTCTCCCCGGGAATCGACCCGCACCCGGATGGGGTAGGGCAGCTCCGGAATGGCGATCTCGTCGCGCGGGGTGATCTTCCCGTCCTCGACGACGAACCGCAGGATGCGCCCGTTTCCGGTATCCGCCACGGCCAGCGTCGAGCCCGTTCCACATCCGACGCCCTCGGGTTGCCGGATGGGATGACCCCCGGAGTCGACGTACAGCGGCGGCGCGCTCCGCAGCGCGACGCCGCCCTCGCCCCACGCAACCGCGAAGCAACCGAGGGTGAGCAGGGCGCCGCACGCGTATCGGAGGATCCTCACCATCCGTTCACCTCCGGAACTGCTCGTGGCAGCCCACGCACAGCGCGGCGCTGGGGTCATCGTGCGTGAAGTACTTGAACGACGAACCGTGACTGCGGTGACAGCTGGAACAGTCCACGAAAAGGTTGGCGTTGCGCGGATCGACGACCGACTCCCCGATCGGGTGAGACGAATGGGTCTGCCAGTCGTGACAGCCGCCGCACAGCTCGATCTCGCTGTCCGCCTGGAGCAGGAACACGGCGTTCGAGCCGTGCGGGGAGTGGCACAGGGTGCACTCGCCCTCGTCGATCGGCGGATGCTTGGTGAGGGAGGCATCCTGCCGGTGGACGGCGTCGGGATGACAGCTTGCGCACAACGGTTTCACCGGCTCGCGCAGCAGGCCGTCCACCTTGGCGGCGTGCGGGGTATGGCAGTTGGCGCAACTCTCGTGGTCGATCGCGGGCCAGTGAACGCGGTTCGCGGCGAACGTCTCGCCCAGCATCTCGCGGTGGCACCCGAGGCACAGCTCGAAGCCCGCGGCACGGGTATCGAGCGGCTGCGGGGAGGTCGGGTCCTCGTGGCACTGCTTGCACAGTCGATTGGCGACCGGCTCGTGCACGTTCGCCCACAGCAGGGCCGCGTTGTCCGAGGCGTGCGGATCGTGGCACGAGGAGCAATCCGCCTGCGCGACCGGGTAGCCCATGTGACGCTGCGCGAACGACGGCGCGCCGGCGTCGTGGCACTCGAGGCACAGGCCGGGGGCGTCCTTGCGGAGCAGGGAATCCGCCGTGGCGGAAGCGTGGGGCGTGTGACAGCCTAGGCAGCTCCGGGCGGCCGGCGGGTGCTTGAAGGCCGCCTTCTCCAGGGCGTCGCCCACCTCCGAATGGCAGTCGAGACACAGCTCGTTGGCGGGCGAAATCAGATTGGCCTCGTTCTGGGCGGCGTGCGGATCGTGGCACACGACGCAATCTCCGTCAGCGACCATCGGGTGCACGCTCGTCGGATCGGCCGGCACGACCTCGGCGTGGCACTCGGCGCAGATCTCCTGCTCGCTCGCCGCCAGGAGCTTGCCGTGCGTGGCGGTGTGGGGATTGTGGCAGTCGGCGCAGGCACCGCCCTTGACCGGCGTGTGAACGAACGGGAGCTTCATGGTCTCCGCGAACGGCGTGTGGCACTCGACGCACAGCGCCCCCCGGGCCCCCGGCTTCAGGCGAAGGGGATCCTGGCCCGGCGGCGACGCCGCGGCCCATGCGAGCACCGCCGGGAGGACCGCGATGGCGCTGAACCACGGGATCATGGACGCTCCTCGACGGGGACTCCGACGACGTGACACTCCTCGCAGGATCCGAGCGCGAACGGAGCATGGACCTCGTCGTTGAACAGATGCGGGTCCTGCGAACCGTGCGGATCGTGGCAACCGACGCAGTTCATCGCGTCCGGGGAGATGCCGAGATGGGCGTTCGCGAACGCCGCGGTGCCCGGATCATGGCACTCCCGGCACAGCGCCTGCTGCGATGCGTTCAGGAGCCCGCCCGTGGGGGCGGAGTGCGGGGCGTGGCACCGCAGACAATCGCGCGCGGCGGGCGGATGCACTCGCGCGGCCTCGATGCGCACCTGCTGCGCGGCGTGACACGCGACGCACAGGTCGGGGGTCGGCGCGGCAAGCAGCCGGTCGAGCCGTGCGCGGTGCGGATTGTGGCACGCCGTGCACTCGCCCTCGACCACCGGGGCATGGCGGCTCGCGGTCGCCAGGCTGGCAGCGCCGAGATCCGCGTGGCACTCCACACACAGCTCGCCCTGGCCGGCGACGAGGATCCCTGCGGTGTTCGACGCGTGCGGGTCGTGGCATCCGAGGCACTCGCCGGCTTCGAACGGCGGGTGGCTGGAGCCGCCCTGTGCTTCGGCGGCGAGGTCGCCGTGGCACGTCGCGCACAGGGGCGCCTCCGCGTCCACCAGCAGCGCGTCCCGCGCGGCGCCGTGGGGCGCGTGGCACGCGACGCAGTTGCCCGCCAGCACCGGCGCGTGGACGTGGTTCTTCGCGAACTCGACCTGCGACTCGACGTGGCATTCGTAGCACACCTTGTCGAGCCGGTCGTCGAGGAGCGCGCTCACGTCGGACCCATGCGGGTCGTGGCACGAGGAGCACATGCCCGATTCGAACGGCGCATGCGGGAACGCGACGGTGCCGGTGGCCTGATCCGTGTGGCACGTCAGGCACAGATCGGGCTCACCGGCGATCAGGATGGCCGCGTGGGGCGCTGCATGGGGAGCGTGGCACGACAGGCACCCGTCCCCCTGCGTGACGGCCGCATGGGGGAATCCCACGTGAGCGCCCTGCGCGTCGTGGCAGGTCAGGCACAGGGTGTTGCCTTCGGCCACGAGCAGCGAGGGGTTGTTCGAGGTATGGGGGTCGTGACACGTCAGGCACATGCCGTCCGCAAACGGAGGGTGAACGTGCGAGGCTCCCCCCGTGAGGCTCGACGGCTCGTGGCACGGCTCGCACAGCGCGCTCCCGTCCTCGATGACCGCGAACGGAGAGGAGGACGACGCGGGCTCGTGACAGGCGTCGCACGACGCCGACGCCACCGGCGCGTGCGCGCTCTGCCGCAACAGACCCGCCTGGGCCGAGGAGTGCGGATCGTGGCACGCCGTGCAGTTCGAGCCTTCGACGGGGTACGCCTCGTGGGCTTCCACGAATCCGGACGCGCGCGGATCGTGGCACGAGCGGCACAGCGCGCCCTGCGGCTGCGCGAGCAGGTCGGGCTGGTCCGAGCTGTGGGCGAGATGGCACGTGCGGCAGTCGCCCTTCGCGAGCGGTGCGTGAACGACGCTGCGCTCGAAGGGTGCGCGGTCGTGGCACTCGTAGCACGCCTCGGGCCCTTCGGCGGTCAGCAGGTGGTCGCCCGAGGATCCGTGGGGGTCGTGGCACAGCGTGCATTGTCCGGCCCGGAGGGCGCTGTGAACGTGGGACTTGTCGAGACCGATGGCATCGGGCGCGTGGCACTCGAGGCACAGGGCGTTGCCGTCCTGCTTCAGCAGCAGCTTGGGGACGATCCCGTGTCTGAGATGGCAGGACTCGCAGTCGCCGGACTTCATCCCGGGATGCAGGTTCTTGCGCGACAGGACCTCGGCTTCGAACTGGGTGTGGCAGTCGAGGCACTGCTTGCGCTCGAAGGTCCGCTTCTGGGCCCGGGCTCGTGGAGTCGCGACGAGCGCGAGAACGCACACGGCTACGACGGCCACGAGTGTCCTCGGAGACCGTGACACACGTTCGGATCGGGTCCCCATGGGCCTCTCCGCTCCGGCGGCAGTCTCAGGAGCCTGTCCGAGGGCAGGCTGAAGCCTCGGTACCGAACCGGCCGACGGCTGCAAGACCCACACCAAGGGTCGAGTCCAGCCTGCGCCGGCGCCACGCCGTGCGCCGTCCGCCGATTCGACCGGGGATTGTGCCCCGATTGGAGGTCGAAAGTCTCCACTATCGAGGTCGACAGTTGGCGGCGCCGCGGGGAGAATTCCGCTCCGGGCCGCGGGTTCTTGCCCACGGTCTCGCTCCGGGTCGGAAGGCGCTCGCATAAGACGTTGATAACAGTAAGTTTATAATCGGCCCCGGCTGGCACTGAGGTTGCTAAATAACGGTTCCCATGAATCGCCCACGGCTTCGGAACCTGCTCGGAATCCTGATCCTCGGCGCTTGCTCGCTCGAGGGGGCGAGCGCGGGTCTTCGAGTCGACTACCTGTACCGGCTATCGGACTTCTCGGGGACCGTGCCGTTCGGAGACGTCCGGCTGCACGTGGATCGTGCTCATGACGAGGTCTACGTCGGCGATGCGTCCACGATCCGGATCTTCGACGATTCCGGCATGGAGGTGTATCGCTTCGGACACGATCCCGAACTGGGGTCCCTCCGCGACCTGGCCGTGGACGAAGGCGGCGACATCCTGATCCTGACCTACGACTACGGCGACCCGGCCGCCGGTCCGCAGTTCAGCGTCGCTCGCTGCGACTATCGCGGACGGCTCCGGACCCGGATCGCGGTCGAGGCACTTCCCGAGGCGCTTGTCGACTTCAAGCCCAACAAGATGCGCTACCGCGACGGCGAGATATACCTGGTGAACGCCCCCGAGATGCGCGTCGTGGTCACGGATCGCGACGGGGTTTTCGTCCGCTCGCTGAACCTCGCCGAGATGGTCGATCTTCCGCTCGACGAGCGTCCCGCCACCAAGCTGTCCGGGTTCAATCTGGACGAGTCGGGGAACATGCTGTTCACCGTCCCGGTCCTGTTCACCGCGTTCGTCGTTTCTCCGCAAGGGGAAGTGCGTTCCTTCGGCAAGGTCGGCTCGGGCCCGGGGATGTTCGGAATCGTCTCGGATATCGTGTCGGACGGCCGCGGGAACTACCTGGTGGCGGACAAGCTCCGCAGCGTCGTCATGATCTTCGACGCGGACTTCGTTTTCGTGGAAGAGTTCGGGTATCTCACGACCCGGCCCGACGGTCTCATCCGGCCGTCGAGCCTCGCCGTGAGCGGCTCGGGCCGGCTCTACGTGACCCAGATGCGGAACAACGGGATCTCGGTGTTCGATCTGGATTCGGAGTGAGCCGATGAGCCCTCGAACGAAAGGAGGTGCGCAGGACGCCCGAGACCCTCACCTCATTCTGGCGAGCCACCCCGCCCGGCGGGGGATGCAAGAAGCGGCCGACCCTGCTGATCGACTTCGACGGGCCGGCAACAGGACAGCACAAGGAGGACACATGAGACCCGTGAGAGTCACCCTGATCATCCTGGCAGCCGCGGCGGTGTCGATCGGGTTGGGCACCCCGGCGCAGGCTTTCCACTCCGGCGGCGTGGCGGAATGCGCTGGCTGCCACAGCATGCACAACCCTGCACAGATCGCCGGCAATCACCTGCTGATCGCCAGCGATCCGAGCTCGACCTGCCTGAGCTGCCACGAGCAAGGCGGCCTCACCAGTCCGAGCTCGTATCACGTCGCCACGGCCGATGCCGACCTCGGCGCCACCGACGCCCCGTATCAGAGGACGCCGGGCGGAGACTTCGGCTGGCTGCACAAGACCTACTCGTTCACGGTCCGCGGGACCACGACCATCGAGGAAGGTGAGACCCACGGCCACAACATCGTCGCCACGGACAACCTGTACGACGAGGATCTGGTCAACACGACGGCTCCCGGCGGGTCGATGGACTCGTCCGACCTGGGATGCCAGAGCTGTCACGATCCGCACGGCCGCTGGCGGCGCACCGACGACGCCACGGCCACGCCCGCCTACTCGATGACCGGGGCCCCGATCATCGGGTCCGGGTCGTACCACAACAGCCTGGTTCCCGACGCCAACAACGCCGTCGGCAGCTACCGTCTCCTCGCGGGGGTCGGCTACGCACCGGCAACGGGCGTGGTGTTCAACTCGAATCCTCCCACCGCGATCGCTCCGTCGTCCTACAATCGCACCGAGGCGACCACCCAGACCTTCGTCGCCTATGGCAACGGAATGGGCGACTGGTGCAGCAACTGTCACCCCGACTACCACCAGGACACGAGCGCGAGGTTCATCCACCCCACGAACGAGGTCCTCGATTCGGACATCATCAACAACTACAACGACTACGTCGCGAGCGGCGACCTGAGCGGAAGCCAAGCCAGCTCCTACCTGTCCCTGGTGCCCTACGAAGAGGGCGTCGGGACGACGATCACGACGCTGAAAACGGGCGTCGGGACGTTCAGCGCGACGGCGGCCATCCCGGGTCCCGATGATTCCGAACGCGTGATGTGCCTGTCCTGCCACCGCGCCCACGCCTCCGGCTGGGAGTATGGGCTGCGCTGGAACATCGAAGGCGAGTTCATCACTTACAACAGCCTGTGGCCGGGCACCGACAACGGCGCGCCCGTGCAATTCGCCCGCGGCCGAACCGCGGCCGAGACCCAGGCTGCGTACTACGATCGCGACGCCGGCGTGTTCGCGTCCTATCAGAGGGTGCTCTGCAACAAGTGCCACGCGAAGGACTGAGCGCTGGCTCGTCGAGAGTCCCATCTCTTCGATTCGCAACGAGGGGGCTGGCATCGCCAGCCCCCTTTCTCTGTGCACGGCCGCAAGGGAGCGCTTGCCCCGAGTCTCGGCGCTGGCATAGGCTTTGCCTCTGCCTCTGCCCAGCGGCGAGGGGAACGCTCTTGAAGCGGAACCTGGTGGGAGCCTTGATCCTCGGTGTCACGTGTGCGTGTGCCCCGAAGTCCGCGGTGCGCGCCCCGGCCGCGCCCCACGGGGCCGGGCTGCACCTGTACGTGGGTGCCCTGGGTCAGGAGGCCGCGCGCCTGACCTTTCGGCTCGCGGGGATCGCCGCCGTCGCCGAGGACGGGACGCAGACGCCGCTGACCCTGGCACTGGACGACCTCAGCGCGCGGGAGGTCCAGCGCGAGCGGCTGCTCGCCACCGCCGAGCTGGCGCCGGGGTCGTACACCGGTCTCGTGCTGACGGTGGAGAGCGCGTCGCTAGAGGGCGGGTCCGGAGGAGACTCCGCGTTGCGCCTTCCGGACGAGCCGACGCTCATCGTGCATCCCTTCGAGGTCGCGAACCGGCGCGCGGTGGTGCTGTCGCTGGACTTCCGGTACCGCGACTCGATCGACTCGGGGTTCGGCTTCGTGCCGGTGTTCACCGCGCGGACTCCCGGAAGGCTCGCCGGCGGCCTGATCGCCCTCGCGTCGTCAGCAGGGTCGAGCGCCGTGACCGTGTTCGACAAGCTCTCGGGCGAGGTGGTCGCCGTCATCCCGACCGATCGCGAGCCGGCGGGAATGGCGCTGCAGCAGGACCGCCGGCGCGCCTACGTGGCGATTCTCGGCGACGACGCCGTGCAGACCATCGACCTGCTGGAAAACGCCGTCATCGACCGCCTTCCGCTCAGCGCCGGTGACGATCCGGTGGAGCTGGCCCTGACGCCGGACGCCCGCACCCTGCTCGTGGCCAACCGCGGCTCCGACACGGTGAGCTTCGTCGACCCCGGGGAGCTGTTCGAAACGGACCGCGTGCGGGTGGGGCGCAACCCGCGATCGATCCTGATCGATCGCGACGGGCTGCGCGCCTACGTGTTCAATTTCGGGTCCAACTCGATCTCCGTGCTCGACGTCCCGCGTCGTGCGGTCGTGGCCACGATCTCCACCGAGTCCGGACCGGTTCGCGGGAAGTTCGATCGCACGGGCACCCGGCTGTTCGTGATCCACGAGTCGTCGCCGAATCTCGTGGTGATCGACCCGTCCGCTCTGGGGATCGAGACGCGCGTGTACGCCGGCACGGGGGCCACGGCGCTCGAGATCGACACCCGGACCGACCGCATCTACCTCGCCCGCCGGAACACCGGCACGGTCGAGATCTACGACCCCATGTCGCTGCTGCCCCTCGATTCCATCCCGGTCGAGGGCAACGTGGCGTTCATGAGCATCGATCCCGAGGGGAACAACCTGTTCATCGTGCTCGCGGATCGCGACGAAATCCGGGTGGTGCGGCTGACCAACAACAGGACCGTCGCGAGAACGGATGTCGGGAGGCGACCCTACTGGGTGTCGATCATGGGCGAGCGGTGACCCGGCGTGGCGAAAAGACGGCACATGGCTCCGGGCGCCCGGGCGACGCGGCTCGCCTCCACCCTGCTCGCGCTCGGCGCGACGGCGTTCCTCCCGTGCGCGGCCGACGACCTGAGCGGGTACGCGGAGTTCCTCTTCGCGACCGCGGATCGCGAGTTCGAGACCGCCGACGGCCAGTCCTCGGACACTCAGAGTGACGGCTTCGTCCAGTCGTACAACCTGTTCTTCGACAAGTCGTTCTGGCCGAACCTCAGGCTGTGGGGCGGGGGGCGCTTCCAGCACGCGGACCAGACCTCGATTACCGACGGTGTCGAGACCGACATCACGGTCAAGACGCTGCGACCCAATCTGGGACTGCGACTGGGGACGCCGTTCAACGTCGCCGAGCTCACCTACAGCCGGGACCAGCGGGAGAGCGAAGCGCGGGGAGCCGCGTCCTTCACCGAGATCCGGGACCAGTACAAGGCGACTCTCGGGCTGTTTCCCGAGGGGCTGCCCTCCGCTCAACTTCAGTTGTTCAGGACGAACGACCACGACCAGAACCGCTTGTTTCGGGACACGACCCGGGACCTGGTGCAGTTCATCTCGGATTATCGGCCCGTCGAGGAGGTCTTGCTGCAGTACCGCGGCTCGCGAACGAGCACCGAAGACGACATCGCCCGCAGCGACGTCGAGGACCTGGCCAGCAACGCCCGGGTCACCTATTCCGACCAGCTTCTGAACGGACGGCTGTCGTTGTACACCGACTACAACTACAATTACCGCAAGACGACCATCACCGCGTCGGGCTCCGGGGAGATCGAGCTGCCGCTGTTTCCGTTCGGCGGATTGTCGGCCATCGACGACACCCCGGAGGAAAGTCCACTGCTCGACAATCCCGCCCTGATCGACGACGATCTCTCCGCCAGCGCCGGAATCGACCTCGGGCTCGTGGCCCCCGGCGGAGACGACCGGCCCCGCAACCTGGGTCTGGACTTCGGCATCGTGGCGGAAGTCAACACCCTGTGGGTGTGGGTCGATCGAGAGCTGCCTCCCCAGATCGCCAGCTCGTTCACGTGGTCGATCTACACCAGCTCCGACAACCAGAACTGGTTCCTGCGGGCCGTCGTCCCCGCCATGCCGCTCGATCCGTTCGTTCCGCGCTTCGAGATCCGGTTCGCGAACGTCTCGGATCGCTACGTCAAGGCGGTCACGGTGCCGTTGGCCTCCACGGTTCCCGATGCGTCGGACTTCCCGGACATCCTGGTGACCGAGGTCGAGGCGGTGATTTCCGTCCCGGCGTCGGACGCGGAGCGCGAGCAGAGCGGGACCAACCACCTTTACGACGTGGACCTGAGGGCCCGCCTCCTGGAGTCGCCGTCCCTGTTCTACGAGCTCAGCTCGTTCGGGAACGGCCCCGACCTCGTGCCCACGACCTACACGATCATCAACGGCATCTCGCTGCATCATCCCTTCAGCGACGTGTACTCCCTTTCCGCGCGCGTGGCGCGCGAGGACGGCCAGCGGATCGAGCTCGAGACCCTGGCCTACGTCTACACCACCTCGCTGTCCGTGACCCCGGTCCCGGCGCTGCGCTACAACGTGGCGTTCAGCGGGAGGAGCGAGGAGATTGCCGGGGCCAGGATCGATCGAAACTCGGTGTTCCTGTACGGGATCACGGAGCTGTACCGCGGCGTGGGCCTGAATCTCGGCGTCGGGAAGACCTACACCACGCGCGATCCGGGCGTGGATTCCGAGACGACCGAGATCAACGCCACGTCGACGCTCGTCCCCAACGACCAGCTCGCGTTCAACCTGATCTTCCGCGATTCGTCGACGATCAACGTCGGCGAGGTGCCGCGGACGCCGGAGGTGAACCACCAGAGCACCGAGGCCAACTTCACCTACACGCCGCTCCGGACGCTGTTCCTGTTCGGCTCCTACCGCGTCGAGTCGACACCGGAGACGGACCGCCGGACGATCAATAACTACGCCTTCAGCTGGTCTCCTTTTCCGGACGGCACGCTGCACTTCACCATCGGCTACAATGAGACACTGCGATCCGAGCTCGACCAGGCCGACGAGAGCTTCGTCACCAGATTGCGCTGGGACGTCTCGCGGCTTTCGTTTCTGGACGTGACGTATCAGCGGATAAGGACCGACTCCGTCATTCGAGCTCAGGCGGACGACATCGTGTCGGCGAATCTCCGTATCGGATTCTGAGGACCGGACCGGCCCGAGCGGAGGAGCGGAGGGGACCAGGATGACGAAACCGAGATCCTCGAGAATCGGATGGGTCGCCGCGTGCGTGCTGGCGGTCGCGGCATGCTCCGCGCATCGCGGCGCGCAGGTGACGTTCCACGACCCGGTCATGGATTTCAGCCTGATCCAATCGGTGGCCGTGATGCCGTTCGAGAACCTGACCTCCGACCGCAATGCGGGCGAGCGCGTGCGCGATGTCGTGATGACCATGATCCAGGCGACGGGAGCGATGTACGTGGTCCCTCCCGGCGAGGTCGGGCGCGGAATCTCGCGCACGTCGCTCACCGATCCGGTGGCGCCGACCCCGGAGGAAGTCGTCGCGCTCGCCAAGAACGTCGAGGCCGACGCGGTCATCACGGGCGCCGTGCTGGAGTACGGCCAGACGCGGTCGGGGAGCGCCAGCGCGAACGTCGCCTCGGTGAGTCTGAGGATGATGGAAGCCGAGACCGGCCGGGTCGTGTGGTCGGCGTCGTCCACCCGAGGGGGCGTGAGCGCGTCCGACCGTCTGTTCGGGGGCGGGGGCGAACCCATGAACGTCGTGACCGAAGCCGCCGTCAAGGATCTGCTCGACAAGCTGTTCGACTGAGGCGCGGGAGTTCGGATGATTCGTCCATCGCAACCCGGCACGGCGATACGGCTCCGGAGGCTCGTCCTCGGCGCCATGGTCGTGGTTCCGCTCGTCGCGGGGCGGATGCCGGGCTTGGAGGCGGCGAGCCTCGCTCCCGAGGCGAGGATCGCCGTCCTTCCGCCGGAGAACCTCAGCGCGGTCGACGTCTCGGCACGGGACCTGGAAGGCGAGCTTCGCGAGCGTCTGGAGCTTCGCGGCGTGAACGTGCTCGACGGCGCGGCCACGGAGGAGTTCATGGCCCTGAACCGCATCCGGTACACCGGCGGAGTCTCCGGCGCGACGGCCGTGGCGTTTCGGGAGCGGGCCGCCACCGACGCGATCCTGGTGAGCTCGATCGACCTGGTGTCGCGCGACGAGATTCCGAAGTTCGCCGTGACCGCGCGACTCGTCTCCGCCGAGGAAAGCGCTCGAATCCTGTGGATGGACAGCGTGGCGGTGGCGGGAAACGAGCACCCGGGCGCGCTCGACCTCGGGATGATCTACACCCCGGAGGCCGTTCGTGACGCCGTGCTGGACGAGATCGCGGATTCCCTGTCGAGCTTCGTTCGGCTGGGCTCGCTTCCTCCGGATTCCGGGCCGCCCAGGAGGAAGTTCCGCCCCAAGACCTTCTACCGCTCGCTCGAGGCCTTCCGCGACCGGGAGCCCGTCGTGCGCATCGCCGTGCTGCCCTTCGAGAACGACAGCACCGAGCCGTACGCCGGGCAAATCCTCGCCCTGCAGTTTATCCGGCACCTGAGCGCGTTGCCCGTGGTCGAGGTCATCGAGCCCGGAGTGGTCCGGCAGGCGCTGCTCGAGGGCCGGGTGATCCGGGACGGCGGGGTGTCGCTGCCGCAAGTGGACCTGCTGCGCGTCATGCTGGACGCGGATCTCATCCTGAGCGGAACCGTGAGGGACTACGAGGAGAGCATCGGAGAGTTCGGGAACCCGCTCGTGGCATTCTCCGTGAGCGGGGTCGATCCGCACCGCCGGCAGATCGTATGGTCCTCCTTCAGCTACAACGAAGGCCGCGACAAGGTGTACTTCTGGAACCTCGGGATGCTGCACACGGCGCACCGGCTGTCCTCCGAGATGTCGCGCGCGGTCCTGGAGAAGGTGCTGGAAGAGCGGCGCGAGAGCCTCGGCGCCTCCTTGCGAGCGACGGGGTCGACACCGGGACGGACCGAATGACAGCCCGCAGCCGCGCGGCGCTCGCCTGGTGTCTCCTGACCCTCGGGGCCTGCTCCGGTGCCGCGGCCGGTGAACCGGAGGTGCCGGCCCCCGATGGGAAGAAGCCCCTGGCCGTGGTCAACGGCGAGCCGATCACCCTCGACGAGTTCTTGCGGCAGCTCGACCGCGTTCACTCCGGAGTGGGTGAAGAAGCCCGGGCCGACAGGCAGGATCCTTCGGCGCTTCTCGAGCGGCTGGTCGACGTCAAGCTGATCGTCCAGGAAGCCAGGGCGATCGGGCTCGACGAGACGCCCAAGATCAAGCGCGCCCTCGAGACCCATTGCAGGCAGACGCTCCGGAGCATGCTGCTGGCGGCCCACGCGCGCACGCTGCCCGGCCCCGATCCGCAGGAGGTCGATCGACTCTACAAGGATTCCGTCAGGCAGTACGGCGTGACGTCGATCCTGGTCGAGGACGAGCATCTCGCCGCGGAGTTCGTGGCCGGGCTCGAGCGCGGGGACGCCTTCGACGCGACCGCCGCCGAGTGGGTGGCGGCCGGCAAGGCGACCGGAGGCGAAGCGCCGCGCTACATGCCGACCGGCGAGCTGTCGGCGGCGGTTGCCGAGACCCTGGCGGGAATGGAGGTCGGGGAAGTCAGTCCCCCGATCCCGCTCGGCGAGCGCGTCGCGTTCGTCAAGCTGACCGGCATCCGGTACCCCGAGGACCCGGAGGCCCGGGATCGAGCGCTGGCCGAGGCCACGAAGCAGAACACGGCGCGATTGCTGAAGCTGTATCTCGAGGGTCTCAGGGACCGCCACACCGTGGTCGACGAGAGCGTGCTCGCGGGCCTGGATTTCGAGGCGCAGGACCCGGGATTCGACGCGCTGCTCGAGGACGACCGCGCCGTGGCGAAGGTCGCGGGCGAAGATCCGGTCACGGTGGGGATGTTGGCCGAGGAGCTTCAGGAGCGGTTCTTCCACGGCGTCGGCGGGGCTGCGAGCAAAGGCAAGGTGAACGACAAGGTTCCACAGACTCTCGATACCCTGTTGGTCGACCGCGCTGCGCTCGTCGAAGCCAGACGGCTGAAGCTCGACACCACGGCCGAATACGAGGCGCGCGTCGACGAGTACCTCGAGGGCGTGCTGTTCGGGGCGTTCGTGGAGCGGATCGTGGAGCCCGACGTCCGGTTGAGCGACGAGGTCCTGAGAGGGTACTTCGATCAGCACCTCGACGAGTACTCGAGTCCTCCGATGATGCGCATCGATAGCCTGGTCTTCGCGGAGAGAGAGGGCGCGGAGCGAGCCATCGACAAGCTGCGCAAAGGCGCGGACTTCCAGTGGATGCGGGCCAATGCCGGCGGACAGGTCGCCCCGACCGACCGGGACCCGGGCACGGGAAAGCTCGTGCCGACCGCGGACCTTCCGGAAGGGGTGAGGAAGGCCGTGGTCGGTGCCGAAGTCGGGGAGGCCCGGTTCTACGCGGATCCCGGCGGGACCTATCGCGTCCTGTTCGTGCGCCAGATCGTCCCGGCCCAGCCGACGAGCTTCGAGGCCGTCAAAGAGCAGCTCGCGGGCACGGTGTTCCGGCAGCAGCGCCGTGCCGCCGTCGACGACTGGACCGCGAGGCTCCGGGCCGCCTCGGAGATCGAGGTCTTCGCGTCCGGAGACGAGCTGCTCGCCTTGCTGCGCCGCACGCTCCAGGCCGAGGAGTGAAGCCCCGCCGGAGCCCAAATGCGACCGATCGTGTCCCGATGGGCCCGGCCACCTGGCGCCTTGCTTGCTGCAGGATGGGTCCCTAGGATGGTCCTCGACCGTGACGGCGGGGACGAATTCCGAGAGGTGGAACATGCGACGAGTGGGAATCGTTGGAGCGGGAATCGCGGTCCTGGCGCTGGCCACGGCGGGCGCCGGAGCGGCGGACTACATCGGCGCCGCCAAGTGCAAGATGTGCCACAAGCTGCAGTACGACAGCTGGGCCACGCTGAAGCACGCCAAGGCCTTCGACGTGTTGAAGGCCGAGGAGCAGACCGATGCGAAGTGCCTGAAGTGCCATGCCACCGGTGGAAAAGCCGACCTCCCCGGAGTCCAGTGCGAGGCGTGCCACGGCGCCGGGAGCGGGTACAAGGCGATGGATGTCATGAAGAGCCGCGAGGCTTCGGTCGCCGCCGGGCTGGTCGTCCCCGACGAGGCCACGTGCAAGAGCTGCCACGTGGGCGCGCCGCACGATCAGAAGCCGTTCGACTACGCCACGGCGCTGGCCGCGGGTGTCCACCAGCACAAGCAGCCGTAAGCCGGCGCTGGAGAACCTCCTTGGGAACGGACGGCCCGAGATCCCTCGGGCCGTTCCTGGCGCTGCGGCGGGGCCGCGATGCGCCGCGCCGCGACCTCTCTCGGGTCAGGTTCCTCGACGCGGAGCCCTTGGTGTGATCGGCCGCGATGGGGCGGGGCTTTGTGTCCGGAACTGCCGCTGTGAGCACGGGTCGCTCTTGTCGGGCAGGATCCGAGGCCGTCTTGCTCGACCACGACGCGAGGCGAGAAAGCCCGTCGGAACGACAAAGCAGCCGCTTCCACGAAAACGCGAGCAAGACGTATCTTGGACGGAGACCCGTCAGCTCTCGTACCTTTGGTCGAGCAACGGACTTGAACGGCATGGAGCTCAAGGTGGAAAGCTGTCGGCTTGGAAGCTACGTGTGAGCCGTAATCCACATGGAGGGCTCGGGATGGTCAAGAGATGGATCGGTGGGACTCTGGTTGCTGCGCTTGCCGCAATCGGCTTCACATCAGAAGACATCTACGCGGCGGATAGCGACCCAGCGGTTGTGGAGACCGAGTTGGATTTCTGGCTACTTGCTGTTGTTGTGGGCTATTTCGGGTTCACACACGAGCACTATCCCGGTACACAGGGAACGCTAATCACCGGCGCGGAACTTGCAGAATCGCTCTCATCACCGTTCGCCGAGCGAATTCCAAGAAGCGACGCCTGGGGCAATCCCATCTTCTACGCGACGAACGGGAGAGCGTTCGCCATCCTGAGCTACGGTCCCGATGGAGAGCCCGACGAGGACTATGACTTTGCGAACGACGGCGAAATATGGAAACGAAGCCGGTCACAAGAGATGCCGCGGACTTCAGGCGATGATCTCTTCATCGTCGAGCTCAGTCTGATGCACGTAGACATGGAGAAGCGAGCTCTTTCGGACCTCCGAACCATCGGCACAGCGATCGAGGGATTCGTTGCGGACAATGGCCATTACCCCGGACCCACTTCCAACATCGTTGAAGTCGAGCACGTGCGCCTTGATCTCGAGCCTGCTTACATCCGGGACCTTCCCCTCTTCGATCCGTGGGGCAACCCGATCCTGTTTTGGTCGGACGGCAAGAAGTACTTCGTGCTCAGTAGGGGATCGGACGGCTTGGAGGATCACGACTATTCGGGTCCCCTGGACCCCGAGACACATCGGGAGACGACCGAGCCATCCGAGGACATCGTTTTCGCGGACGGCCGGTTTGTCCAGTTGCCGAAGGGTTTCTCGCCGTGAAACTACTGCTCGGGGGTCATGCTCTGTCCCGCCTGGGATAGGCGGCGTGTTCGCGTCCCGCTCCTCTCTCGAACCTCACGCGCCATGCCGTGTCGGAGGCGCAGGTCCACGAGCAATCTGACACGCTTCTTGCGAGACACTCTGATGACTCGGACAGGTTAGCCGCGCGAGGACCCGCCCCGAAATGTCTCGCGGGCCGTGGCGGCACTCCGTGCCGCCGCGCGCCCGGGGTTCCGTCTCTGCCGCGCCGCCGGATGCGGGGTTCGCGCGCGGACGGGTTCCGCCTCGGCCGCCGGGACACGGGTGCGCTCCACGTAGCGCCGGGCCACGGCAACCAGGCATCCGAGGCCCAGCACCAGGGTGCCGGTCCACAACAGGCCGATGAGCGGCTTGGTGCTGATCTCCGCCACGAGGACCTGCGACGGGACGCCGCGGAAGGCGTCGCCGTACACGAGGATGAAGCCCCCTTCGACCGACAAGCGCTGCACCGCGATCGTCCCGCCGCCGAGCAGCTCGGACGATACCGGCGTGCCGCGCAGCTCGCCTTCGATGGAGCCGAACGGCAGCTCGACCATCTCCTCGCGCTCCCCGCGCTCGACGCGCACTCGCGCCACCACGTTCATCCCATGGCCCTCGGCGAGCCTCTCGACCTCGAACCCGAGAAACGTCAGGATGGCCTCGCCGCAGGGCGCCGGCCGGTCCCGGACCAGTTGCAGCGGGCCGTCGTCTCGAGCCGTGCCCTCGACGCCCAGTGGGGCGACGTACAGATCGCCGCCCCAACCCCGCAGGATGGCGGGCCGCCGGAACACCGAGGGCTCCTTCGCGCTTTCGTCGACCTGGAACATCGCGACGTGGGCCGTCGTCTCGGCCTCGCCCGGTCGCATGACCGCGATTCGCCACAGATCCTGGGGCTCCGATCCATCGACGTGCCCGCGGAACGTGAAGATGCGGCCGACGGCGTCCACGGGGTGCCCCAGAGGGAGCCGGACCTTGTCGTTCACGCCCCACGACGAGCTGGAGACGATTCCGAGGAGCATCAGCGCGAATCCGATGTGGGACAGCGCGGCACCGGTGTGCAGGGGGCGCACGCGAGTCACGCGAGCGAAGCGGACGAGGTTCGAGGTCAGGGCCGCGAGCGCGGCGAAGAACAGGCCGAGCGTCCCGGCGCCGCGCGCCCCCCACGCGAACGCCGCCGCCGTTCCGGCGCCAGCCACGAGAACCGAAGGCGCGGCCCTTCCGATCCACGTTTTCGCGGGCGCGGCTCCCCAGCCCAGGAAGGGCGCGATCGCGAGCAGCGCCAGGAGCGCGACGTAGAGCGGAAGGCTCACGCGGTTGTAGAACGGCGCCGCGAGCGCCGCGGGCTCTCCGATCAGGGAGGAGACGATGGGCCACGACGTTCCGACCAGCACGAACGTGGCGGAGATCGCGAGCAGCACGATCACGGCCGCGAGGACCAGGGGCCAGGAGGCCGTGGTCTCGATGGCGGTCCCTCGCGCCCGAAGCCGTCGCACCCAGGCGAAAGCCGAAACGCCCAGCGAGCCGAGCAGGATCGCGACCAGCATGAAGTAGATGCTCCCCGCGGGGAAGGAGTGCACCGAGAAATCGGCCAGCACCCCGCTGCGGGTGAGAAACGTCGCGTACAGGACCAGAACGTAACCCAGGAGAGCGAGCGCCCAGTTCGTCCTACGCAGCGCGCCGGTGGCGTTCTGAACCAGGATGCCGTGCAGCAGCGCGGCCGCGACGAGCCACGGGACGAGCGACGCGTTCTCGACGGGGTCCCAGCCCCAGTAGCCGCCCCATCCGAGGACCTTGTAGGCCCAGAAGCCGCCCAGGACGATCCCTGCCCCCAGGAGGAGGAATGCCGCGAGGGTCCATCGCAGGGCCGGAGCCAGCCAGGCGTCGCCCGTCCGCTTCCACAGCGCGACCAAGGCGAGCACCGCCGGCACCGTCATCGCCGCGTAGCCGAGGAACACGAGCGGCGGGTGGCTGGCCATCCACGGGTCCTGCAGGAGCAGATTGAGCCCGCGACCGTCCGGCGGGGCGTGGGCCGCCATCCGGAACGGATTGCCCTCCGGATTCAGCATCAGCGAGACGAGGAACCCGACGGTCGGGACGTAGGCGGTCATGACCGCCGCGGGCTCCCAGGCGCCACGGCGCATCAGCGGCAGGCCGATCACCGCCCCGAGCAGAGCCCACAGCAGGTAGGTTCCAGCCTGCCCCGCCCAGAAGGCCGAGACGAGGTAGATCGCCGGCAGGTCGCGCGAGCTGTAGCCGATGACGTACTCGAACCTGAAATCGTGGAGCAGGATCGCCGCCATCAGCATGACCGACGCGGCCGCGAGGCATGCGGTCATTCCGTGATAGGCCCAGCGGAACGTCCGCTCGGACCCGGCGTGGCCCCTGGCCCAGCGCCACGCGGCGACGAACGCCGCGACCGCGAGGGCTGCGGCCGCCTTGATCAGAACGTCTCCGAAGTTCATGACTTTTTCTCCGGGAGGCGTCGGCGAGGTCTCCCGGCGAGTGCCGGGAGGCCGGTTCGATGCCGTTCGGTCCCCGACGAACCTCGATGCAAGAGTCGGACCCGCCCATCCCCGAAAGAGGAGTGCGTTTGTCCTGTTCCGTGCCGCGGAGCATGGCTATCCTGGGGGCAGTTCCGAGGGGGCTTCATGGCGCACTGGCTCGCCGCAATACTGGCAGTGCTTGCAGTTTCCGGAGGCGACGCGACGACCGCGGGCCCCAAGGTGGAATCGAGCGAGCAGTGCGGGCGCTGCCACCAGGTCATCTTCGAGACGTGGTCCGATTCCGCCCACGCCAGCTCGCTCGAGAGTCCGTTCCTCGACGTCTACCTCGACATGCAGGAGCAGGGCGAAGCCGAAGCGTCCCGGGTGTGTCTCTCGTGTCACGCGCCAATCATCGACCTGAACGGGGACGGGAACCTCGAGCTTCGCATCACGTGGGAGGGAATCAACTGCGAGGTCTGTCACAGTCTCGTCGCGGTCGACCTCACCGGGAAGGGACCGAAAAAGGTCCTGGAGCCCGGAGCGGTGAAACGCGGCCCGATCCGCGACGCGGTCGAGACGCCCGCGCACCAGGTCGCGTACTCGGAGCTGCACACGCAGTCGCTGGCTTGCGCGTGGTGTCACGAATACGTCAACCCCGAGGGCACCCCCATCCTGACCACGTACTCGGAGTGGCAGGAAAGCACCGCCGCCGAGCGGGGCGAGACGTGTCAAGAGTGTCACATGGGCCGGACCGAGACCCAGGCGGCCGACCCCCGTACGGAACGGGAGGCCGTGGCTCGCGTGAACCTGCACCAGGTTCCGGGCGGGCACTCCCTGGAGCAGCTGCACCGCGCGTTCGCCGTCGGGATCTCCCCGTTTCGCGACGGGGGCGACGTGGTGATCGAGATCCAGCTCCGCAACAAGGGCGCCGGTCACGCGGTGCCGACCGGCATGCCCGGAAGGCGCGTGATCCTGGACGTCGAGGTCAAGACCGCCGACGGCCAGCAGTTCGAGGCGCACGAGGTCTACGGCAAGTTTTTCCAGGACGCTTCGGGTAAGCGGATCACCCGCGACAGCGGGTACTTCGCTCGCGGCGTGAAGCTGGACTCGGACACGCGGATCGGGCCCGACGAGACCCGGACCGAGGTTCTCCGTTTCCCCGTGTCTCCGCGCGCGACGGCGTACATCAACGTGCGCATGACCTACGAGCACGCGCCGACGGGCGGGGAGGAGGGCCGCACCCGCATCACCTTCCTGTCCGAGAAGCGAACCCTGGTGGGCAAGCCGTGACCGCGGGACCACCCGCCCAGCAAGAACCGGAGTCGTGAGGAGGTTGAGGGAGATGGTGCAAGCGAGCCGTGAGCAGGATCGAACGTCCGGAGTCCCGCGCAGGAGCTTCCTGAACGGTTTCCTGGGGACCGTGTTCGCGGCTCTGGGCGCCGCGGTGGTCTATCCGGCGCTGCGGTTCCTGAGCCCCCCGCGCATCCCGGAGGCGGCCACCAACCAAGTCCTCGCCGGCAAGGTCTCCGAGCTGGCGCACAGCCGGTGGAAGATATTCCCGTTCGGCTCCCGGCCCGGGATCCTCATCGAGACGGGGCCCGGGGAGTACCGCGCGTTCGACGGGACGTGCACCCACCTGGCGTGCACCGTGCAGTACGAGGCGGAGTCCGGCAGGATCTGGTGCGCGTGCCACAACGGCTGGTACGACCTCACCGGCAAGAACATCGCCGGCCCTCCTCCCCGCCCCCTGCAGGGCTACGAGGTCAAGGTCGTCGGCGACGACATCTTCGTGGTGCGCTCGTGACGTCCAGCCCGGCGGGAAGCGGGAAGCCGACGGATCCCGGCCGGAGTCGTCCGCTGGCGTGGCTCGACGAGCGTCTGGGGGTCGGCGCCCTTCGCGAGCTTGCCGATAAGAAGACGGTCCCGCTCCACCGCCACACCGTGTGGTACTACTTCGGCGGGATGACCCTGTTCCTGTTCGGCATCCAGGTCGGGACGGGCATCCTGCTGATGCTGTACTACCGCCCGTCCGCGGACGGCGCCTACGAGTCCGTGCAGTTCATCATGACCAAGGTGCCGTTCGGGTGGCTGATCCGCTCGATCCACTCGTGGTCCGCCAATCTCATGGTCGCGACGGCGTTCGTGCACCTGTTTTCGGTCTTCTTCCTCAAGGCGTATCGCGCGCCGCGGGAGCTGACCTGGGTCACCGGCTTCGTCCTGCTGATGCTCACCCTGGGGTTCGGGTTCTCGGGCTACCTCCTGCCGTGGAACGAGCTGGCGTTCTTCGCCACCCAGGTCGGGACGGAGATCGCGGGCGCCGTGCCCCTGATCGGCGAGTTCGTCCTGCGCTTCCTGCGGGGCGGCGATCACGTGACCGGCGGGACCTTGTCCAGGTTCTACGGGTGGCACGTCGCCATCCTCCCGGCGATCACCACCTTCCTGGTGCTGTTGCATCTGCTGCTCGTCCAGCGCCACGGCATGAGCGTGCCGTTTTCCGTGGAACGCCGGCGCGGCGACGCCGTTCGACGGATGCCGTTCGTACCGGACTTCGTGCTGCGCGACCTGTTCGGATGGACGGTCGCGCTGGGCGTGCTCGCGGCGCTGGCGGCGCTATTCCCGTGGGAGCTCGGGGCGAAAGCGGATCCGTTCGCGCCGGCCCCGGCCGACATCAAGCCCGAGTGGTACTTCATGTTCATGTTCCAGGCGCTGAAGGCCGCGCCGCACGCCGGAATCACCAACGAGACCGTGCCGATCCTCGCGTTCGGCGTGGCGGCGCTCGTCGCCGTTCTCGTTCCGTTTCTCGATCGGGGCGTCGCACGCACGGGGCGGAGCCCGTGGTTCACGGTCGCCGGGGCGACGGCAATTGGGTTCATGGCGAGCATGACCTCGTGGGGATACCACGCGTGGTGGCCCGCGCTGAGCGTGGTCGCGCTGTCGCTGATCCCCTGGGTGGCGGGGCGTTTCATCGCGCGGGAGAAGGACAGGCCATGAGGAATCCGGGTCGTGCGTGGATCCTGGGGCTGGCCCTGTGGGGACCGGTCGCGACGCTACCGGCCCGGGGAGAAGCCGACGCACCACGGGGATCGGAGACCTCGTGCGTGCTGTGCCACGCCGAGCTCGACGCCGAGCTCAAGGTGCCCGTGGACGCTTGGCCGCACGACGTCCACCTGGAGGCGGGTCTCGGGTGCGAGTCCTGCCACGGCGGCGATCCTGCCATGGCGCTCGTCGGGGATCCGGAGGCAGCGATGTCCGCCGCCGCCGGCTTTCGACCCGCTCCCGACCGTGTTGGGATTCCGGCGTTCTGCGGCACGTGTCACGCCGACGCCGACTACATGAAGCGCTTCGATCCGCAGGCGCGGGTGGATCAGCTCGCCGAATACCGGACCAGCCGCCACGGGATCCGCAACGCCGAGGGGGATCCGGTCCCGGCGACGTGCGTCGATTGCCACGGGGCGCACGGGATCCGGGGCGTCGATTCGCCCGAATCGCCGAGTTTCGCGCGGAACGTCCCCGCGACCTGTGCCAAGTGCCACGCCGACGCGAGCGTGATGGGTGCCTACGGCATCTCGACCGATCCGTACCCGGATTACATGAGCAGCGTCCATGCGGCGGCCCTGCTCGACCGGGCCGACAGCGCGGCGCCCGCGTGCAACGATTGCCACGGCAATCACGGGGCGACGCCGCCCGGCGTGGAATCGGTGGCCAACGTCTGCGGACAGTGCCACGGGCGCGAGGCCGCCCTGTTCCAGTCTTCGATCAAGAAAGAGCTGTTCGACATGCTGGAGGTCGCGGAGTGCGCCGGGTGTCACGGGAATCACCGCATTCGCCACCCGAGCTCGGAGATGTTCCGGAGCGGCTCCGCCCCGGAGCTGTCCGCGGGAACGATCACGAGCTTCGAGCCGTTCGGGGCCACTCTGGAAGGCGAGCCGTCCGGTCGGAGCGCATGGGCCGAGTGGTCGATGGTGCTGGCCCCGCACCTCGAGCCGGGAGACCCGAAGCTCGCGCACGTCGTGAGGGTGGAGACCGAGCGGGGTAGCCTGGAGATCGACGCGACCGTGGCCCCGGGCGACGTCCCGGCGCCCGGCGGGTCCAGCGTTTCCGAAGGTGGGATGACCGCCCGCCTCACGATCGACCCCATGTCGGGCTCCCCCGTGCGGGCCGGGGACGCGCTCCGTTACCGCCTGGAGATCGGGACCACCGGCCCTGATGCCTTGCCCGCCGTACGCGTGGGCTCGGTCGCAGGCAGCGGGGTCCACGCCGTGGAAGGGTCGGTGTGCCTGACGTGCCATCGTCTTGGCGACGAGTGCGACCAGGCGACCGAGGCGATGTACGCCGCGCTGTCCGAGACACGCCGCAGCCTTCGGGAGGCCGAAGGGGAGCTGCGCGCCGTCGAGCGCGCCGGCATGGACGTCGGCGAGGTGTTGTTCGAGCTCGGGAGCGAGGGACAGACCGCCGTCGTGGAGGCGACGGCGCTCATCCACAGCTTCGATCCCCCCCGGGTCGTCGAGCGCGCCGAGGAAGGTCGAGCCGTGGCGACGTCATCCCTGGAGGCCGCGGCCGCCGCGCGCGGGGAGATCCAGTTCCGGCGCCGTGGCCTCGCCATCTCGCTCGTCCTGATCGCCCTCGTGCTGCTCGGCCTGTACCTCAAGATCCGCGAGATCGATCGGATCCGAGCCCAGCGACCTCAGAGCCCCTGAGATCGCCGCCCGTTTCGGGGAATCTTCCCCACTCGCTGGGAAATCGTCGGTACGCGATCCCGACCCTTCGACTCTCGATGGTCCTCGCCGCGCCGTACCGTCCGTTTCGAGGCGCACCCAAGGCGACCTTCCCGGTCCGCAATGGCACATGAAGTGCTACCCCTGCTCTGCGAGGCTGTCTCTGGGAAGCGCGCGCCGCGCTCACCACCGACCGACCGAGGACGAGGAGAGCCGCCATGCCGAAGCGTCGCCAGATCACGATCGACGGCAACGAGGCCGCGGCCTCCGTGGCCTACCGGACCAGCGAGGTCATCGCGATCTATCCGATCACGCCGTCCTCGCCGATGGGGGAGCTGTCCGACGAGTGGTCGGCGAGCGGGCGCGCCAACCTGTGGGGCAGCGTCCCGCAGGTCGTGGAGATGCAGTCCGAGGGAGGGGCCTCGGGTGCCGTTCACGGCGCGCTGCAGGCCGGATCGTTGTCGACGACCTTCACGTCCTCCCAGGGACTGCTCCTGATGATCCCGAACATGTACAAGATCGCCGGCGAGCTCAACGCCTTCTGCATGCACGTCGCCGCGCGAACGGTGGCGACCCACGCGCTGTCGATCTTCGGCGACCACTCCGACGTCATGGCGTGCCGCCAGATCGGCTTCGCGATGCTGGCCTCCGCCTCCGTCCAGGAGGCCCACGACCTCGCCGCCATCGCCACGGCGGCGACGCTGCGCAGCCGGGTTCCCTTCGTGCACTTCTTCGAAGGGTTCCGGGTCTCCCACGAGGTGGCGAAGATCGAAGAGCTGACCGACGACGATCTGCGCGCGATGATCCGTGACGAGTGGATCGAAGCGCACCGCAGCCGTGCCCTGACCCCCGACCGCCCCGTGCTCCGCGGCACCGCGCAGAACCCCGACGCTTTCTTCCAGGCTCGCGAGGCCTGCAATCCGTACTACGACGCGTGCGCCGGGATCGTCGAGGACGAGATGACGCGCTTCGCGGAGCTGACCGGGCGGCGCTACCGGCTGTTCGACTACTTCGGCGATCCCGAGGCCGAGCGCGTGGTCGTCCTGATGGGCTCCGGCGCCACCGCGGTCCAGGAGCTCGTGGAGTGGATGAACGCACGCGGCGAGAAGGTCGGCGTGCTGCAGGTGCGCCTGTACCGCCCGTTCTCGGTCGGAGCGTTCATGAAGGTCCTGCCCCCGACTGTGCGCTCCGTCGCGGTCCTCGACCGCACCAAGGAGCCCGGCGCCATCGGCGAGCCGCTGTACGTCGACGTCGTGACCGCGCTGCGCGAGGCCGAAGACGCCGGGATCTCGACCTTTGGCTCGCGTCCACGGGTCATCGGCGGCCGCTACGGCCTGTCGTCGAAGGAGTTCACTCCCGCCATGGCGAAGGCGGTGTACGACGAGCTGGATCGCGAGCGGCCCCGCAACCACTTCACAGTCGGGATCGTCGACGACGTGACCCACACCTCGCTCGACGTCGACCCGGAGTTCGACATCGAGCCCGACGACGTCGTTCGCGCCGTGTTCTTCGGCCTCGGGGCCGACGGCACGGTCGGCGCCAACAAGAACTCGATCAAGATCATCGGGGAGCAGACCCCCAACTACGCGCAGGGGTACTTCGTCTACGATTCCAAGAAAGCGGGCGCGGTCACCATCTCCCACCTGCGCTTCGGCCCGCGCCCGATCCGCTCGAGCTACCTCGTCCGGAAGGCCAGCTTCGTCGCCTGCCACCAGTTCAACTTCCTCGACAAGTACGACGTCCTGGAGTACGCGGCTCCCGGCGCGGTCTTCCTCCTCAACGCCCCGTACGGGCCCTCCGAGGTCTGGGACCGGCTCCCGCGCGAGGTCCAGGAGCAGATCCTGGAGAAGAATCTGAAGCTCCACGTCATCGACGCCTACGAGGTCGCCAAGGAGACCGGCATGGGGCGGCGCATCAACACCCTGATGCAGACCTGCTTCTTCGCGATCTCCGGCGTGCTCCCGAGGGACGAGGCCATCGCTCGCATCAAGGAGACGATCCAGCACACCTACGGCAAGAAGGGCCAGGAGGTCGTGGCGCGGAACTTCGCCGCCGTCGACCGCGCGCTCGCGAACCTGCATCGCGTCGAGCATCCGAGGAAGGTCTCGGTCGAGCGCTCGCGGCCGCCGGTCGTGTCGAGCGCCGCTCCGGGCTTCGTGCAGCGCGTCACCGCCGTGATGATGGAGAACCACGGGGACCTGCTCCCGGTGAGCGCCTTCCCCGTGGACGGGACGTGGCCCCTCGGCACGACGAAGTGGGAGAAGCGCAACATCGCGCTCGAGATCCCGGTGTGGGACCCGGAGATCTGCATCCAGTGCAACAAGTGCGCCCTGGTCTGCCCGCACGCCGCGATTCGCGCCAAGGTCGTGGAGCCGGAGCGGCTCGCGGGTGCGCCCCCGACGTTCAAGTCCACCGACTATCGCGCGGCGGATTTCGAGGGCCACAAGTACCTGCTCCAGGTGGCTCCGGAGGACTGCACGGGGTGCAACCTGTGCGTGGTCGTCTGTCCCGCGAAGGACAAGGGGAACCCGCGGCGCAAGGCGATCGACATGCACCCGCAGCCGCCGCTCAGGGACGCCGAGGCGGCGAACTACGCCTTCTTCCTGGATCTGCCCGAGGCGGACCGCTCGCGCGTGCGGATCGACAACAAGGGCTCGCAGTTCCTCGAGCCGCTGTTCGAGTACTCCGGCGCGTGCGCGGGGTGCGGCGAAACGCCCTACGTGAAGCTGCTCACGCAGCTGTTCGGCGATCGCGCGCTGATCGCGAACGCCACCGGTTGCTCGTCGATCTACGGCGCCAACCTGCCGACCACGCCGTACACGACCAACCGCGACGGGCGAGGCCCGGCGTGGTCCAACTCGCTGTTCGAGGACAACGCCGAGTTCGGATTCGGCTTCCGGCTCGCGCTCGACAGCCTCGCCGACCAGGCGCGCCGGCTGCTGCGCGGGCAGGCGTCCCGGATCGGCGACACCCTGGTCCGCGAGATCCTGGAGGCGTCGCAGATCACGGAGGGAGACTACGCGCTGCAACGCGAGAGGATCGCGGCCTTGAAGGCCAAGCTCGCCGGGGTCGAAGGCCACGACGCCCGCGTTCTCGAAGGGCTGGCGGACTACCTCGTCAGGAAGAGCGTCTGGCTGCTCGGCGGCGACGGCTGGGCCTACGACATCGGCTTCGGCGGGCTGGACCACGTGCTCGCCGCGGGCCGGGACGTCAACGTGCTGGTTCTCGACACCGAGGTGTACTCCAACACGGGCGGGCAGCAGTCGAAGGCCACGCCCCTGGGCGCGGCGGCGAAGTTCGCGGTCGCGGGGAAGGAGACTCCCAAGAAGGACCTCGGCCTCGAAGCCATGAGCTACGGCCACGTCTACGTGGCGCGGGTCGCGTTCGGCGCGAAGGACAACCAGACCGTCCATGCGCTCCTGGAGGCGGATTCCTATCCGGGTCCGTCGCTGATCATCGCCTACAGCCACTGCATCGCCCACGGATACGACATGGCGCGCGGAGCCGAGCAGCAGAAGCTCGCGGTCAGCTCGGGCATCTGGCCTCTGTACCGTTTCGATCCGCGCCGCGTGGCCGCAGGCGAGCCGCCGCTCAAGCTCGACTCCGGAAAGCCGAAGACCTCGGCCGCGGAGTACATGCGCAACGAGACGCGGTTCCGCATGGTCGAGAAGATCGACCCGGCGCGGTTCAAGCGCTTCCTGGCGCTCGCCAATCGGCAGGCCGAGCAGCGCTTCGCGGTCTACCAGCAGCTCGCGGGACTCACGATCCCGCTTCCGGAGCTCGAGGAGCAGCAGGAAACGGAACCCGCGACGGCCGGCTCCTAGGCGCGGCCGGTTTGGGGGAGGATCAGCGATGGACCTGTCCACCACCTATCTCGGCTTCGATCTTCCGCACCCCCTGATGCCCGGGGCGTCGCCCCTGGCCGACGATCTCGACACCGTGCGCCGCCTGGAGGACGCCGGAGCCGCGGCGATCGTGATGCGCTCGCTGTTCGAGGAGCAGATCGCCGCGGAGCAGATGGCCACGCACCGCTACACGGCGGTCCACGAGGGGGCGCACCCCGAGGCCCTGTCGTACCTGCCGGGACCCGAGACCTTCCGGCTGGGTCCCGAGGACTATCTCGAGCAGCTCGGGCGAATCAAGGACACGGTCGACCTCCCGGTGATCGCGTCCCTGAACGGCTCCAGCCTCGGGGGCTGGCTGGGCTTTGCGGCCCAGATGGAAGAAGCGGGTGCGGATGCCCTGGAGCTCAACGCGTACTTCCTGGCCACCGATCCGACCGAGTCGGGGGAGGAAGTGGAGCGGCGCGTCCTCGAGATGGTCCGCGCGGTCAAGGAGCAGGTTCGCGTGCCGGTGGCCGTCAAGCTGTCGCCGTACTACAGCGCCCTGGCCAATCTCGCGCGCAGCCTCGACGCCGCGGGCGCGGACGGACTGGTGGTCTTCAACCGCTTCTACCAGCCCGACATCGACGTCGAGCAGCTCGAAGTGTCACGGCGATTGTGGCTGTCGGACGCCCGCGAGCTCCCCCTGCGCCTGAGATGGTTGGCAATCCTCTCGGGTCGGGTACAATCCTCCCTCGCCGTGAGCGGCGGCGTTCACGGGGCGCTCGACGCGGTCAAGGCCGTGATGACGGGCGCTCACGCGGTGCAGATGGTCTCGGCATTGCTCCAGCGTGGACCCGAGTACCTTCGGGAGGTCCGTACGGGAATGGGGGAGTGGCTCGAGAAGCACGAGTACGATTCGCTGCGTCAGATGCGCGGCAGCATGAGTCTGGAGCGCTGTCCCGATCCCAGCGCCTACGAGCGCGCCAACTACATGGAGATCCTCCAGATGTGGGAGGGCTAGGGCGTCGATGGCTGGGTTCGGGCAACGACGTTCCGAGACGGGACCGTAGATCGCCGTGCGGAATTTCCTGGGCGCTCTGACGCGCAACCCCATCAGCCTGTTCGGGACCGCGGTCGCCACCGCGAGCGGCGCGCTGATCGTCACGCTGTTCGCCCTCGAGGTGGTCGGGTTCGTCGGCAGCCCGTACCTCGGGATCCTCGCCTACCTGATCCTCCCGGGCGTCTTCCTGTTCGGGCTGGTCCTGGTCCCGATCGGCATCCGCCGCGCGCGCCGGCAACGGCGGATCGCGACCGAGCGCGGCGAATCGGTGCCGAGATACATGGTCATCGACCTCAACACCGACCGGACCCGGCGCATCGTCCTGATCCTGTTCTTCCTGACCGTCGTCAACCTCGTCATCCTGGCCGCCGCCACCTACAAGGGCGTCGAGGTGCTGGACTCCACGGAGTTCTGCGGCGAGACGTGCCACACCGTGATGTCCCCGGAGTTCACCGCCTACCGCCGGTCGCCGCACTCCCGGGTCGGCTGCGTGGAGTGCCACATCGGGCCCGGAGCCGGCTGGTTCGTGAAGTCGAAGCTGTCGGGCGCCTGGCAGGTGGTGGCCGTCACGTTCGACCTCTACCCGCGCCCGATACCGACGCCGATCCACAACCTGCGGCCCGCGCGCGAGACCTGCGAGCAGTGCCACTGGCCGACGAAGTTCGTCGGCGACCGCCTGAAGGTGATCACCCACTACCAGGACGACGAGGCGAGCACCGAGACCAAGACCGTTCTCCTTCTGCGCGTGGGTGGCGTCGAAGGGCGGACGTCCCATGGCATCCACTGGCACGTCGACCCCAACATCGTGATCCGCTACCGCTCCGACGACAGCCGAGAGATCATCTACGACGTCGAGCTGACCCTCCCCGACGGCACCACGAAGATGTACTCCACCGCCGGCTCACCCGCGGACGACGGCGGACCCGAAGCCGGGACGTGGCGCGTCATGGACTGCGTCGACTGCCACAATCGACCGACCCACATCTACCGCATGCCGGAAGCGGAGATCGACGCCGCGATTCAGCAGGGGGCCATCGACCGCGGCCTGCCCTACGTTCGGCGGGAGGGACTGAAGGCGCTGCGCGGCTCCTACGACTCCCATGCGCAAGCCCGCGAATCGATCGCCGGGTACCTCGCAGGGTTCTACGAGCAGAATTATCCGGACCTCGTCGCGACCGCCGGCGACGACATCGCGGGGGCGGCCGCAACGCTCGGCGACCTGTACGGCAGCAACGTGTTCCCGGTCATGAAAGTCGATTGGGGCACCTACCCCAATCACCTCGGCCACACCGATTTCCCGGGCTGCTTCCGGTGCCACGACGATCTCCACAAGACGCCGGAGGGGGATGCGATCTCGCAGGACTGCTTCACGTGCCACACGCTCCTGGCGATGGACGAGGAGAATCCGGAGGTCCTCGAGACCCTGCGGCCCTGAGCAGGGAGCGTCAGCGGTAGCCGAGCAGCATCGTGTAGACGATGAACGCGATCAGCGCGAGGCCGATGCCGAGGGCGATGAAGCCGAAGACCTTGAACCCGCGCACCACGGGCTCGGGGAACGGGTCGACGAGGTGCTCGTCGAGCGTTCCGTCACGCACCAGCTGCTCGTACTCGGCCGGCTTGTCGTAGCGCAGCTCGTCCAGGGTGACGCGCCCGGTGAAGATCACGGGATCCATGGGGAACTTGTCGGGGCGGAAGTGCGTGTTGAAGAAGTGGATGGTGAAGATGAAGCCCACCGCGAGCAGGGCCTCGTCGCTGTGGATGATGGTCGCGACGTTGACCGACCAGCCGGGGATCACGCGGGTGAACAGCTCCGGGAACCACAGCAGGAGGCCGGTCGCGCCGATCACCGCGACGCCCCAGAACACCGCGAAGTAGTCGAACTTCTCCCAGTAGGTGTAGCGCCCGTAGGCCGGCCGCGGCCCGAGGCCGAAGAACCACAGGATCGACTCCCGGACCTCCCGGAGGTCCCGCAAGTTGAGCAGGATCGAGGTCGGCCCGGCGATCAGCTGCCGCCAGCTCTTTCCGGAGCGAAGCTTCCTGCGCCGGACGTCCCAGAGGTGCAGCACGAACACGACGAACAGGGTGATCGCACCCATGCGGTGCAGCACCCCCATGGTGTCGAAGCCCCCCAGGAAGCTCGACAGGCCCTGAGCCCAGCTCATGTACGAGAACTTCAGGGCCATGCCGGTCAACGCGAGCGTGAAGAAGCTCAGCAGCAACATCATGTGGAGGGTGCGCTGGAAGCGGTCGAACCTGCGGTACAGCTTGGCGGGGTTCGTTTTCGCCAGGGCCTTGTGGGCCCTCCAGTCCTCGCGGGTCAGCCACAGGCGCACCAGCCAGGCGAGGGTGTGCACGAGCGCGAACGTCAGGGTCCCGACGAGCAGCACGGTCATTCCCCAGAACGACCAGAACAGGAACGGGTACTTGTGGGGGTCGTGGTGCGTGGCGTGCGTCAGGTAGCCGGCGAACCTGCGGTGGGACCCGGCGTGGCATCGCCCGCAGGTCTCGACCACGTTCTCGCGGCTCAGGGTCGAGGCCGCATCGGACGGGGGCAGGATCTCGTGCGTGCCGTGACAGTCGTAGCACTTCGCCGCGCCGGACGACCCGAGCCTCGACACCTTGCCGTGGAACGTGTCGAAGAAGCTCGTGGCTTCCGCCGCATGGCAACGGCCGCATTGATCCATCATCAGGAACCGGAAGTCGGGGTTGTCCGTCCGGCCGATGGTGTGCGAGGTGTGGCAATCCTCGCAGGTCGGCAGTTCGCGGTCCGTCGCGGTGTTGCCCGGCCAGTGGACGCTGGTCCTGAAGGTCTCCTCGATCCCGTGATGGCACTGGCCGCAGGTGACGGCGACGTTGGTCGAATTCACCGAGGACCGCGGATCGGACGGGGGCAGCTCGCGGTGAGCCGTGTGGCAACTCGCGCACGTCGCCGTGACGGTCAATCCGCTCTCGAGCAGCCCCTTGCCGTGAATGCTGTCCTCGTAGCTCGAGACGATGTCGGGCAGATCCGTGTCGATCCGGAGGGCGGCCTTCTCCCCGGCGCGGTGGCATTTCGCGCACAGCATGGGGACGTTGCGAGGGAACGTCGGCGAGACGGGAAGGTTCTTGCTCAGGGTGGCGTGCTTGGAGTGGCAGTCCAGGCATGCGGGGGCGTCGGGGTCGCCCCGGGCATGGAGGGTGCCGTGGAGGCCGGTCTCGTAGTCCCCGACCTGCTCGGCGTGGCAGATGCTGCAGTCCACCGTGGAAGCGACCGTCTCGCACGCCCGCTCGCGCGACGGCGTCACCTCCGTGTGGCACTGCGCGCAAGCGGTCCCGCCGTGCGAGGACAGTCGATATGCCTCCTCGTCGACGAACAGCGAGACGGTCCGGCCGTCGCGCTCCATCGTCAGCTCCGGTTCGGCGTGGCACGCGAGGCAGTCCTTGTCGGCGAGCCCCTGCGGATAGAACACCTTGCGGATCTTGTGCGGCGAGTGACAATCCACGCACGCCGGGATCTTGTGAGGCTCCTCTTCCCACAGCCGACCCTCGATGAATTTGCGATGCACCTGCTCGATGCGCGCGTGGCAGGTCGTGCAGGTCGCGGCGACGTTGTCGCGATGGATGCTGGATTTCGGATCCGTGTGCGGCAGGATGCGGTGCGAGGTGTGACACGACGTGCACACGGCCGTGACCGTCAGGCCCTTCTTGAACAGCCCCTCGCCGTGCATGCTGAACGAGTAGTTCTCGAGGATGCGGTCCTGCGGGATGTCGTGGGTCAGCGAGACCGGCGATCCTTCGTGGTGACAGCGGCCGCACAGCAGCGGGACGTTGATCGTCGCGGTCGGCGACTCGGGATCGCCGTGGCTCAGGATGTGGTGCGAGCCGTGGCATTGCGCACAGCTCGGGGCGAGAGGATCGCCTCGTGCCGCGGCCTGTCCGTGGAGGCTCGAGGCGTGGTCGCGGCTCTCGGAGTCGTGACACGAGCCGCAGTCCACGGGCGCCACGTCGTCGCCGTGAGGCAGCTGGGCGCCGTCGAGGTCCTGATGGCACATGACGCAGTCCAGGTCGCGGTGAACCGAGGACGCGAGCAGCGCAGCGTCCACGTGCACCGAGATCTGGGCGTTGCCGAGCGTACCGGACAGCTCCGGGTCCTGGTGGCACAGGAGACACTCGTCGTCGTCTTGGGCGAGCGCCGGAATGCACGTCGCGAGCACGACCCCCAGGGCACCGAGGCCGATCCGGATCGCGCGCGAGATCCCGGTCTCGCGCTGAAGAGGCAGGCCATGCATGGACGGGGATTTCTGGCAATCGACGTGCCGGAGCCGACCTACTGGAGTCCAGCAGTCTTCTTTGCCAGGGGAAAGGGGTTTGACCCCTTCATATCCGGGACAGCACATCGTGCATGGAAAACGGACCCGACCCCTTGGATCGAGAGCGTTCGCGGAAAATTCCGCTTTCTGGAGGGTCCCACTCCGGAATTTCACTCATGAGGTCGAACCGAGCGTCCCAGGCGGCAGGCAAATGGTAGCATCGGCTCGGCTTGGCCCCGGGTCATCCGAGGCGCTGCGGGGCACACCTCTTGCTCCAAACTTCGCTCCGGAAGCGACTCCGGACAGGGGATGCCGTGCACGGGACTCTGACGTCGAGGTCCTGTCGTCTCGCTCTCGTGGCGGCTTCGCTGTTCGCGGCGCTCGCGGCCACGGCGTCGGCGCAAGCGCAGACCCCGTGCGCCGAGTGCCACGACACCGTTCCCGAGGCTTTCTCCGGCACGGTCCACGGGTTCCTCGAGTGCTCGGACTGCCACGCCGACATCGGGGGGGCCGACCATCCCGAGGGCGTCGTCGCGGTGGATTGCGGCGTGTGCCACGAGGACCTCGTGGCAGAGTACGACGCCAGCGCTCACGGCCGGACCCGCAACGGCGGCTCGACCGAGGCTCCGGCGTGCGCCGACTGTCATGGGTCCACCCACGAGCTCGTGCCGATCCCGGACCCGAAGTCGCCGGTCCACCACGCCCGCCTCGCGGAGACGTGCGGCGCGTGCCACGCGAATCCCGAGGTTGCCAGCAAGTTCGGGATCCGTGTCGCCCGGCCGTTCGAGGCCTACGAAGCCAGCGTGCACGCCCGTGTGGTCGCCGCGGGCGGGAACGCGGCGACGTGCAGCGACTGTCACGGCAGCCACGGCATCCGGGGCGCGGGGGATCCCGAATCGAAGGTCTTCCACCAGACGGTTCCCGACACGTGCGGCACCTGCCACGCCGAGATCGCGGAAGCCTACCGCGGCAGCGTCCACGGACAGGCGGCTTCGCACGGGGTGCGCGAGGCGCCGGTGTGCACCGACTGTCACGGCGAGCACCGCATCCTGTCGCCGCAAGAGCCCGGGTCGCCCGTCTTCGCCACCAACGTCCCCAAGGTGACCTGCGGCCGTTGTCACGGCGACGTGCGCCTGGCCGAGAAGTTCGGGATCGACGCCGACAAGGTCCCGGCGTACGAGGACAGCTACCACGGCCTGGCGTCCCGCGCGGGCATCGGCACCGTGGCTCACTGCGGCTCGTGCCACGGCGTCCATGACATCCTGCCCTCGACCGATCCGAGGTCGCACGTGCACCCCGCCAACCTCGCCGGGACGTGCGGCTCCTGCCACCCCGGTGCCGGCACGAAGTTCGCCATCGGATCCGTGCACGTCCTGCCCACCGATCGCCAGCACGCCGCCGTGTACTACATCCGCCAGGGCTATCTGTGGGTGATCTACGTGACCATCGGCGGCATGGTGGTCCACAACCTGCTCGATTTCGCCCGCAAGATGAAGTCACGGCCCGTGCGGCCCATCGCGCCCGTGCCGTCCGGCGAGCAGCGCATGCTTCTCGGGTTCCGGATCGCGCACGCCCTGCTCATCGTGAGCTTCGTGTCTCTGGCCTACACGGGTTTCGCCCTGAAGTACCCCGACGCCTGGTGGGCCCGGCCCCTGCAGCAGTGGGAGGACGGTCTCGGCCTGCGGGGTTGGCTGCACCGTGTCGCCGCCGTGGTCATGATCGCGTCCCTGGCCGTTCACGTGGCGCACCTCGCGCTCGAGCGCCGCGCGCGGGCCTGCATCGCGCGAATGCGGCCGAAGATGGAGGACGTCAGGGAGCTCCGCGAGCGCCTCGCCTATTACTTCGGCCTCCGCAAGCGGCCCCCCGAGGTCCCCGAGCTGGGCTATCCGGAGAAGCTCGAGTACATCGCCCTGATGTGGGGCATCGTCATCATGTCGGTCACCGGGTTCGCGCTGTGGCTCGACGACATCGTCCTCAAGTGGCTGCCGAAGTGGGTGAGCGACGTGGCCACGGTGATCCACTTCTACGAGGCGGTGCTCGCCACCCTGGCCATCGTGGTGTGGCACTTTTACTTCGTGATCTTCGATCCGGTCGTCTATCCCATGGATACCGCGTGGCTCACCGGGCGCGCCCCGCTCGCCAGGGTCCTGGAGCGCGGCCACACCGCGCGCACGGCGCCGCGGGAGCGCAAGGCGCCCTCCGCGGCCCCGGCGAGAGGCGGTGAGACTCCACCGGAGAAGGTGACGGACGGGTGATCGCGGGAGGCGAAGAAAGGACGGGCGTCATGAACATCGAGATCACGTTCCCCGGTGGCGATCGCGTCGATGCCGCGATCCGCGGGAACACCGTTTCCACCGACCAGGACGGCACCGCGCCATCACCGTTCGACCTGTTCCTCGCGTCGATCGGGACGTGCGCGGGCATCTACGTCTCGCGCTTCTGCCGCCAGCGCGGCATCGACCCTCGCGAGGTCCGCATCGCGCAGCGCATGTTCGCCGATCCCGGAAGCGGGATGGTGAAGCGCATCGAGCTCGAGATCCGGCTCCCCGCGGGGTTCCCCGAACGCTACCGCGAGGCCGTCATGCGCGCGGCCGGGTTGTGCTCGGTGAAAAAGCACCTCGAGCGGCCGCCCGTCATCGAGGTGCGGACGCTCGTGCCGACGATCTCGACGCCGTAGCTCGCCAGGCCGTGGAATTCCACGACAGGGGTGTTGAATCCTTCAGCGGCTCTGCAGGTGGTTGAGCCGCAATAACTTGGCCGTTCCCAGCCCCTGCGCCCCCCTGGAGCAGTTGAATTCCTCCACACCCCAGGCCGGAGGCCCTTTCGAGCCGGCCGAACGCCGTCGCCTCGAGACCGGCTCCAACTCCAAGTGACGGTGAGTCTTGGAATTGGAGACCCGGCAGGTAGGAAACTCGGCGGCTCTTGGTCCGGCCCTTGCTCCCTACCGTGTCGTCCGACAACAGACGACCCCCTCGCGGGACGAGGAGTTTCACCATGGTCGCGCTTCTTGTACTACTCACGATCATCACATTGCTGACCGTCGACTACGTCTGGCAGCGGCGCGCGCTCCGCAGCCGTGCGGATGGAGCGGTCCCGCGAGGCGTCGCGACGAAGGCCCCGACGGCACCCGGCCTCGACCTCGTGCCGGCGGGGGTGTTCGTCGGCCCGGGCCACACCTGGGTGCACCTCGAGCCGTCGGGCGCGATACGGGTCGGAGCGGATCGCCTGCCGGCGACGCTCCTGGGAGGGCTGGACGGCGTCGATCTCCTCCCGCCCGGGACCAAGGTCCACCGGGGAGACGCCGTGGCCGTGTTGCGTCGCGGCACGCGGTCGATGAGCCTCCGATCTCCCGTGCACGGCGTGATCGCGTCGGTCAACGGCGAACTCGGCCACGATCCGGGGGCGCTCGGAGTCGATCCGTTCGACAGCTGGATCTACCGGCTGACGCCCGAGGGGATCGCGGACTCGCTGAAGGGGATGTTCGTGGCCGAGGAAGCCACGGCGTGGATGCGACAGGAGCTGCGGCGCCTGCGGGATTCCCTCACCGGGATGGTCAACGGCACGCGGCCTGCGCTCGCGACGCTTCCTGACGGCGGCCTCCCGATCCACGGGCTCGCCGAGCACCTGGGCGACGAGCAGTGGAGCGATCTGACCTCGCAGTTCTTCGACATCCCCGGGCCGACCGGCGTTGAAACGGTCTGACCGGGCGCGTAGGAGGGG
>Ga0302046_10000345_pt1 | contig 48250 bp, 37 predicted proteins | sample RVTome_11_FD_200261 | JGI IMG/M metagenome (GOLD analysis project Ga0302046, IMG submission 200261) | Soil microbial communities from uranium-contaminated site in the Upper Colorado River Basin, Wyoming, United States - RVT147D111 (version 2) ...
CTTCCTTCCGGGCCTCCGGGGGGGCATGCTCGAAGGCAGGCACGGCGCTGTGGTCCGTCAGGTGCTCCTCCGGCACGTTCAGGTAGCTCGAGAAGGCCGCCATGATCTGGAGCATCGAGCGGCTGTTGACGGCCAGCTCGCCTTCCGAGCCGCGCGCGGGCGAATAGGTGAGGACGAACCTCTGCTGGTCGGGGGGAAGCTTGAGCAACCGTCTGACTTCCGCGGCCTTTTCCACGACCTCGGCGGAGATGTCGTCGCGCCGGAACAACAACACGGCCGTCGAGCCCTTCGACTTGTCCTCCTCCACGCGCATCCCGACCGCCCCGGCGACCTGAATCTCGCGCAGCAGTTGCAGCGCGCGCACGAATTCCGGGTCCGCCTCGCGCATCACGCCGCCCCCAAAGAACGATTGCGAACGCCGTTGAGCGACTCGACGGTCAGTGCCGGGATGAAATCCGCGGGGTAGCCCGATTGCAGCAAGAAGAAGAAGTTCTTCGGATCGATCGGCGCCAGAAGGCCCTTCAAGAACCTCTCCCCGGTCAATGGCGTGTAGGTGATGGTGGGCCGGTCGGTGTGGACCGCTTGCGCGCCTGCCGTTGCGAAGTTGCCCTGGACCGCGTTGTCGGACGAGACCGTACCGCCGATGTTCACGCCGGTCTGCAGCGAGTAGCCGCTGACGATGGACGACACGTCCACGAACACCGGCAGGTCCGCGTAGCGCAGTTTGACGATGTTCAGCAGCGTCTGCTGCTTCCACGAATCGGCGACCGCCGTGCTGTAATCGAAGCGGTCGACCGGAATCGTCTTGGGGCCGATGTGCACGCAGCCGGTCCAAGCCAGCGCGCCGATGAGGGCTGCGGCGAGGATGGGTCTCGTTTTTATGGTCATGTCCGTTCGCGGATCGCTACCCCTCGAATTCCCACGACTCACCGCCAGCATACATGGTTGCGCGTCACGACTGAGCCCTCGATCCACACGACGAACGGTCAAGAGGACTCTCGAGAGGGGTGTGGCTCGGCCGGGACGTCCGGCATCGCCGCGTGCAGGGCGAGGGCGCGGGCGTATCCCGAGGTCAGGAGCAGGGCGCCGAGGGTGCGGGAGCACTGCGCGATGCGGAACCAGCTCTCGGAATCGTGGCTCGCATAGTACGGACCGCCCCTGACGGCGCCGCCCGCGGCGAGGACCAAGCCGGAGATCAGGAGAGCGAGAGCAATCCCATCGCGGGGCATGCGCTCCCGTGTCCACCACCACGGGAGCAAGGTCGCGGGCACCACCAGGAACTGGAAGTAGTGCAGCCACCCGATGGGGAAGATCAGCAGCATGAGCCCGACCCCGAGGCCGAGCTCGGCCTCGAGCGTCCCGCGGTCCGGGTGACCGTGGCGCGGCCATACCAGGCGACGGCAGGTCCACAGGATCGTCGCCAGCAGCGCCGCGACCGCCACGCGGTAGGCGGCCGAGACGAGCGGGGGAGGAGTCTCCAGCCCCCAGTCGGTCAATCCGCGGTCGGTGAGGAGCCGCAGCAGCGATCCGAGCAGGCTCTGGTTGTTGAACGCCGCGAGCCCCTTGCCCGCGTTCGTGAGGATGACCTTCTCGAAGTACGCCGCGTTCGGCTCGCGCCCGAAGAGGGCCAGCGAGAGCAGCACGCCGGCCCCGATGACGATCGAGGCCGCGGCCACGATCGCCAGGCGACGGCGCACGAGGAACACCCCAACCAGCGCGAGGGGCGGTATCTTCACGAGCCCGATCGCTCCCAGCACGCCTCCCGCAAGCCAGGATCGCCCGCGGCTCGCGAGGGCGTAGAACACCGCGAGCAGCAGCACCATGAGCGGCGTCGTCTGGCCGAGAACCAGGCTGCGGTGCATGATCGGCGCGAAGGCGAAGTAGACGGCCGCGGCGAGCATCGCGCGACGCGCGTCGAGCGGCGGGAGAGAGGTTCGCATCGCCGCGAGCAGCGCGGCGAGGGCGCCGAGGATGGCCGCCACGTTGGTCCACCACATCACGTGCCACGCGCCGTCGTAGGGTAGCGCCCCAAGCGGAGCGAGGGCGATCGTCACCAGCGGCAGGTTCTGGAACTCCTTGAAGTCGTCGTCGTACAGGCGATCGATCTCGCCGGCGAGCAGCCGTCGTCCCGCCTCGTGGTAGGAGGGAAAATCGACGTCGGGCCGCGGCGGGTAGGTCAACGGCAGGACGACCAGGAATCGACCGACGGACAGCGCGACCGCGGCAAGCGCCAGCCAGGTGCCCCAGCGCGCCCACCTCGCGGAGCGCGGCGCCCCGCTCTCACTGGGCTTCATCGGGCCGCTCCTCGCCCGCGCGCGTGCTTTCCCACCACGTCTCGAGGGCGCGGTCGTGCCACGGCGCGGCCCGGTCGAGGTCGACGAGCAGGCTGTCCCATCCGTCGTGCGTCTCGCGCACCGTGCCGAGCGTGACGTAGCCCTTTCCGCCGAGGGCCTCGATCGATCCGATCGCGCGGTGGCTCGACCCGCCGCCGGGGGGCACGCCGAGCAGCCACTCGAGAAAGCGCTCGAAGCGCGCCGGGTGGCTGTAGGCATCGAACCCGTAGAGATCGCCGTCGGGTCGCAAGTACGCGGCTTCGATGACGACGCACTCGCCGTCGCGGATCTCGAACTCCTCCGGAATCGGCACGTCCTGGAAGATGCACAGCAAGGGGAAGCGGGCGTGCGCGGATCGAGGCCGGTCGAAGTAGTAGCGCAGCGACTGCGCGACCTCGTAGGACGTCAGCATGTAGCAGCCGGGATCGACCTGCTCGTGGAGGCTCCGGGCCTCGTCATAGGCGGGACGCTTCGAGGAGTGCAGCGGGAGGATCACGGCGACGAGGTTGAAACCGGCCATCACCGCGACCGCGACGGCCGGGATCGCGGCGCTCGCCGTGGGTCCGATCCCGAAGTACCGGCTCGCCGCCGCCTGGTCGTCGAACGCCAGCAGTACGAGAAGCAGGATCGGGAGCGAGGTCAGCACGTACAGCGGCTTGTGCGACGGCAGCCACCACAGGTAGAAGCCCAGGTAGGCCACGACCCACGAGCCGAGAAGCACCCGCAGCGGCGCGTCGCGAGCGCCGAGCAGCGCCTGCCGGAAGTGCCACACCACGACGGCGGCGACGAGCACCGTGACCACCGTCACGACCAGGCCGCCGAAGGTGCGGTGCAGCGCGAACACGGCCCAGGCCGGGCCCGAGATCAGCTCCCCGAGGCCGGACGGAGACAGGTGCCGGAGCGTTCCCCAGTTCGGATTGGGATGGAGCGCGTAGTCGAGCGGAAAGCGCACGAGGTCCGCCGTAGCCGACCCCGGTTCGGCAAGCGCGGCCGCCGCGTAGGCGGCCGCGACCATCCCCGATGCCGGGAGCAACGCCGGAGCGATGCCTCGCCGGGACGACCCCCCGGCCGTCCCCAGGAACAGGAGCAGCGGCAGGACGAGCAGCACGTTGACCTGATGGTAAAGGATCGCCATGCCCCACAGTACGGAGAACGCCACGAGCTCGCCGCGCGACGGAGAAGCGGGACGCCCGCGCACGAGGAAGTACAGCGCGCACGACAGGCACCCGAGAGCGGGGACGTAGGAGTTGGCGTGTGTCGAGACCATCCAGAAGCCCTGCGTGAACAGCAGGCCGAGCGCCCCCGCCAGGGCCAGGGACGTCCAGCCGGTGATCCGGCGCGCGGTGCGAAAGACGAACACGACGGCGACGGTCGCCCACGCGATGCCGTGGAACTGCGCCGCCGCGATGGCATCCCAGCCGGAGGCTCCCAGGGGCCGGAGGGCGAGGTAGATCGCCCGGACCACGGGAGCGTAGGCGAGGTGATGGGGGTGGAACAGATCCTCGCCGGTCTTGATCGAGGTCGCGTACAGCAGCGCGTCGCCCGTCTGCTGCATGGAGCGCGTCAGGATCAAGACGGCGAGGGCGAGCACGGCGAGGACGAGGGCCGGCACGGCGTCGCGGTCTCGACTCGCTGGAGCGGTGTGGAGGGATTCCATCATGGACCGGCGGTCATCGCGCGCGAAGGTCCAGGCTACCACAACGCACGCACCGAATCTCCGGAAAACCAAGACAGTAGGAGGTTTCCGGCGGACCTCGAGCGCGGATTCCCGTTGCTCGGCCGTCCGCCATCGTGGTACCTTTCCGGCGGACCGCCGCGGGGGAGAAGGCTCGGTCGCAACCACGCACAGGCCCGGTCGAGGGGAAGACGAGACGGAGGGTGCCGTGACGAGCTCTCGACGCATCCTCGTCGTCGACGACGACGCCGACATCCAGAGTCTCACGCGCACCGTGCTCGAGCGCGCGAGCTACGAGGTCGTGAGCGCTGCGAACGGCCGGGAGGCGATCGAAGCCGTCCGCGGCGGGACGTTCGATCTCGTGTTGCTCGACGTCAACATGCCCGAGATGAACGGCTGGGAAACGCTGCGCCTGCTCCGCGCGGAGCGTGCCTTCTCGAGCCTGCCGGTGGTGATGTTCTCGGTGAAGGGAGAGATTCGCGACAAGGTCCACGCCATGCAGGAAGGCGCCGTGGACTACATCGCCAAGCCGTTCGTGGTGGACGATCTCGTGGCCCGGATTCGACGCCTCCTGCAGCCCGATACGGGAGACGTGGCCGCCCGACGATGACCTTCAACCACCCCGAGGGCGACCCCGAGCGCGCATCCGCCGAGGCGCTCAAGCTCCGCAGCGCGCTGTACGACAGGACCACCGGCCTGCCGACCTACGCCCTGCTGTTCGATCGCCTGCGGGACGAGCTGGAGAGGCGCCGGCACGTGGGAGTCGTTCACGTCGAGATCGCCAACCTGGAGCTGGTCGAGTCGCTGTACGGCTGGCAGGTCTTCGACCGCATCCTGGAGCGGCTGTCGCGCGCGCTGCGAGAAGCGATCGGAAAGGCGCTCCCGCGCGAGACGCTCCTCGGGATCAACGGCGTGGCGGGAGACCGCTTCGTGGCGTTCATCCTCCGGAACGACGCCGGCCGGGACGCGGACCACGGCTACCTCGCGAAAGTCGACGCCGACCTGCGTGCGACCCTGGAAGCGGCCGTCGACGGCGAGGACTTCGTCGGCCTGAGCCCGCGGCTGTCCTTTCGCACCGGCTACGCCCTGCTGTCCGAGGATCCGTTCTATCGCTTCGAGCGTCTGGTGTACGCGGCGGTGGACGAGGCGCGCACGCTGAGCGCGACGCGCGAGCAGCGCCGGGAGCAGTCGTGGGGCGCCGAGCTGAAGAGGATCATCGAGGACGCGGCGGTCACGACCGTGTTCCAGCCGGTCGTCGACCTCGGGACACGCGAGGTGCTCGGGTTCGAGGCGCTCGCGCGCGGGCCCAAGGACAGCTTCTTCGAGATGCCGAAGGCGATGTTCGCGCTGTCGCTGCGGGTCGGCGTGGCGGTCGACCTGGACCGCCTGTGCCGCGACACCGCCCTGCGGAACTGGGGCCGCGTCCCCGGGCAGGGGAAGGTCTTCCTGAACGTCTTGCCGGGGAGCCTGGATGACCCGGCGTGGACGGCGGGCGGGCTCGAGGCCCTGCTCGGCTCCGCCTCCCTGAAGCCGGAGAACGTCGTCATCGAGGTCTCGGAGCGCACGGCCGATTCGGAGACGGAGCGCTTCGCCGCGGCGACCGAGAGGCTCAAGGCAGGAGGGTTCGGCCTCGCGCTGGACGACGTCGGGACGGGCTACGCGACGCTCGCGACCCTCGAGCGAGTGCGGCCGGACTACGTGAAGATCGACGTCAGCATGGTGCGCGACATCCACGAGAACTTGATCAAGCAGGAGCTGCTGTCCTCGCTGGTCCACATCGGACGGCGGCTCGGCGCGAGCGTCATCGCCGAGGGCGTCGAGTCGGAGCACGAGGCGGAAGCGCTTCGGACCGCGGGCGCGCGATACGCCCAGGGGTACCTGTTCGCCATGCCCGGGTCGACGACCGCCGCGCTCGATCGCGGCAAGGGTCACTGACGTGCTCGGCTCGGCGCTCCGCATCGCCGCGCTGTTCCCGGCGGACGGCACCCTCGACAACCGCGCCTTGACGATCGTCATCGGCGTGGCGCTGCTGCTGCTGGTCTCGCTCCTGTTCTCCCTGGTGCTGATCGCCAGGCGCCAGCAGGCGCGCGAGGTCCGCGAGATGGTCGTCGCCCTCGAGGAGCTGCGCTCCGGCGAGAGCCGGCGCCGCGCGGAGATCGATCCGAGATCGTCGCTGGCGGTGCTGGCCGACGCGGTGAACCGCCTCGCCCAGGATCTCTCGGGCCGCTGGCGGGACGCCGCGCACGCCAAGGAGCAGCTCGAGGGCTTCCTGGAGGCGGCCCGGGACTACGGTGTGGTGACCGCCAACGGGGACTGGGACGTCCGCAGCTTCAGCCACGGCGCGTCGGAGCTGTTCGGGTGGACCGAGGATGAGGCCGACTCGCGCCCCGCGAGCTTCCTGTTCCAGGATGCGTCGTGGAAGGACCTCCTCCCCAAGCTCGCGCGCCGCAGCCTCCGGGAGCGCGGTGTCGAGACACGCGCCGTGATGACGCGGCGCGACGGGACGCCGTTCCACGCCGACGTGTTCGTCCGCCAGCTCAAGGGCTCCGAGGACGCCGGCTACCTGTTGGTCGTCAGGGACGTCAGCAAGGAAGTGCAGCTCGAGACCGAGCTGCGCGACTCCGAGACCCGCTACCGCAGCCTCGTCGACGGACTCTACGAAGGGGTCGCGGTCGTTCGGGAGGGCCGGATCGCGTACGCGAACCCCGCCATGGGCCAGGTGCTCGGCGAGCCGGGGGCGGATGCGCTCGACGGCCGCCCGCTGCGCGGGTGGGTCGCGACCCGCGACCTGTTGGTCGTCGAGGACGCGCTCGGCGCGGTGGCGGGCCAGGTCGGGGCCCGGCGCGGGATTCGCTGCGGGCTCGTGGACGCCAAGGGGGAGCCCGCGGCCCAGGTCCGCATGGAGCTGGCCGGGATCCGCCACGAGGGCAAGCCCGCGGCCCTGGTTTCGATGATCGACGAGACCGTGGAGCGCGAGGTCGAGGCGCAGTTGACGCTCAACCAGCAGCGGCTCGATGCGGTCGTCGAAGCGACCTCGGACGGCATCGTCGTGCTCGCCGAGACCCCCGCCGGGAGCGTGGTCAACATGACCAACTCGGCCTTTCTGACGACCTTCGGACTCGCCCAGGAACGCGTGCTGGGCGCCTCCCAGACCGAGCTGCAGGAGATGCTCCGCGAGCGAGGCGACGCCTCCGCGCCGATCGCCGAGTTCCTGGCCGCGACCGCGGGGGCGGACCGCGGCGAGGCCATCACCCTCGATGACGACGACCCGCGGCGCGAGCTCCAGCTCAGGATCGCGCCGCTCGTCGGCGGCGACGGCAGGGTCATCGGGCGGGTGCTGGCGTGCCGTGACCTGACCGAGCAACGCGGGACCGAGAAGCGCCTCGAGGGGCAGCTCGAGGAGCTGGTCAAGAGCAAAGAGGCCCTCAAGCAGGCCTACCGCCGGCTGCACGCCGTCAACCAGGAGCTGACCGGCAAGGTCGAGCAGCTCGGCCGGCTCAATCGCGAGCTGCGCAAGCTCGACGAGATGAAGTCCAACCTGCTCGCCAACGTCTCGCACGAGCTGCAGACCCCGCTGGTCTCGATCCGCGGCTACACGGAGATGATCCTCAAGGGACGTCTCGGCGCCACCACGGAGGAGCAGCGCAGGGGCCTGACCCTGTCGCTCAAGAACATCGACCGCCTGATCGGGATGATCGACAACTTGCTGACCTTCGCCCGGATGGACCGCGAGGCTTCGGAGATCAAGATGGGGACGTTCCCGCTGCAGCCGGTGGTGGACGAGAGCCTCGACATCCTTGAAGAGAAGCTGAGCGCCAAGGGCATCTCCGTCGAGTGCCGGATCGAGGATCCCGAGGCGACGGTGCGAGCCGATCGGGACAAGGTCCTGCAGGTGTTCCTGAACCTGCTGTCGAACGCGATCAAGTTCAACCGCGAAGGAGGCACGATCGAGATCGTCTCGCGCCGCGCGGACGACCACCATCTCGCGGTTCAGGTCCGCGACACGGGGAGCGGGATCCCCGAGGAGTCGCTGGAGAAGATCTTCGACCGCTTCTACCAGGAAGGGCAGGCGTCCGCCGCGGCGGGCGAGGGCAGCGGAATCGGGCTCGCGATCGTGCGCAACATCCTGCGCCTGCACGGCTGCTCGATCCGCGCGGAGAGCACCGTGGGTCTCGGCTCGACGTTCTCGTTCACCTTGCCGCTGGCGCACCCCAAGTCCGAGCCCCGCGGCGAGGAACCGGCGGAAGGGGAGGCGGCTCCCGGCGAGTCGGTCCGGCCGCGACCGGACGAGGGTCCGAAGGACACCCCGCGCCAGCGCTTCCGGGTGATCCGGCCTCCGCAGCGGTCGTAGCTCCGGACCGGCACCTCCTCCGGATCTTCCGGTTGCTCCCGAAAGATTCGTGGTGTAGTATTTCACCTGAAAGGAGACCCCATGGCGCGTGCCGTGCCCGCCGTGGACAGCGGCGCGGTCATCACCAAGGCGCTGCAGCGCGCGGCCGTGACGCTGGGCGTGAACCAGCGCCGCCTGGCCGCGATTCTCGGCGTCAGCGAGGCCACGGTTTCACGCCTCGGTCGCGGCAAGACGATCGACGCCCGGACCAAGGAGGGGGAGCTGGCCGTGTTGTTCCTGCGCCTGTTCCGCAGCCTCGACACCTTGGTCGGTGGCGACGCGGTCAAGGCCCGCGCGTGGCTGTGGGACGAGAACCGGCACCTCGGGGGTGTTCCGGGCGAGCGGATCGCGACGATCGCGGGGCTGTACGATGTCGTCTCGTATCTGGACGCGCTGCGCGGGAAGCTCTAGGGTCGGCGCGCTCGCCGCGCGCCCCTTCAGGCTCGTCGAGGCGCAGCACCTCGTCTCCACGCGCCGCCTCGTGGACTCGGCCGAAGAGCAGGCGCTGCTCGAGTCCGTGCTCGACAAGAGCAAGCCCGCGCTGCCGGCCGACCCCGAGTTCGCCGGTCTGCACTTCCTGCTGACGACCTCGTTCCGCTATCCGCCGCTGCGCCACGGCTCGCGCTTCGCGACGCGCTTCGAGCGCTCGCTGTGGTACGGGGCGACGGAGCTTCGCACCGCCTTCGCCGAGGCGGCCTACTACCGTCTCGTCTTTCTCGACGGTCCGCGCACCGATCTGGGGCGGCTGGACGTCGAGCTGTCCGCCTTCCGGGTGCGCGTGCGCACTCGGCGCGGGGTCGACCTCACCGAGCCTCCGTTCGACGTCCACGCCGATCGTATCTCGTCTCCCACGCGTTACGATTGGAGCCAGGCGCTCGGGGCCGCGATGCGCGCGGACGGCGTCGAGGCATTCCGTTACCGCTCGGCCCGCGATCCCGGCGGCGGCACGAGCGTCGCGCTGTTCTCGCCGCGCGCCTTCGCGGCCAAGAGGCCGGAGATGCCACAGACCTGGATGTGCTCCGCCACGCGCGCGCGCGTCGAGTTCCAGAGGAAGGACTTCTTCGAGCGCACCGCGCTGGCCTTCGAGCGCGGCACGTTCCTGGTCGCGGGCAAGCTGCCTCAGCCCGCGCCGTAGGCGCGCTGGCGGGCGGCCTCGTAGAGCAGGACGGCGGCAGCGGCCGGGGCGGCGAGGCTCTCCACACCCGCGGCCATCGGGATGCGTGCGGTGCGATCGGCGGCGTCGAGGATCTCGGGCGGCAAGCCGGCGCCCTCGCGTCCGATCCACAGCGCGACCGCGGAAGTCAGGTCGCATCGAACGTGATCGACCCTCGCGTGCGGGTCGGCGGCAACACTCGCGATCCCACGGCGTCGCAGCTCGTCGAGGACGGTGGCGGCGTCGGCCATCGTCGCCGGGAGCCTGAAGATCGAGCCCATCGTCGCGCGCACCGCCCGCGGGTGGTACAGGTCCGCGCCCTCGCCGCACGCGACCATCGCCGTCGCCCCGGCCGCGTCGGCCGTCCTCAAGATCGAGCCGAGGTTCCCGGGATCCTGGAGACCGTGGGTCACCAGGACGAGCGCGGGGCCGCGGCGCGCGTCGAGGGCGGCGGTGAGGTCCGTGTCGGCGCGGCGCACGACGAGCGCCATCGGCTGGGGCGAGCGCGCGTCTTGCAGCGACTCGAGGACCGCGTCGGCGGTCTCGTGAATCACGACTCCGGCCTCCTGCAGGCGCTTGCGAATCGCGAGTCCCTCCGGCGAACGCGCGATCGCGGGGGAGACGATCGCGAATTCGATGTCGGCGCCGGCTTCGAAGGCCTCGACGGCGAGGTGCAGACCCTCGGCCACGAACACGCGCTGCGCGTCCCGGTCCTCGCGACTGCGCTTGAGGGCGCGCAGTCGGCGGACGACCGCGTGCGACCGGCCGAGCGCCGTCATCGGTCCTCGACGCTCAGGCGAACCTCGGCGCCGTTGCACCGGATCTCCGGGACGTACATCGCGTGACCGAGCGCCGGGAGCGCGTGATAGCTCCCGGGGGTCTCGGCGCGCAGGTCGTAGCGGATCTCCCAGCGGCCTTGCGGGAGCTTGTCGACGAACAGCACGACCTTGCGGTCCCGAAGCTCCTGGTAGACCCAGCGCGTCCGGCCCGTGAAGTCCTCGGCGCCGCGATCCCCGGGATCGATGTCGAAGGCGTCGGCGCGCAGCTCCTGGGCGTAGATCGGCTCGCCGCTTCGCAGGGCGAGCGCCTCGAGACCCGCGGGCTTGAGGTCCTCGAACACGAGGTACTCGTAGTCGTTCTTCGCTTCGACGTCGAGCACGACGCGCACTCGCTCCCCGCTCCTCACGGCTCCGCCGTCCAGGAGGGGCTCGGGTTCGTAGACGTAGCCGGCGAGCAGGGTGGGATGCCCGACGAGACGGTAGTACTGCCGCCGCACGAAGATCTCGTGGCCCTCGGGCGCGACCGGCTCCTCGGTGCTCCAGAACCGGGCCTCGCCTGAGAAGTACAGCGCGCCGTCGCCGCCGCGGCGCACGACCTCGATCGTGTTGGGGCCGTCCTGGATCCAGCCGGGATCGACCGTCAGGCGGCTCGGCGCGGAGAGGATCTCGGCCGGGCCCACCTTTCGCCGCACGAGGCTGCGGCCGTTGACCCGGACCTCGTAGTCGATCTCCGAGGACAGCTCGCCGCCGCGCGTGAGGTAGTCGCCGAGGGTCAGGACCGAGATCGCCGTGTCGCGCGTGTTGCTCCACTGCGCGCCGCGACGGTTGCGGATCAGCCAGTTCGCGGCCGGCTCGACCAGCGGATGATCGGGGTCGATGGCGAGCAGCGCTCGCAGCACGAACGCCGTCGTCTCGACGGGGCCCTCGGACCACCGCCGGTAGACGCCGTCCGCGCCCCAGTGCGCGGTCGGGACGGCGGAATCCTGGTGCGATCGGCCCGGGACGAGCGCGGAGGTGTCGGACGCCTCGTCGCGCTTCACGCCGTTCTCCAGGTTGCGAACGAGCGTCTGCGCCCGCTGCAAGTCGCTGAGGCGCTCGGCGCTCAGAGCGAGCAGCGCACGGCCGTAGGCGCCGAGACGATCGCGCTCGGTCCACAGATGGTCGAAGGCCTTCGTTTCGAGCTCCGCAGGCGAGGTGCCCTTCGAGCCGCGACGCGCGGCGGTCACGGCGTGCAGCATCCACGCCATGAGGTCCGGGTCGTCTTCGTATTCGACCATTTCGAGCCTCAGGAACTCGATTCCGCGATCGAGGGTGCGGCCCTCGACCCCGATCCCGGCCTCGCGCGCGATGCCGAGCCCCCACACGACGTAGGCCGTCATGAACGGGTCGCTCTCGCCTTCCTTCCACCACCCCCAGCCGCCGTCCTGGTGCTGGAAGTCGTAGAGGCGGCCCAACCCTTGGCGGATCATCTCGTCGAGCTCGCCGAGGTCCCGCACGCCGCGCGGGTGCGTCTGGCCGGCCGTTTCGGGCTCGATGCCCCCGAACAGCTTCCCGGCGATCTCCTCGGGCTTCAGACCGAGACGCTCGAGTGTTGCGGCCGTGATCGCGGCGGGGAGGAAGCGGCTCATGGTCTGCTCGGTGCAGCCGTAGGGGTAGTCGATGAGGTAGGGCAGGGAGTCGAGCAGGGTCACCGCCAGACTCGGCGTGACCTGGACGATCAGGGAGGTCGAGCCGGGGGCACGATCGCGGGGGAGATCGAGCACGATGCGGGCCTCGTCCCCGCGGAGCTTGCCGGAGCGCGCCACGAGCTTCTCGATGCCGTGCTCGTAGACGCGGTAGTCGCGCGTCATGGCGTCGCTCTCGCCCTCGCCGCGCGCGACGACCTCGAGGTGCGCGTCGCCGGCCTCGCGGGCCTGGACCGTCCAGTCGACGCGTCGCTCGCCGCCCCCGGGGACCGTTACCGACTCGCCGTCACCGGCGCGCGGCACGACCTCGACGCCGGTCGCGATCAGCGCCGGCCGGACGGCCATCTCCGATGCGGTCTTGTTGTTGATCACGGCCGAGACGGTGACCGTATCGCCGGCCACGAAGAACCTGGGCGCCTGCAGACGCACGATGAGCGGCTTGGTGGTGCGGGCCGTGGAGGTGGCCGTCCCGAAGCGGTTGTCGCGGGTCGAGACCCGGGCCGTCGCCTGCCACGTGGTCAGGCTGTCGGGGAAGGTCACGCTCACCGTCGCCGTGCCGTCGTCTCCCGTCACCACACCCGGCTCCCACAGCGCGGTGGCCCGGAAATCGCTGCGCACCTGGACGACGGGCTCCTCGCCCGGTGCGGGCGGTGACGACGGCGCGAAGGCGGCCTCGCTCTTCGCCATCGGGAGGCTCTGGACGAAGGCCTCGCGCTCCTGGGACGCGTCGGCCTTGGCGGCGGCGACCCCGCCGGGGACCCCGCTGACGATCCCCGAGAAGTCACGTTCCCGCGTGGCTTCGTCGCCGAGGTAACCGAGCGCGGCGAGCCGGTCGAGCTCTTCCTGCGAGACGATCTGGCCGTCTTCACCGCGTACCAGAGTAGCGAAGCGCTTCAGCTCGAACGTGCTCGCGGTCCGGACGAGCTTGCCGCGCTTCTCGCCGTAGAAGAACTGCCGCGGGTCGCCCGCGTAGTCCTTCTGGATGTAGAGCACGGACTCGTCGATGAGGGCCAGCGCGACCTCGGCGGCGACGGGGTTGCCGTCGCGGTCGCGGGCCGTCACGGTGAGCCGCCCTTCCTGCCGCGGGCGGTACTCCTCGCGATCGGCCGACACCTCCACCTCGAGGAAGTGCACGGCGGGCGGCACGACGACCTGCCGCGAGTCGAGCAGCAGCTCGCCGGCGTGGATCATCGCGGCGTCGAGGAACACGTTCGGCGTGTAGCGTTCGTCGATCTCGAGCTCCACGAGCTTCACCGTGCCGGTGACGTGGATGACCCGGACCTCGTAGAGATCCTCGCCCTCCACGGTGAACAGGACGTAGGCGTCGCGCACCGGCGTCGTCAGCATGATCGGCACGGTGCGTCCGGTCTCGAACGTGTCGCGATCGAGGATGATCCCGACACCGCCGTGGTGGTAGCCGACGTCGGCGGTGTCGCGCTCGGCGATCCACACGGTCGTCTCCCCGCGAACCGGGAAGCGCTCGTCCTCGTCCCCACTCCACGTGACGCGGTAGTAGCCGTCCCGGCGCGCGGTGAACGTGACCTCGGCGTGGCCGTCCTCGCCGGTCCGGACGACGCGGCGCTCGACGTCCTCACGCTCGTAGCCCTGCGATTTCACGCGCCAGCCGGGGTCGCTCGGGGGAGGGAAGATGGAATCGCTGCGCCGGGCCCTGTCGAGGTCCGGGCCCGAGACCTCGCGCCCGCGCGGGTCGATCCACACCTCGACCCAGCGCTCGCGCGCGATCGTCACGCGCCCCTCGACAGCGACCGGCTGGTCGTTGGCATCCAGAGTCTTGATGTCGATGCGGACTTCGTCGCCGGGGCGGTACAGGTAGTGCTCGGCGCTCGGGAAGACGAAATACCGCTGGCGCGAGACGCGAACCGTTCCGCTGCCCGAGATCTCGCGCCTCGAGGCATCGGTGACGCGGGCTTCGATGGTGTACTCGAAATCCTGCTGGTCGCTCTGAGGAGAGTCGAACGATACCGTCGCGGAGCCGTCGGCGCCGGTTTTCAGGGTCTCACGATGCACGAGCGGTCCCGACCCGCCCCACCACGGGCGCGTGGCGTCCATGTCCTCGTAGAACCAGGGGAACTCGCGGGGGCGGGACCACCAAACCCACAGCGGCCTCTGGTGGACGACGACCTCGACGTCGGCGTCGGCGACCGGTCCCCCGAAGTAGTACTCGGCCGTGACGCGCGCCTCGACGCGATCGCCGGGCCGGAGCGCGACCGGCTTGCCGTCGTCGCGCGGGGTCTCGATCGCGACGCTGAACTCGGGGAGCTTGTACTCCTCGAGCCGGAACAGGGTCGCGCTCCCCAAGGCCTGGTTCGCGTCATTGAAGAACGTGACCTGGTACTCCCCCAAGGGGTGCTGCTCCCCGAGCGCGACCGTGCCCCACGCACTGCCGAAGGCATTGAGCTGCAGCTTGCCTCCGGAGACCTCCGCGCCCCGGGGGTCGCGTATCTCGTAGCGCACGGTTTGGCCGGCGGGAGTCGAGTAGGCGCCTCCGTCGTGACGCCGGACGATGACCTTCCATCGGGCCTCGTCACCCGGACGGTAGGCGGGACGATCGGTGAACGCGTAGAAGCGCCAACCCTCGGTGGGGTAGCGCGTGCCGCCGTACCCGATGCCGTATGCCTGGTCCTCGCCCGCGGCGGCCGCGACGAAGATCTCCCGATCCGTCCGCGATCGCGGCAGGCCGACGCGGGCCAGGCCGTCGTCGTCGGCCGTGGCATCGAGCCGGCGCCAGGCCCAGGTGTCGCCGTCCAAGCTGCGGGCCCACAGCGCGATCGCGGCCCCGGCACGCGGCGCCCCGCTCATGGCGTCGGCGACCCACACCAGGGCCTCCGTCGCCGTGGTCTTCATCACGACCGCGGCTCCGGTGACGAGAATCAGGTCGCGCGAGCGCCGGCCTTCCGCCTCGGCCTCGAGAACGTAGGCGCCGCGCGACAACGTGCGATCCAGGACGACCGCGTCGCGGTGGGGGACGTGGTCGCCGCGATCCTCGGTCTCGCGGGTCCAGGAGCGAACGGGCTTGCGGCGGGCGAGGTCGATGCCGTCGAGCCACGCGTGGCTGCTCCGATCGGGAGGGAACTCGACGTCGGATCCCAGCTCGAGCGCGTACAGATCGAAGCGCACGCTCGTGACGTTGCGCCACGTCAACTGGAACTCGGCCTCGGAGCCCGGAAGGAAGAAGCTCGGGACCGCCACGCCGACCGAAGGTGCGGTGATCTCCTCGATCGCACGGACGGCCTCGTCGTGGTACCTGGTCTCGCCCTTGGCGTAGTCGCTCACCAGGCGCCGATAGACCGTGACGGCGGCGGGGAAGTCGGGAACGCGCTGCCAGCTTCCGTCCTCGGTGCGCCTCCGCCCGCCGGAGCTGGCCAGCCATTGCGCGTACCGGAACAGGGCGTCGTCGTGCCACTCGACCGAACGCCCGGCCTCGAGGGCGGCCTCGAACTCCTCGGCGACGCGCGCGATCGGGTCGCCGCCGGTCTGCACGAGGCTCATGGCGATCAGGTAGTGGGCGTGGGCCGTGTCGCTCGGGCTCACCGCGATCTCGAGCGCGTCGTACAGGAACTCGATGGGGATCACGTTCCCGTAGCCGCCATAGACGTAGTACGGCTCGACCCAGGGGGGACGGGCGCACTTCCACACGATGTCGAGGTACCGCCCGCGGGCCACTTCGATCTCGCGGGACGCACCCCACCACCGGAGCGCGCCCTCGTAGTGCGGCCAGGCCTGGCCCCACCCGCGCGAATCGCGCCGGGTCCACCAGAAGTCTCCGAGCGACTCCTCCGCCTCCGCCCACGCGCGGTCGCGGTCCTCGCGCCGCGGAGCGTCGCGGACGAGGCTCTCGAGGGTCTCGCGGGCGCGGTCCAGGCGGCTGGCGTCGGCCGTCGAGGTCGCGGCTTCCGATCGCCACAGCGTGTCCGCCCACCGCATCTCGACGAAGCGGCTCCCGTCGGTCCCTCGCATCGCGTCGTAGATCTCGTGCGCCAGCGCGTAGGAGCCCTCGGCATACAGCGCGTCCGCGCGGTCGAGATCGGCGCTCACCGCAACGGCCGGAGCCTCGGTCGCGGAGCCGAGCCAAACGCCTCCGAGAGCCATCGCACCTGCCGCCAACGCCAGCGCCACCTTGCTCACGTCCCGCCTCCACGAAAGGGGGTGAGACCCCCACTTTTGCATCTCCAAGGACACCGCCTCGCTCGCGAAGTTCCGGACAAGAGGTCAAGACCCCTCTTTTACAAGTCGGGATGTTAGACTCCCGCGCGACTGAAGCGACGGGAAATCGGAGATCGTGCCGCGATGACTCCCCGCGTGCTCCACGTCGATCCTGCTTCTCCCCGTGACGAGGGCGTCCGCGTCGCGGTGGATGCGCTCCGCGCCGGTGAGGTGATCGCGATCCCCACCGAGACGTTCTACGGCCTCGCGGCGGACTCTCTCGCGGAGAGCGCGGCGCGGCGGCTGAACGCGCTGAAGCACAAGGCGGGGGACTCGCCGGCGCTGCTCCTTCTGGCGAGCGTGGACCAGGCCTCGGGGGTGGCCTCGGACCTCCCGCCCTCGTTTCACAAGCTGGCAGCCGCCTTCTGGCCGGGGCCCCTGACCCTCGTGGTCCGCGCCGCGCCCGGACTCTCCGAGGCCGTCACCGGCGGACGCGGGACGGTCGGGGTGCGGGTCCCGGGTCTGGCCCTGCCCCGGCGGATCGCGGAGCGGCTCGAGCGCCCGATCACCGGTGTCAGCGCGAACCGCCACGGACGGCCTGCCTCCCGCACCGCGGCCGAGGTCCACCGGGCGTTCCCCCACGGGCTCGGCATGATCCTCGATGGAGGGCCGACTCCCGGGGGAGCGGCGTCGACGATCCTCGATCTCACGGGCCCCGAGCCGCTCGTGGTGCGCATCGGGGCGGTGCCGCTCGAGGCCCTGCGCCCGTTCGTTCCGGCCCTCTCGGACGCGTGAACGGACGTATAATACAAGCGTCGAAGTCGGACAGACGGCCGCTGCGGGCCGACCCTCGAGATCCTCGAGGAAGGCCCGGGGAGGAAAGTCCGAACTCCGCAGGGCAGCGTGCTGGGTAACCCCCAGGCCCGGTGACGGGACGGAAAGTGCAACAGAAAGCAGACCGCCTGACGCGTGCTCGTCGCAGGTCACCTTGCGACGCGCCTCACGGCGCGGCAGGTAAGGGTGAAACGGTGCGGTAAGAGCGCACCAGCGCCGGCGGCAACGCCGGTGGCTAGGCAAACCCCACGCGGAGCAAGACCGAATAGAGGAGCGTTCGAGGCTGGCCCGGCCGAGGCTCCCGGGTAGGTTGCTGCAGGGTGAGGGAGACCTCGCCCATAGAGGAATGGCCGTCACCCCGAGAGGGGAACAGAATTCGGCTTACGGACGACTTCGACACGCATCCGAGCCCGTCGTGTCCCGGGTGGCCGGGAGCGGCGGGCTCGGGCCTTTTCAAGACGGCCCGCCTCACTTCACGAGCAGGGTGTCGTCGGCTTCGAGCTGGAGGTTGACGGCCCCCGGCTCACCCTCTTGCAGCTTCTTGTAGTCGACCTCGAGGCGTTTCTCGCCTTCGGTCGTCCCGGCTCTCAGGACGGTGATGGTCTTCTTCGCGTACTCCGTGAAACCGCCGGCCGCAGCGAGGGCCTGGAGCAAACGCGGACGCTCGTCGAACGTGAGCACGCCAGGGGCCGCCACCTCTCCGAGAACGTAGATCCGGTAGCCCCCGATGACTTCCAGGATCACGGTGACTTCGGGATCCGTCAGGAACTCGGAGAGCCGCGAGGCGATCTCCGTGCGCGCCGCTTCCGGGGTCAGACCCAGGACGCGCAGGTCGTGGATCAGGGGCAGCGAGATCTTCCCGTCGGGGCGAACTCGCAGCGTGAGGTCCAGGGTTTCCTCTCCCCACACCACGACCCTCAACTCGTCCCGCAGGCCGATGACGTAGTCGCCCGGAGCGGGCACTTGCGGGGAAGCCGCGTCGTCCGCCCATGCGGCGCTGCCGGCGAGCGCAAGCCCCACGAGGAGTCGCAGCATTCTCCTGCAGCCTCGATTCCGGGGCGCATGGGGGATCGGCTGCGGCGCTCGCAGGGAGGGGAATGTCATCGACGGCCCCCGATTCTCGAGCGCATGCCTGTGCACTCCAAGTTCGCTGACCAAGGTCCCTCCCATCACCGAGGAGAAGCCGGCGCGCCCGGATGCCGATGCGCATCGTTCCCGATCGGGGCAACCCGAGGTCGGGTCCAGGTTCGAACGAGCCGTCTCAGCCGGCGCGCCATGTGGGGCGCGTAGTAACGGGACAGGGTCACGACTCCCGGCCGAAACACGCACAGCTCCGCCTGAAACTGGTCGATGGCGCCCCAGTGCTGGTGCTTGTAGGGCTCGCCGCCCCGCAGAAAGTGCATCCTCCGGAACCCTTCGGAAATCAAGCCCTGGAGGAGCTGGCCCTGGAGAATGGCGCCGACGCTGTGCTTGCTCCACTCCTCGTCGTAGCCCGCCTGCATCCCGTACCATTCCCCGTCGAGGGAGAAGCCGAGGTTGGCGGCAACGGTGACGCCATCCACCTTCAGCGAGTACAGGCGCAGGCGGTCCATGGGCACCAGGCACCGCGCCAGCTCGCGGTAGAACGAGCGCTTCTCCTCGGTATCGAAGCTCCCGGGCTCGCCGCGGCGAGTCCAGTTCGCCTGGTGCAGGCGGAAGAGGTCCTGAAGCCCCGCGAGGGTGTCGTCGACCGTTCCGCCGTGTCCGAGGCTAACGTTCCCCATCTTGCGCAACTTGGAGAACTTACGGTTGTACGCGCCCTCGAAGTCCGGCCCGAGCGCGAGGATCGGACACGAGAAGCGGGACATTTCGATGCTCCACAAGCCCGCAGAGGCGAGCCGCGGGAGCAACGATTCGCGAATGAACGAATCGTCGGGAACGGCAGCCAGCGCGAGCGCGCCTGGTGCCGGAGCGCGCCTCAGCTCATGGGTCAGGGCGTCCGCAAACGCCAACTCGTGACCGGCGGCCACGGGGAAGTCGAGATAATCGGAGCACACGTGGAGGTCTCCGAGCACGCGCAGGGTCGAGCGGCGGGAGTCCCCGGAGCGATCGACGTACAGCGGCGCGACGCCCAGCAGCTCTCCGCCCGGGCCTTCCATCACGAGCACGTGCAGCCGTCCTGGAGCCGCGCCCGGCGGGTCGAGGAACGCCCCGGCCCAGCAGTCCATCCATTCCCATGTGACGAAAATCGTCGACCGCCGGCTCTCCTCCAGCAGTCGATCCCACCCGGGTCGAAGCCGCGTCCACCCTTCCCGATCGTCGATCGCGCGCAGCCGACCCGCCGCACCCGCGGAGCGAGTCGATCCCTCCGCCGAAAAATCGCCCCGGACCACGATGGACCCACCCCCGATTCGGAATCGAGTAACGGTGGATCGAACCCAGGTCAATGTCAAGGTCGGTGCGCGAGGTTTTTCCCGCTCGTGTCGTCAGGACGAGGGGTTCGACCTCGTGCCACGGAGAGCGCAGGACTCTCCACGACTTCCGGGACGTACCCGAATACAATGGGTCGTGATGCATGACGCCGAAACTACCATGAAGAGACGGCCGTCCTTCGGGCGAGCCCTGCGTGAGCCCGCGCTGGCGCTGGAGGTGGCTCGCGGGCTGCTTCGTGGAGCGTACTACCGCGCCAAGTTCAGATTGTCGGGACGGCGCGTCACCATCGGGCGTCGCTTCCGAGTGAGCGGACCGCTTGTCATTCAGGGCCCTGGAAGCGTCGTGTTCGGTGACGATTGCACGGTGGCCTCGACCCGCATGGCGCCGGTGACGCCCTACACCCACTCGCCGGAGGCCGTGATCTCGTTCGGAAACCGAGTCGTTCTCAACGGGACCCGATTCGGGTGCCAGCAACGGATCGAAGTCGGAGAGGGTTGCCTGCTCTCCGATGCCCGGATCATGGATTCCGATTTTCACGCCATCGACGCCCACCCCGGAATCCACCGCTGGCAGACCTCCGGAAGGGCGAAGCCGGTGATCCTGGGTCCCAATGTCTGGGTGTGCGCGGGCGCCATGATTCTCAAGGGCGTCGTCGTCGGAGCGAACTCCGTCGTGGCGGCCGGCGCCGTGGTCACGCGGGACGTGCCCCCGAACGTGGTCGTGGGCGGCAATCCCGCGCAGGTCGTCAGGCCGCTGCGCGCGGCGGCCTCCGGGAAGATCGAGAACGGAGAACCGGGTGTCCGGGATGCGTGATCGGCGGCGCTGACGCGGGGCTCGGGAATCGGGGGGATACGGTGGCCTACGGGCTGTGGCATTACCTGAGGGACAGTGCGGCTCGCCATCCGGATCGCGCGGCCGTATCGTGGCGCGACACCGTCCTGACCTACGGACAGCTCGACGAGCGGAGCACGGCCCTGGCCGAGATGCTGGGCCGGGACGGGATCGGTCCGGGCCATCGCGTCGGGCTCCTGATGCCGAAGTCGCACCGCAGCGTCGTCGCGCTGTTCGGGATCCTCAAGACCGGCGCGGCCTACGTTCCCGTCGATCCCAATGCGCCGGCCCTCCGCGCCACCTACATCCTGCGCGACTGCGGTGTTTCGGGCCTGATCACCACCGAGGCCAAGCTGCGACAGGTCGCGGACGGACTCGAGGACCTGGATTCCCTGAAGGCCGTGGCGGTGATCGACGGTCCTGCCGACGCGACCCCGCGACCGTCGAGGCCGAAGATCCGGACGTGGAGCGAGACGGCGAGTCCGGATCGAGCTCCAGCGCCGGACCCCGCGGCGCTCGAGAGCGACCCCGCGTACCTGCTGTACACCTCCGGGTCGACCGGGCATCCCAAGGGCGTGATCCTCAGCCATCGACACGCGATGACGTTCGTCGAGTGGGGTGCCGAGAAGTTCGGGGTCCGGCCCGAGGACCGGCTCTCGAATCACGCGCCGCTGCACTTCGACCTGTCGATCTTCGACATCTTCGCCGCGGTGCGGTGCGGTGCGTGCGTGTGCCTCGTCCCCGACCCGGTGGCGTTGTTCCCCATGGAGCTCGCGCGATGGATCGCCGACGAGAGGATCAGCGTGTGGTATTCCGTGCCGTCGGCGTTGACCCGGATCCTGCTCCACGGCTCGCCGGAGCGCTTCTCCTACGAACGGCTTCGCGCCGTCCTGTTCGCCGGGGAGGTGTTCCCCGTCAAGTTCCTGCGGGAGATCATGGACCGCTGGGCCCACGCGGAGTTCTACAACCTGTACGGCCCGACCGAGACGAACGTGTGCACGTACTTCAGGGTGCCACGTCCCCTGGGAGACGACGTCTCCGAGATCCCGATCGGTGAGGCGTGCGAAAACACGGAGGTCTTCGCCCTCGACGAGGCGGGCCGACGGATCGGCCCCGGGGAGGAAGGCGAGCTGCACGTCCGGGGGCCGGCCGTCATGCTGGGCTACTGGGGCCTGCCCGACAGGACGCGTGACGCCCTGATCGACAACCCGTTGCAGCCGGCGTACCGGGAAGCGATCTACGGCACCGGCGATCTCGTGCGGATGCTGCCCGAGGGCTCCTACATGTTCGTCGGACGCAAGGATCACATGGTCAAGGCGCGAGGATACCGGATCGAGCTGGGGGAGATCGAAGCGGTCCTGTACCGCGACGAGGCGATCAGGGAGGCGGCGGTGGTCGCGATCCAGGACGACGAGATCGGAGCGCGCCTGGTGGCCGTCGTGGCGCTGGATCGTGGAAAAGCACGAACGGAGTCCGAGCTCAAGGCTTTTTGTGCTCGACACCTGCCCAACTACATGGTACCTGAACGGTTCGACTTCCAGGCCGAGCTTCCGACGACCTCGACCGGCAAGACCGACCGGGTGACGCTCGCGGAGCGGATGGGAGCGGGGGCGAAAGGGGGGGCGTAGACGTGAGCTTTCGGGACAACCTGTTGAAGTTCATTCGAGAAGACGTCGTCATGGACGACAACGTGAGGGTCGACGAGGGCGTCGGGCTGATCGACGGAGGCGTGCTGGACTCCATGGGACTCATGCGGGTCATCGGCTTCATCGAGGAGCACGCCGGAGTGCGGATCCCGGACTCCGAGGTCGTCCCTGAGAACTTCCAGACGGTCGGCAGCATGGAGCGCCTGATCGAGCGTCTCAAGGGGCCTCGCTAGACGACGATGAGCTTGCGCTCCTTCGTGCTTCGGGTCCGCCGGCGGGAGACCCCGTTCTACGCGCGCCTGAATCGAATCGCCCGGGCGGTGCGGCGCTTCGAGCTTCCGGACATGCCCTGGCTCTTCAAGCTGATGTACCGCGAGCGTGCCGCCCGCCTGATGGTGTGGCGCAACTTCGTGCGGGTCGCCTACCACCAACCGGTGTTCAAGGGCCGTTGCGAGCGGGTGGGGCGAGGTCTGTATCTGTATGGCGGCATACCGTTGGTTCTCGGCCACCTGCGGGTGGTGGTCGGCGAGAACGTGACGATCTCCGGGGTGACGAGCTTCGCGGGCTCGAAGGCGGTCGACGATCCGGTGCTCGAGATCGGCGACCGGTCCCACATCGGTCATCAGACGATGATCTACGTCGGACGCAGGGTGACGATCGGCAGGCAGGTCCACATCGCCCAGAAGGTCATGATCTTCGCCGACGACATGCACCCCCTGGATCCCGAGAAGCGCTGGACCGAGCCGGCCAAGGCAGGGCCACCCCTCGTGATCGGCGACGGAGTCCTGATCGCCTCCGGCGCGACCCTGTACAAGGGAATCACGGTCGGAGAATGGGCCGTGGTGGCGCCGGGGAGCGTCGTCATGGGGAACGTCGATCCGTACACCGTCGTGGCCGGCAACCCGGCCCGGGTTATCTGGCGGATCCCGCGCCGCACCTGACCCGCACGGCAGCGGCAGGCGGCATCGATCGGCGCTACCAGCGACCTCGCAGGCGGTCCCACGCTCCCGCCAAGTGGAACTCGAGCAGGCTCGGCGCGAACCTCCCACCGGGCCCGCGTCCGACGCGATCCTCGACGCACGGCCGCGGGAAGACCCGGCCCGCGGGACCTCCCGGATGAACGCGCGTGGAGACGAAGAACAACCGGTAGCCGGCGTCCGACGCCATCTGCATGTGACGGGGCGAGTAGTCTCCGTTGGGGAACGCGATCGAGGTGACCGGCCGGCCGAGCTCCCGTTGCAGCGTCTCGCGGGAGGCGCGCAGCTCGTGCTCCGCCTCGGGCTCGGAGACCTGCGTCAGGATCTTGTGGCCGCAGGTATGGGAGGCGACGCGCATGCCGGTGGCGTCGAGGCTCCGGACCTCGTCCCAGTCGAGGAAGTACGGCTCGGGGTCGGAGGACGATGCGCCGGGGCCGAGGCGCGCGACGAGGGCGGCCACGTGGTCCTCGATCTCCGATTCGGGGAGCCGCTTGAGGCCCTCGACCAAGGGGTTGAGCTGGGCGGCGCGCAGGGGCCTCGGCAGGGAGGCCAGGCGATCGAGCTCCGCGACCAGATCCGGCGGCCAGCCGATCGCCTGCCCGTCTCCCCTCGCGAGCGATCGTCCGTTGGCGCGCAGCAGCGAGAGCATCATCGGGGTGAACCAGAACGAGCGCCGCGTGCCGATGAAGTCGGTGGTCACGAACACGACCGCCGGGACACCCATGCGCTCGAGGACCGGGCGGGCGATGGTGTAGTTGTCGCGCCAGCCGTCGTCGAAGCTCACCAGGCACGCGCGGTCGGGCAGGGGGCGTCCGCCCTCGCAGGCCGCCTCGATGTCGTCGAGGCTCACCATGCGGTAGTGGCGCGCCGCGTAGGCCACGTGCCGCTCGAACATCTCCGTGGAAACCACCATCCCGGGGGGACAGGTCCGGACGTCCTCGGTGCGACCACCGAGGACGCGATGGTAGCCGAGCACCGTGAGGGGCGGTCGATCGATGAGACGCAGGGCACCGGAGCGGTGCAGCACGGACGCGGCCGCGGTCTTGGCGATGTTCTTCAGCATCGGTCCCGGCTCCTAGAGCTTCATGTTGAAAGCGATGATGTTCCTCTGGATCTCGGAGGTTCCGGAGTAGATCGTGCTCGAGATCGCGTCACGGAGCTCGCGCTCGACCTCGAACTCGGTCGTGTAGCCGTACCCGCCGTGGATCTGGATCGCGTCGAGGCCGTTCTTCACCCAGCACTCGCTGAGGTACAGCTTGGCCATGGCGGCTTCGAGCGGGAAGCCGGCTCCGGTCTGCTTCAGCCACGCGACCTTGTAGATCAGGAGCCGCGCCGTCTCGAGCCGAACGCGCATGTCCACGAGCTTGTTGGCGACGGACTGGAACCTCCCGATGGGCCGCTTGAACTGCTTGCGCTGCCTGGCGTAGCGCACGCTGGTCTCGAGCTGGCGCTCCATGGCCCCCAGGTAGGCGGCCAGCAGGACGGCGCGTTCCCACTCCATGGAGGAGTTGAACAACCGCGAGCCGGCGCCTTCGGGCCCCAGACGCTGGGTCGCCGGAACCGCGCAGTCCTGCATCACGACCTCCGCCATGGGCGCGGTTCTGAGGCCCATCTTGGCGATGTCCGCCTGAATGCTCAACCCGGGAGTGTCGCGCCGCACCAGGAAAGCCGAGATGCCCATGAAGCCCTTGGCCCGGTCCGTCCTGGCGAACACCAGGAACAGATCGGCCATCGGGGCGTTGGACACGAACATCTTCCGGCCGTCGAGGATGTAGCGGTCGCCGTCGCGGCGCGCCCGGCTCTGGAGGCTGAACGCGTCCGATCCCGAGTCGGGCTCGGTCATGCCGTGAGCCCCGATCCACTCGCCGCGGCACAGTGGTGCCAAGAACTCGGACTTCTGGCGGTCGGTGCCGAACTCCAGGATCGGCATCTGGACGCTCCACATCTGCGCGTTCATGGCGAAGATCAGGCCGTTGTCCCTGCAGCCGTAGCCGAGACCTTCCATGGCGAGGGTCGTCGTCAGGACATCGGCGCCGGCCCCCCCGTACTCTGCGGGAAAGGGCAGACCCTGAATGCCGACCTCGGCGCACTTGGTCCACGCGGCGCGCGAGAACTCGCCGTCGCGGTCCCGGCGGATGAGCTCCTCGTTCAGCTGTTCGCCGGCAAAGCGCGCGATCTCGGACTTGATGGCGCGTTGCTCCTCGGTGAGTTCGAAGTTCATGGGCGACTCCGCTGGGCGAGGCACTTCCGGAGTGCCCGTCTCCCGACCCGGTATCCGCGGTGCGCCCGCCGGCGCGGGTACCGCATGCCCATCATAGAGGGATTCCCGCGAGGCTACACGCCGCGTCGCGTGAGAACGACCCGGACCGTCTTGAGGCTGATCCACAGATCGAGCAGCGGGTTCTGGTTCTTGATGTAGTACAGGTCGTACTTGAGCTTCTCCGCGGCGTCGTGCTCGCTGGCCGCATACCCGTAATGAACTTGAGCCCAACCCGTCAGTCCCGGGCGCACCGTCATCCGGACCCCGTAGTACGGGGTTCGCCGCTCCAATTGCTCGACGAAGTGGCGCCGCTCCGGGCGCGGTCCCACGAAGCTCATCTCGCCGCGCAGGACGTTGATCAGCTGCGGAAGCTCGTCGAAGCGCAGCTTGCGGATGACGGCGCCGACCCGGGTGACCCGGGGGTCCGCTCGTTCCGCCCACCTGGGCCCGGACTCGCCCTCGGCATTGTCGACCATCGAGCGGAACTTCAGGACCTCGAACTCGTGCCGGTTGAGGCCCATTCGCCGCTGCCGGTAGAGGATCGGTCCGGGACTCTCGAGACGAATGGCCAGGGCGATGATCGCCATCAGCGGCCACGTCAGCACGAGCAGGACGATCGCGTGCGCGACGTCCACGAGCCGCTTGGCCGCCGACCGCCACCTGGAGGTCTTGAAGCCCTCTCCGAAGATCAGCCACGAGGGAAGCAGCGTTTCCATGCAGATCTTCCCCTGGGTGCGCTCGAAGAACGAAGTCGATTCCTCGACCTCGATCCCGCTGAGGCGCAGCTCGAGCAGCGGCGCGACCGGCAGATGTCCGCGCATTTCGTCCAGGGCCACGAGCACGCGATCGGCCTGCCCCGGACAGTAGCACACCAGGGAGTCGTAATCGGTCAGCACGCGCGTGCCGTGGGTCAGCAGTTGCCCGACCCGCGCGTCGTCGGCGTCCGCGAAGCCGACGACCGTGTACTCTCCGGACAGACCGTCCACGATCCACTCGCAGGCGCGGCGCGCCGCATGTCCGGTGCCGACGATCAGCACTCGCTCCCGGACCGGGGAGTAGACCTCGTAGCGGATGGCCAGCCAGCGCCACACCGCGACCGACAGCGGCACCGCGATGGTCCCCTCGAGGAGCAGGAGGCTCGTCAGCCGCGGCCCGTCCAGGAGCGCCCAGAACGTGGCGAAGGCGAGCAGGCCGACCACGACGGAGACGATCGAGAACACCACGATGTCGCGCCGGAGGTTCGGCCGCTCCCCGAGATGGGTCATGCGAGTGGTGACGAGCGCGCCCGTGAACAGCAGGCTGACGCCGAGGATCGAGACCCGCAGGGCGTGCTCCCCCGTCGCCGGGACCCACAGCGAGGTCACGTACGCCAGCGCGTAGAAAACTGCCAGGATCAGGCTGCCCTCGAGGAACAGAGGGCCGAGCCTCTTCCCCCCCCGTAGCGTAGCCACGCGCCCCCCCTGTACGCCCGGCCATCGATCGGCGACGAGCGTGCGCGGCGTTCCAATTGTGGACCGAACGGCCCCGAAATTAACGCCGAGGTGGGCTGGCTGTCAATTAAAAAATCGGAATTCGACATCGGGTCCTTGAGCACTGCGCCATGCACATCGTTCGCGAATGTTCGTATTGGCTCGAGGCGCGGGGCGGCCCTTTTTGCTTGACGGCCATCGGGTACACTTGTATCTGTACTCGATTGCGGTTGCTTCAAGGACTTGACGGGGGTTCCCGAAGCCGGCAGGTGAGCCTGGGACCCCGTTCCGGCGGGAAGCCTGTTCGTCGCGACGCTGCGTTTCCCGGCATGAGTGAAAGGAACCGATGGGCCGGGATGCGCGAAGCCCCCTCGTTCTCGAGATGGCGGATTCCGTGTTGCGCTCGTGGTGGACCCTGGTCGCCGGGGCGTGCTTCGGACTGGCCGCGGCCGTCACGGTCCTGCATTTCCTTCCCAGGACGTACGAGGCCACCACGAAGATCTACGTCGCGCCGCAGAAGATCCCCCCGCAGTACGTGACGACGACGGTGACCGACGACCTGGTGACGCGGCTCGAGGTCTTGCAGGAGGCCGTTCTCAGCCGGCCGTACATGCTGAAGCTCATCGAGCAGACCTACGAGTCGCCGGCCGGCGACGAGGAGGCGGACCGCCTCATCCGCGACATTCGGGCCCGATTGACGGTGAAGGTGACCCGCGCGGCGAACCTGTTCGAGCTCACCTATCGCGACGGCGATCCGGAGAGGGTGGCCAGGGTCGTCAACGCGTTGACGGATCTGTACATCCAGGAAGCGGCGCAGGGCCGGGCATCCCAGGCCGCCGAGACCACCCGCACCCTCGAGGAGCTTGCCGAGGAGGCGCGCGAGCGGCTCCTCGAAAGGGAGCGCCAGATCACTCAGCTCAAGGCCGACCACCTCTACGAGACCGCCGATTACCTCGACGCCAACCTGCGATTGCTCGAATCCCGGCAGCGCGACCTGGATATCAAGGAGGCCGCGCTGGCGGCCGCGCGCGAGCGCCTGGCTCTGGAGCCGGGAGCGGACGACGGGTCGGGAACCGCATCGCCGTCCTCACCGGATCCCGAGGAGGTTCTCGAACAGGAGCTCGAGGCGTTGCGGCTGCGATACTCGGAACGTCACCCGGCGGTCAAGGCCAAGAGGCGCGAGCTCGAGCAGCACCTCGCCCGGGCCGAAGCCGAGTCCCGGGCCGCCGGGGACCCGGCTGCTCCCGAAGCCGCCGGCTCCGGCGCGAGCACGGTCGTCGAGTCCGCGCCGCGGGGCGAGATCGGGCGCCTGGAGCACGAGTTGCGCCGCACGCGCGAGGACATCGAGCTCTATCAGCGACGCATCGAGGCGACCCCGCACGTCGAGCAGCAGCTGACCGAGCTCTCCAAGGGGTACGACGCGCTGAAGACGCAATACGAGGACTATCGCGCCAAAGCCGAGTCCGCGAAGGGGGCGCAGCGCATCGAGGAGACTCACAAGGGCCAGCAATTCGAGTTCCTGGAGCGGGCCACGGCTCCCCGGGTCCCCGTCCAGCCGGTGCCGCTGACGTTCTACGCCGCGGGTGTGGTCATCGGCCTGGTGTTGTTCGTGGCGCCCACGTTGATCGTGGCGATCCTGAAGCCCAAGGTGTGCTCTCACGCCGGATTGCAGGCGCTGGCCGAGTCGCCGGTTCTGGCGACCATTCCGCCGTTTCCCACCGCGGACACGAGGCGCCGCGCGCGTCTGGGGCACTTCGTCAACTGGATCCTGTCCCTGCTTTCCGCGGCGGTCCTGGCGGGGGCGGTGGCCGGTCTCGGATAGACCATGGTGCGCATCACGTTTCGATCGGCCGGGGGCCCCAAGCGCCGGCGCTCGGTGCCGTCGTGGAGCTCGGGCGCTCCGCTCCCGAAGGGCGAGGCCCTCGGGTCTTCGCACGCGCGCCGAATGGCCGAGGCGGCGGATCTCGTGATGCTCCATTCGCCGCGCTCCGAGTCCGCGGAGGTCTTCCGCCGCCTCAAGAACCTCCTCGTCAACGAATACGAGTCCATGCGGGTCATCGTCGTCACGAGCGCCGGGCCCGATGACGGCAAGTCCGTGGTGGCGGCGAACCTGGCCCTGGCCTTTGCCACGGGCGACAAGGGCGAGACTCTCCTGATCGACGCCGACCTGCGGAGGCCGACCCTCGGGCGGCGCCTCGATCCGCCACCGGGGTGCGGATTGTCCGATCTCGTCTCGGGACGGTGCACGCTCGATGAGGCCGTGGTCGTGCTCGACAACGCTCCGCTCCGGGTTCTCGCGGCCGGCGCACCGGTCTCGGATCCGCTCGGGATGCTGTCCTCGCAAGCCGCTCGGGACCTGGTCTCCCAGCTCCGAGCGCGCTTCCAGCGCATCGTCATCGACACCCCTCCCATCCTGCTGTTCACGGATGCGGATGGCGTGGGCGCCGTGGGCGACGGATTCCTGATGGTGACCCGCGCGAGGCACACACTCAAGGTCGAGTACACGCAGGCGCTGTCCATGATCTCTTCCGCCCCGCTGATCGGGACCGTGCTCAACGACGCGCGCCCGAATCTCGCCGACCGCCAGAGGTTCCGCTCCAGGTATCACGAGTACTACGACGACGGGGACGGGGCATGAGCGCGTTTCCGTCCGAGGCCGCCGGGCTGGAGTGGTTCGTCGTCCAGGCCCAGCCGCGCAAGGAGCGTTTCGTCCGCGATCGCCTGTCCGATCTGGGACGCGATGCGTTCCTGCCGCTCATGGCCGAAAGACGCAGGGGTCGCCGCGGCGTGACGGTGTCACCGCTGTTCCCGGGCTACCTGTTCGCGAGATTGTCGGTGGCCCAGGGGGACGTTCCGCGCATTCGATGGATGCACGGTGTTCGACGCTTGCTGGGCGAGGGGAACCGGCCGCTTCCCGTGGCGAGCGAGATCGTGCGTGTGATCCGCGAGCGTACCGATGCCACGGGACGAGTGCGGCCGGCGGCCCCGATGGGCCGCGGAGATCGCGTGCGCATCCTCGAGGGGCCGCTCAGGGGCTTGATCGGAGTGTTGCAGCGACCGGCGAGCCGGCCCGAGGAGCGCGTGTGCGTTCTTCTGGATCTGTTCGAGCGCGAGACGCGGGTCGAGGTTCCGGCGGGAACCCTGGGACCGATGTCGGGATCGGCCTGACGATCGCCATCCCCGGGGGACGACCGGAAAAGTACTGTTCGCAAGCACTTGGCGCGGATCGAGCGGGTCGGCGCACCGGCGGAGCTCCACCCCGCCATGTATCGTGACGGTGTCGTGACCACGAGTGAACGAGATTCGGCGAGCGCAATGCTGAACGCCATGACGGTGGACGTCGAGGAGCACTTCCAGGTCTCGGCGTTCGACGCCGCCGTGAGCCGCGAGGATTGGGGGTCGATGCCGAGCCGCGTGCGAGTCAACACCGAGCGCGTCTTGGACCTCCTCGACGAGGCCGGAGTGCGCGCGACGTTCTTCGTCCTCGGGTGGGTCGCGGAGCGAAAGCCGGATCTGGTCCGCGCGATCGCGGGACGAGGGCACGAGATCGCGTCTCACGGGTACAGCCACCGCCGGGTCTACCAGCAGCGGCCGGACGAGTTCCGGAACGAAGCCGTGCGCTCCAGGAAGTTCCTCCAGGACGTCTCCGGGCAGCCCGTGACGGGCTACCGGGCCGCGTCGTTCTCGATCGGTTCCGGCAACCTGTGGGCGCTCGACATTCTGGCCGACGCGGGATTCAGCTACGATTCGAGCCTGTTCCCGGTGGTCCACGATCTGTACGGGATTCCGGGGGCCCCGAGACGGATTCACCGCCTTCGAACGGCCGCAGGTCGCGAGCTGATCGAGGTGCCGCCCTCGACGGTGAGGCTCGGCTTCGCCACCGCCGCGGTCGCGGGCGGAGGATATCTCCGGATCCTCCCCGCGGTCGTGACGCGCTGGGCGATCCGTCGACTCAACCGTGGCGAGCGCATGCCCGCCGTGGTCTACGTTCATCCGTGGGAGCTCGATCCCGATCAACCGAGGATCCCCGCTCCCCTGAAGAGCCGCTTGCGGCACTACAGCCGGATCCGGACCACCGAGGGAAAGTTGCGCGACCTGTTGCGACGCTTCCGGTTCGCCACGCTGAGCGAGGTCATCGCGCGCGAAGGCGCGTCCGCGCTCCCGGTCCATCGAGTCGCCGCGACGTGAAGGCTGGGATCGTGGCGCCCCGCGCGATCTTCGCGGCCCTGACCGTGGCCTACGCGGGCGCGCTCTCGCTGCTGTCGTGCAGGCCGGGCAGCTCGAACGGTCCCCACGGAGCGATGCGACAGGTGCTGGAAGTGCTCTTCAACCTCGGCCACGTGCCGTTGTTCGCGGGTCTGACGTTCGGGCTGGTCATGGTCGCGGCCGGGGGACGCTGGAGGCGCCCGCTGTCCTCGGGAGCCTACGCGCTCGTGGGACTGGCGGCGATGGGATTCGCGGTTCTCGACGAGTGGCATCAGTCCTTCGTCCCGAATCGATTCGCGGGTGTCGGGGACATCGTCCTCGACGGCATCGGCATCGCCGCGGTGATCTTGCTGCACGCCTACTCCCGGCGGGTCGGGGTGGCTCGGTCGGCATGAGGGCGCTCAAGCGTGCCGTGATCGCGGCGCTGAAGCGAGCGGGGTACTACGAACGCGCGCTGGGGGCGCTGTCGGGCGACCGGGCGCTGGTCCTCGTGTACCACAGGATCGTGGGGACCGTGGGGAACCGCGAGTGGCGCACGGGTTTCGAGCGCGGCGTGAGCGCGTCGAACTTCGAGCGACACATGGAGTTTCTCCGGCGCCGCATGCGGCCGGTGCCTCTTGCCGAGCTGGCCGACGCCGTCCGCCGCGGGCGGTCGCTCCCCGAGCGGACGGTGTGCGTGACGTTCGACGACGGATACCGCGACAACTACACGGACGCGTTCCCCATCCTCCGCAGGCACGGCATCCCCGCCACCGTCTTCGTCGCCACGGCGTACATGGAGAGCGGGAAAGCATTCTGGTGGGACCGGGTCGTTCACCTCGTCCGGAACACGCCCGCGAAGCGGGTGGACCTCACCGGGGTCGTCGACCTCGCCGGCCGGCGCGGGAGCGGAGCGGGCGCCGTCGTGTCGCTCGGCGGTCCGCGGGAGCGCGCCGCAGCCGCCGAGCGCATCGTCACGGCGATGGAGTACCTGCCCCCGGAGCGCATCGAGTCGATCCTCGGCGCCCTTCGTGAGCGGCTCGGAGTCCGGGACTCCGGAGGCAACGGCGCCGGCGAGACGATGTCGTGGAGCGAGATCGAGCACCTGAGCCGATCGGGGATCGCCATCGAGAGTCACACGCACAGCCATCCGTATCTCGCCCCCCTTTCCGAGAAGGGTGTCGAGCTGGAGCTGCGGCGCTCCAAGGAGTGCCTCGAGCAGCGCATCGGCGGCCCGGTTCGAGGCGTGGCCTATCCCGGCGGCCGCCGCGGCATGTACACCGAGGCCACGATGCGCGTCGCGAAGCGGGTGGGGTACGACTTCGGCTGCGTCGTCGATCTCGCCGCGGTCGCGAGGGGCGGGAACGAGTTCGAGATTCGCCGCGTTCCCGCCGAGGACTCCTGCGATACGATGCTGGCCCACAAGATGGTGGCTGCGTTACGGCGAACCGCGCGCGATGGCTGAGCTGTTCGTCACCGCCTACCTGGCGGCTCTGTACCTCCAGCTCGGGATCAAGGTCCCGGTGCTCCGGCCGGTGCTGATCCTCGGGATCGCGGTCCTGGTGTCGGGAATCGCCTACCTCTCGGCCAAGGACCGGCCCGTCATCTTCGACCGCCACATTCGCATCATGTTCCTGATTCTCGTCTTTGCGGGGATCTCGACCGTGGGCGCCTTCATCCAGCGCGACGCCCTCGACGTGTGGATCAAGATGGCCAACCGGTTCATCTACCTGTTCTTCCTGGTGAACGTGATCGACGGCGTCGCGAAGTTCCGGCGCCTGATCGCAACCATGGTCGTCGTGCACTTCGCGCTGGCCCTGGATGGGATTCGGGCCTTCCACACCACCGTCGGGCGTGGCGCGCAGGAGGGATTGAGCGGCCGCCTGGGCGGGTTCCTGGGCGACGCCAACGACTTCGGCCTGGCCATCAACATGTTCCTGCCCTACGCCTACTTCCTGCTGTTCGCGGCCCGCAAGACGTGGGTCAAGGTGGCCCTGGCGACGTCGATCGGGGTCAGCGCGGTGGCGCTGATGTTCACCTTCTCGCGAGGAGCGTTCCTGACGCTCGCCGCGCTCGTGCTGTACTTCGTGGTCAAGAGCCCGAAGCGCGCCGTGGGCCTCTCGGTCGGGGCGGCGCTGGCGCTCGCGGCCCTCCTGGTCATGCCGCCGAGCTACTGGGAGCGCATCCACACGATCGGCGAAGGCACGCCCGACGGCAGCGTGCAGGGCCGGCTGTGGGCGTGGGAGGCCGGCTGGAAGATGGCACTCGACCAACCGGTGCTGGGCATGGGGCCGGGGAACTTCCGGACGGGATACGGTCGATTCTACAAGCCCGAGGCCGCCGGGGACGCGGGCTGGGAGCCGAATCGTTGGACGGCAGCGCACAGCTCGTACTTCCAGGCCATGGGCGAGATGGGATTCGTGGGCTTCGGGCTGCTCGGCTTCTTGGTCGTGTACTGCTGGACGAGCCAGAGCGCGATCCAGAAAAGGCTGCGCGACCACGACGATCTCGACGACGACGGCCGCTTCTCCCTCGCCATGGCGCACGCGACCCAGGCGAGCCTGCTCGCGTTCCTGGTGGGGGCGGCTTTCCTGGGAGCCATCTACTATCCGCACCTGTGGCTCAATGCCGCCCTGACTCAGGTGCTCGTCGTGACCGTGGCGCAGCCCGTCACGACCCGGGACGCGCCGCGCGCCACGCTCGGCCTGCGGGTCGTTCCGCGGGGATCGTGAGGCGGCCTTGACCGAGGGGGTACGGCACGGAATGCACGGCACGACGATCGCGCGCGCCCACGAGGGCGGCAAGGCCTGGAACGCCTTCGTGCGCGGGAGCGCCGGCGCCTCGGTGTTCCACCTCCACGAGTGGAAGCGCGTGATTCGCGCCACGTACGGTCACGAGGCGCACTACCTGACCGCGGAGCGCGAGGGCGCGGTGCGGGGCGTGCTGCCGCTGTTCCTGATCGACAGCCGGCTCTTCGGGCGTTCGCTCGTGTCGCTCCCCTATGCCGACTACGGAGGCATCGTCGCCAACGACGACGCCGATGCGGCCCACGGTCTCCTCGAGGCGGCGCTGGCGCTGGGTGAGGAGCTGGGGGCGGAGTACCTTCTCCTGCGCCAGACACCCGCGGAGCGCATCGCCACGACGGCCCCGCGCGCGGAGACCTACGCGGGCAAGGTCACCATGTTGCTCGAGCTGTCCCCTGACCCGCAGACCATGTTGAGCCGCCTCCCCGGTGAGCGGCGCAACCGCATCCGCAAGACGCAGCGGCAGGGCCTCGGCGCGCGCTGGGCCGGTGTGGAGGCGGTGGACGGGTTCTACGGGGTATTCGCCGAGAACATGCGCGACCTGGGGTCGCCGGTTCACAGCAAGACACTGTTCGTCGAGATCCTGCGGGCGCTCGGAGACGAGCATGCCAAGCTGCTCGTGGTCGAGCACGAGGGTCGGATCATCGGCGCCGCGATGTGCCTGTTCTTCGGCGCGACGGCGATGGTGCCGTGGGTGTCGTCCCTCCGAAGCCATTTCAGGATGTACCCGAACGTCCTCCTGTACTGGACGGCCCTGGAATATGCGTGCGAGCGCGGTTGCCGCATCTTCGACTTCGGCCGCTCGTCGCCCGGCTCCGGCACCTACGAGTTCAAGCGCCAGTGGGGGGCCCGAGCCGTGGAGCTGCCGTGGCTGGTGGTGCCGTTCGCGGGACACGACGTGCCGTCGTTCGGCCAGGACGGACTCAAGGAGAGACTCCTGATCTCGTGCTGGAAGCGGCTGCCGCTCCCGGTCACGAGGTTCCTCGGTCCCCGCGTGCGAGGCGCGATTCACGCGTGAAGCGACGGGACCCGGAGATGCGCGGCGCAAAGGTACGAGGCGAATCGACGCCGCCCCTTCGCATCATGCAGTTCTACAACGACACCGGGCCGGGGGGCGCGGAGCAGATGATCGTCGATCTGTCGCGAGGCCTGCGCCGCACGGGCCACGAGGTGACGGTGGCGCTGATGTCCCGCGGGTGGTTGCAAGACGAGCTCGAGCGTGCGGGCGTTCCCACGGCGCTGATGCCGAAGCGCCGGCGGGTCGATGTCGCGTACTTCCGCCGCGTCGGGAAGTTCCTCAGGAACAACGCGATCCAGGTCATTCACGCGCACGAGTTCAACTCCAACGTCAGCGGCTGCGTCATCGGGAGGATGACGGGCATACCCGTCGTGGCGACGGTTCACGGCCGGGAGTACGTGGCTTCACGTCTGCGCCGCAGGATCGCGTACCGCTGGGTGGGGCGGACGGCGGGTCGCGTGGTGGCGGTCTCGGGGACGATCCGCCGGTTTCTGGCGGAAGGCGTCGGGCTGCGCGGGGACAACGTCGCCACGATCTACAACGGGATCGACACCGAGCGCTACGAGGGCACCGCAGGGTCGGACCCCATCCGTCGCGAGCTGGGGATCGGTCCCGGGGCCCTCGTCGTCGGCGCGGTGGGGAGCCTGTACGCGGTCAAGGGGCACGTCCACCTGATTCGGGCGCTGGCGGACGTCGCCCGGGATCTCCCGGACGTCGCCTGCATCGTGGCGGGCAGGGGCGAGCTCCGAGCGGAGCTGGAGGACGAGGCCCGGCGACTGGGGTTGCACGACCGCGTGCGCTTCCTGGGATACCGCAGCGACGTTCCGCGACTGCTCGCGGCGATGGACGTGTTCGTTCTGCCGTCCCTGTCCGAGGGTCTCCCGCTGTCGCTGCTCGAGGCGATGGCGGCGGGCGTCCCGGTGGTCGCCACGGAGGTCGGCGGAAACGCCGAGGTGATCGACGACGGCGCGACCGGGTTTCTCGTGCCGCCGCGGAGGTCGGACCTCCTGGCCGAACGGATCCGCGAGGTCCTGGGAGACCGGAGCCGGGCTCGCGCCATGAGCCTCAGGGCCAGGCGCTCGGTCCAAGAGCGGTTCAGCGCCGATCGCATGGTGCGCGACTACGAGAGACTGTTCGGGGGGCTGCTGGCGGAGAGATCGGCGTGACGGCGATCGAGATCGTGCTGTGGTCCGCCGCGGCCCTCGTGGCCTACGCCTACTTCGGCTATCCCGTGCTCCTGCTGTCGTGGCTCCCGTGGCGGCGACGAATCGTGCGGCGCCCCGGTACGACGCCCGCGGTCAGCATCGTCATCACGGTTCACAACGGCGCGGGCGTCATGGCGGCCAAGATCGCGAACACGCTGGCGCTGCGATATCCCGCGGACCGGATGGAGATCCTGGTGGCCTCGGACGGCTCGACCGACGAGACCAACGCCGTGGTGCGAGGGCTGTCCGACGATCGGGTGAGGCTCGTGGAGCTGCCGAACCGGCTCGGGAAGGAAGGCGCGCAGCGCGAGGCCATCGCGCGGGCCAGAGGCGACATCCTGCTGTTCACGGACGCCGGCGTGCAGGCGGCGAGCGACGCCGTCGAGAACATGGTCGCGAGCTTCTCGGATTCGAGCGTCGGATGCGTGAGCGGCGTGGACCGCGTTCTCGACGCCTCGGGGCGGGCGCAGGGGGAAGGTGCCTTCGTGCGCTACGAGACCCGGCTCAAACTCCTCGAGAGCGAGATCGGCTCCACCGTGGGGAACAGCGGATGGCTGTTCGCCGTGCGCCGCGAGCTGTGCGACGAGTGGCCGTCGGACATGGCCAGCGATTTCACCATGGCGCTGCGCGCGGTCCGTCGAGGCCTGCGGTGCATCGTGGATCCGCGGGTCGTCGCCGTGGCGACGGCGAGCGCCTCGGAGCGCCGGGAGTTCGATCGCAAGGTTCGCACCATCGCGCGCGGCATGGTGGTCCTGGGGGCGCACCGCGATCTCCTGAACCCGTTGCGCTACGGGCGGTTCGCGGTGCAGTTGCTGAGTCACAAGCTCCTGCGGTGGTGCCTGCCGTTCCTGCTAGCGACGCTGCTCGTCGCCAGCGCCGCGCTCGCGATCGGCTCGATCCCGTACCGCGCGCTGCTGGCCGTACAGGTGGCGTTCTACGCATCGGGGGTCGTGTGGCCGGGGGCGCGACTCCCGCGGTTCTTCGTGATCTCGAGCGCGGCGACGCTCGTCGCGTGGTGGAAGGTCGTGTGTGGAGAGAGGTTCGTCACCTGGGATCCTACTCCGCGCACGCTCGGGATCGAGTGATGACCGGCGGGACCTCCGGCGTCCGGGTCTGTCATTTGCTCGCCGGGGACCAGTGGGCCGGAGCGGAGATGCAGGTCGCCGACCTGCTGCGCGGGCTCGCGGGACGCGAGGGCTTCGAGCTCTCGGCCGTGCTGTTCTCCGAGGATCGCCTGGCGCGCGAGCTCAGGGAGTGCGGTGTCGTCGTTCACGTGCTCGACGAGAACGACCTCGGCCGGCTCGGGGTGCTGCGGCGCGCCGCGGCGGTCCTGCGCCGGCTGCGTCCGCACATCCTCCACACGCATCGCTACAAGGGCAACGTCATCGGAGCCATCGCGGGACGCTGGGCGGGAATCCGGCGGTTCGTCCGCACCGCCCACGGGATGATGGAGCCGTGGGAGGGATTCGACCGCGGGAAGATGGGGATCTACGACGCCCTCGACGGGGTCGTGGACCGCTGGGGCGTGGATCGGGTGATCGCGGTCTCGTCGGACCTGGCCGCGAAGCTCGCGGCGCGCGTTCCGTCGGAGCGCATCGTCGTGGTGCGCAACGGCCTCGATCCGCGGCGCATCCCGCCGGGGTCGCCGCGCGCGACGCGCGCGGACCTCGGGCTGATCGACGACGGCCCGCTGTTCGGCACTGTCGGGCGCCTGACGCCGGTCAAGGGGCTCGAGTACTTCGTCGAGGCGGCACGGGGTATCCTGGAGCACGAGGCGGATGCGAGATTCGTGATCGTCGGAGACGGGGCGTCGCGGGACACGCTCGTGACCCGCGTGCGGGAGCTGGGATTGACGGATCGCGTCCGGTTCCTGGGTTTCCGGCACGACGCCGTCCGCATCACCGGCGCGCTGGACGTGTTCGTCATGCCCTCGCTCCACGAAGGACTGCCGATGGCGCTGCTGGAGGCCATGGTCCTCGGGAAACCCATCGTGGCGAGCGACGTCGGCGGCATTCCGGAGGTCCTGCACGACGACGGGGGGTGGCTCGTCCCGCCGCGCGACGTCGGGGCCCTGGTTCGGGCGTGCGTCTCCGCCGCGCGCAAACGAGAAAGCGGGGATGTCGCGACCCTCGCCGCAGCCCGCCGGCGCGAGATCGAGAGCCTGGCGCGGCGCATGTGCCGCGAGACCGAAGACGTCTACCGGGAGCTGCATGCCGTCGGCGCGTGAGGGCGGCGCCCTCGAGGTCCTGTTCGTGACGGCGAACCTGCCGTATCCGCCGACCTCGGGGGCGACCATCCGGAGCTACAACCTCATCAAGAAGCTGGCCCCGCGACACCGCGTGCATCTCGTGGCGTACGGCGACGCGGCGCGCTCGGTCGACGCCATCGAGCACTTCCGGCCGATGTGCGCGTCGGTGACGGTGGTGCCGTTCCCCAACGACAAGAACACGCCGCGCTTCTATCTGTGGGCCGTGGCCAACCTGCTGTCGCGCACGCCGTTCGTGGTCAGCCGGTTCACGCGCCCCGCCATGGTCCGCGCCGTCCGGAGCAAGCTGCTGGAGAGCCGCGCGGACCTGATCCACTGCGATTTCCTGACGATGGCGCTGAACATCGATCGGGCGGTGGGGACTCCCATGCTCCTGACCGCGCACAACGTCGAGTCCCTGATCTGGAAGCGCTACCTCGAGCACGAGCGCAACCCCCTGCGAGCGTTGTACGTCAACATCCAGTACCGCAAGCTGGAGAGGCTCGAGCGGCAGGTTCTCAGGCGCTTCGAGGCCATTGCCTGCGTGTCACGGGAGGAATCCGAGACGTTGCACGGCGTGTGTCCGAAGCCGAAGTGCGTCGTCATCCCGAACGGGGTGGACGTCGAGCACTTCAGGCCGGACCCGCACCTGGAGGAGCCCGACCATCTCGTGTTCACGGGCTCGATGGACTGGAGGCCGAATCAAGACGCCGTGCGCTATTTCCTCGACGAGATCTATTCCGAGGTCAAGCGCCGGCGGCCGCGAGCCAAGCTGTCCGTCGTGGGACGCTGGCCCCCGAGCGCCATCCGTCGGCTGGCCGACCGCCACCCCGACGTCGAGGTGGTCGGCACCGTTCCCGACATGCGGCCGTATCTGGGGCGCGCCGCGGTCTACGTCGTGCCGCTGCGGATCGGCGGCGGGACGCGGTTGAAGATCCTGGAAGCCATGGCCATGGCGCGCCCGGTCGTGTCCACCGGCGTCGGCTGCGAGGGACTCGACGTCGAGGCGGCGCGCGACCTGATGGTGGCCGATAGGCCGGACGACTTCGCGCGCGCGGTGGTGGACCTGCTGGGCGACCGCGCGAAGGCCGAGGCCATAGGCCGCGCCGGCCGCGAGCGCGTCGTGGGTTCTTACGACTGGGGTCCCATCGCCGACCGGCTGGAAGCCGAGTGGCGGTGGGTTGCCGGCCGTCGACGGGGGGCGCCATGTGCGGAATCTGTGGAGTCCTGAACCTGGACTCCCGGCGGCCGGCCGATCGGACGCGGGTCGCGGCGATGTGCGAAGCGCTGCGGCACCGCGGGCCCGACGAGGAGGGCTCGCACGTCGACGGCGAGGTCGCGCTCGGAATCCGGCGCCTCAAGGTCATCGACCTCGACACCGGCTCCCAGCCCCTGCACAACGAGGACCGCACGGTGTGGGTGGTGTTCAACGGCGAGATCTACAACTTCCGGGCGCTCCGCAAGGAGCTGGAATCGAAGGGCCACGAGTTCCACACTCGAACCGACGGCGAAACCATCGTGCACCTCTACGAAGAGCACGGGGAAGAGTGCATGACACGGCTTCGCGGGATGTTCGCTTTCGCCGTGTGGGACTCCCGCCGGCGTCGACTCATGCTGGTGCGGGACCGCGTCGGGGTCAAGCAACTGTACTACTCGTACTCGGAGGACGCCCTTGCATTCGGCTCCGAGATCAAGTGCCTGCTCCAGGGGCCCTCGCGGGGCGGGAGCATCGACCTTCGCGCGCTGCACGATTTCCTGGTGTACCGCTACGTCGCCGGCGAGCGGACGATCTTCGAGTCCATCAAGCGTCTCCCGCCGGCGCACCGGCTGGTCCACGAGAACGGGAGCTCGAGAGTCGAGCGCTACTGGAAGCTCGACCCTCGACCTCGAGAGACCGCGGACGAGGCGGAGGTCGTCGGGGAGTTTCGGCGCCGCTTCGAGGAGGCCGTTCGCATCCGGATGATCAGCGACGTCCCGCTCGGCGCATTCCTGAGCGGCGGGATCGACTCCAGCGCCGTGGTCGGCATCATGGCGCAGTCGTCGACGGAACCCGTGAAGACCTTCACCATCGGCTACGAAGCGGAGGGCGTGTACTACGACGAGCGCAGGTACGCGCGATTGGTGGCGGAGCGCTTCGGGACCGACCATCACGAGCTCGTCGTTCGACCGCAGGTCGAGGACGTCATGCCCAAGATCATCCGGGCGTTCGACGAGCCGTTCGGCGACTCCTCGGTGATTCCCAACTGGTTCGTATCGAAGCACACGCGCGAGCACGTCACGGTCGCGCTCTCCGGCCTCGGGGGAGACGAGGTCGCCGCGGGCTACGAGCGCTACCTCGGAGGCGTGCTGTCCGAGCGAGTCCGGAGGGTCCCGGGGCACGGGACGCTCGGACGGTGGATCCAGAGGCTCCCCGACAGCCGGGACGGGTCCCTCGCGGTCGATCGCGTGAAGCGGTTCTTCGCCGGCCTCGAGTACGACTTCCCCGAGCGCTACCGGCGGTACGTGTCGACCTTCACTCGCGAGGAGGTCTCGGCGCTGCTGGCACCCGACCTGCGCGAGCGAGCTCGCGGGGAGCCGTACGAAGACCCCCTGGAGGTGGCCGGCCGGGACCTGGTAGGGTATGACGTCTTGAGCCGCATGACGTTCCTCGACATTCGCACCTATCTCCCCGATGACCTGCTGGTCCTCGCGGATCGCCTGAGCATGGCGCATTCTCTCGAGGCGCGGGTGCCGTTCGTCGACCACGAGCTGCTGGAGTTCGTGGCGACGATTCCGTCGCGGATCAAGCTCCGCGGCACGGAGAAGAAGCACCTGCTGAGGGCGGCGTTCAAGGATCTCCTGCCGCCCGAGATCCTCCGCAGGAAGAAGATCGGGTTCTCCATTCCCCTGGCCGTGTGGTTCCGCGGCTCCCTGCGCTCGTACCTCATGGACTGGCTCGGAGAGGCGCGCATGGCCAGGCTCGGGTACTTCGACGTCGCCGCCGTGTCCCGGCTGATCGCGGAGCACGTGTCGCGCCGTCACAACCACGAGAACAAGCTGTGGGTCCTGCTGATGTTCTCGCTGTGGCACGACGCCTACGTGGAGAAACGCGCTGGATAGCAGGTCCGGTCTCGTGCTGCGCGCTCCGGTGCGGCCGGATCGGGCTGCCTCCGATTCGGCCGCCGGCCTGGAGTTCGGTCACGGACTCCGGCTGTACGCGGCCCTGGGGGCCATCGTCGGCCTGTCGCATGCGCTCGTCGAGACGGCGGCGCTCGGTTGGTTCGGGGTCGCCCTGGTCGCCGGCGACCTCGCGCTGTATTCCGCGGTCTACGCGCTCTACGGCGTTCTCGCGGGGATGACGCTGTGGGCGGCGCTCAGGGCGGCGGCGGCGGTGTGGGGTGTCCCGCGCGGTCTCGACCGCCGCGAGACGGCGGCCCGGTGGCTGTGGGCGCCGGCCTTGGCCGCGTACGCGGCTCTGGGATCGTGGTGGACCTGGAGCGGGGAGGGCGGGGGCGCGACGGTCCCGTGGATCCTCGTGCTGTGCGGATCCGCCCTGTGGGTCTGCCGCCGGACGTGGCGCGATCCGCACGAGGTCCTGGCCGCGACGTGCGGCTGGATCGCGGTGTGCGCGCTCGGCGTCGGCGCGACCCTCTATGCCGCGGAGGGGAGCTCGGTGCCCGCTCCCAAGCGCCTGCCCCTCGGGCTGGGCTTCGTGGCGCTCGGCGCCGCCGCGATGCTCGCGATGCAGGCGCTGGGCCGCGGCCGCGTCCCTCGGCGTCCGATCCGGCCGGGCGTGATCCTTGGAGCGCTGACGCTCGGGTTGGTGTGCGAGGCCGCCGCGACGGCCGGTCCCTGGCCGCCACGTCTGGGCTGGCTGGTCCTGAGCGCGGACCAGCAGGCCGAGCCGGACCGGACGGGCCGGCCGGACATCCTGCTGCTGGTCCTCGACACGGTACGCGCGGACCACATGGACCTGTTCGGGTATGAGCGGCCGACCATGCCTTTCGTGGCGCAGTTCGCGCGGAACGAGGCGGCGATCGCGGTCGCCTCGACGGCGCCGGGCGCGTCGTCGCTGGAGTCTCACGGAGCGATGTTCACCGGAATGTACCCCTCGTCCCACGGGGGCCACGGGCCGTTCGTCGACGATCCGGATCCGCCGAGCTTCGGCTATCCGATACGGGCGGACGTTCCGATGCTTGCGGAGACGCTCTCCGATCTCGGCTACCGCACGGCCGGGATCTCCGGCAACTACGCGGTGGTGGGCTCGTTCGGTCTGGCGCGCGGCTTTCGGCACCACGACGCCGCCCCGGGCCGCAAGTTTCTGGCCCGGAGAATCGCGTGGCTCAACCGGCCGCTCCATTACAGGGCCGCAGCCGGCCCGATCCTCCCGTGGCTCCCTGCCGCATGGACGCGCCGGACGGTCACGTTCGATCCCGGCCGGCCCCCGTACCGCCGCGCCGACGCGATCGTCGATCTCGCCACGAGCTGGATCGACGCCAACCCCGATCCCCCGTTCTTCCTGTTCCTCAACCTGTTCGACGCGCACGACCCGTACCTGCCGCCCCCGGAGTTCGACCACAGATTCGTCGCTCGCCCCGAGGGCCTGTCCTGGACGGGATTCCCGGATGACGAGCTGTATCGGGAGCTCGTGCGCGGGACGGCGCGACTCTCGGACGACGAGCTTCGATACCTGGAGGGTCAGTACGACGCGGCTCTCGTGTTCGTGGACAGCCAGGTCCGCCGCCTGTTCGACCACCTGCGGCGGGTGGGGCGGTACGAGGACACCTTGATCTTCGTGGTCAGCGATCACGGCGAGGGGTTCATGGAGCACGGTCTGCTGCGCCACAGCACGTCGCTGTACGAGCCGCAGGTATCGGTGCCGTTCCTCGTCAAGCTGCCCCGCACGTGGAGCGGACCGCCGCCTCCGGTCTCGCCGTACGTGCAGCACGTCGACATCTTCCCCACGGTGATGGAGTTGCTCGGTGAGCCCGTTCCCGCGTCGGTGCAGGGCGTCGCGTGGGGAGCCGGCCGCGACCACGCGTTCTCCGAGGCGTTCGCGCATCTGGCGTGGCACGAGCCGCTGCGGCGCGAAGCGGTCGCGGTGGTTCAGGACGGATGGAAGTACATCCGCACGAGCCGCGGAACCGAGGAGTGGTACGACTTGACTCGCGATCCGGACGAAACGACGAACCTCGCGCCGCTGGACGAGGAGCGACAAGCGGCGGCTCTCGCGATCCTGCGCCGCCACCTCGCGGCGACGTACCGCGAGCGTCCCACGACTGCGGCAGCGACCTCGACGCTCGACCGCCTCCGCAGCCTGGGTTACGTGGAGTGATCTCGTGAGCGCGCGACGGGCGTTCGACGCCGGGGCCTTCGGGGTCAAGTGGGCGAAGCGCGTGGCGTTCGTGGCGCTGTCGATCGCCGTGGCGTTCCTCGCGACCGAAGCGATCGTCCGGGTGCTGTTCCCGCGGGCGGCTCCCCGAACGGCCCGGGCGACGAAGTTCTGGCGCTACGATCCGCGCTACGGCTGGTCCCATGTACCCGGGACCCGCGGCAGCTTCGAGTCTTTCGGCTTCGAGGCCGAGGTGTCCATCAACTCCAAGGGTTTCAGGGGGCCGGAGCGCGAGTACGAGCGTGGCGAGCGGCCGTTTCGCGTGCTGGTGCTCGGGGACTCGTTCGTGTGGGGCTACGGCGTGGACTTCGAGGACAGCTTCTGCGCCCGGCTGGAGCGTCTCATCCCCGAGCTCGAGGTCGTCAACCTCGCGGTCAACGGCTACGGGACCGACCAGGAGCTGCTGCTGTACCGCGACGAGGGGCGGAAGTACGATGTCGACCTCGTGGCGGTCGTCGTCGCGGACAACGATTTCAAGACCAACGTCGAGACGGTGGAGTTCGCCATCTACGGCAAGCCGGCATTCGTGATAGGCGAGGACGGCCTCGACGTCGTGAACCTGCCGGTGCCGCAGACGCCGTGGCTCAAGCGCGGCGCCGTGCGACTGGCCTGGAACTCCTACGTGCTGACGACGCTGCACCGTTTCCTGGAGCTGTCGCGAGCCCTGGACGACGTGGCGCACGTGCCCGATCCCGCCAGCGACTTCCCCCGGTCCCCGTCGCAGGCGATCACGATGCGTCTGCTCGAGGATCTCGCGCGCGACACCACGGCCGACGGCCGCGACCTGATCGTGATCTTCGCCGACGGCGTGCCGGCGGCTGCCGAGGCCGCGAAGCGCCTCGCGACGCGGGGCATCGCGAGCGTCGTCCTGGACGATCATCTCGACCACGACGACGCCGGCCTGCACCTGCCTCGCGATTTCCACTGGAACGTCGAGGGCCACGAGCGGGTGGCGGCCGTTCTGGAGGGAACCCTGCGTTCCAGGATGCGTCCCAACGGCGTAGCGCCCGACCGCGGAGCGAGCGATGTCCGATAAGACGCCGCGTACCCGAGCCTCGGTGGCCGCCGCGGGACTGGCGCTGGGGGCGGCGGCGGGCTGGGCATCCCTGGCGCCGCAGCACGCCTACTTGTTCGGAATGCCGACCGTGTGGTTCGCGGAGCTGACCGGATGGATCCTGCGCGGCGCCGCGAGCGCCGGGCTCCCGCTCGGTCGCGCCGTCGCCGTCATCGTGGCGCACGCCGCGGCCGGGGTCGTGGCGGGAGCGATCGCCGCCGGGGTCCTGGCGGCGGCGCGGATGCGGGAGCGATGGTTGTTCTCGCGCCCCATTCCGCTGGGAGTGTCGAGCGGCGTGCTGGGAGCCGCGATCCTCGGTGCCCTGTGGCTGCGCCGCGGCATCGGGCTTCGTCCGCTCGCGCTCCTGGCGGTGGCGCTCTTGCTGGCGGTGTGGAGCGTGGTCGTCGTGCTCGCGGCTTCGTCGTGCGGGCGGTGGGTCGGCAAACACCCGCGGGTCGCGCTGGGGATCCTCGGCGCGTCGGCGCTGGTCGTGGCCGTCGTCGCGCTGCGGGCTCCGCGGCTCGATGTGACCCGCGCTGAGATCGTTCCGACGCGCGCCCCGCGGCCGCTCCTCCTGATCGGCGTCGACGCGGCGTCGTGGGCGAACCTGGAGCCGCTGCTCGCCGAGGGGCGTCTGCCGAACCTCGCGCGCCTGCGCTCCGAGGGCGCGTCGGGAGATCTCGACTCGATCGCTTTGCTCATATCGCCGCCCGTGTGGATCACGATCGTCACCGGGGAGCCTCCCTCCGAGCACGGCATCGTCGACTTCGTGCTCGACGGCGTGCCGTACACCAGCAACTCGCGGCGCGCGCAGGCCCTGTGGGAGGTGCTGCCGCGCTTCGGCCAGCGCAGCGCGTTCCACTACTGGTGGGCATCGTGGCCGGCGGAGCACGTTGGCGGGCGAATCGTCACCGATCGCTTCGAGGATCACGCCCTGACCGCCCGCGTGCACCCCGAGGAGGAGACGCCGGAGCTCGACGCTCTGGCCGGCGCCGCCACGGCCTCGGCGCCGCCGGTGGACGCGCTGCTCGGTCCGGGGGGCAGGATCGACGAGGCGTTTCGCGAGCGGCACCGCGTGCGTTTGCAGGTTCTGCGGGACTTCATCGTTCGCGACGAGGTCGTGACGGCCATGGGAGAGAGCGCGCTGGCCTCGCAGGAGTTCGATCTCGTCGGGGTCTACCTCCGGGGACCGGATGCCGCGGGGCACAAGTTCTGGAAGTGGCACTACCACGGGCGATCGCCGCGCTTCGCGGAGTGGTTGTACGGCCCTCCGGACCCGGATCAGGCGGCGCTCGAGCCGGTGGTGGACCGGATGAACGAGCGGATCGACGCGCAGGTGGGGCGGTTGCTGTCCGCCGCGGGGCCCGACACCAACGTGGTCATCGTCTCCGACCACGGCATGCGCGCCGCCAAGCGCTTCGAGCGCAACCGCGAGGGAGCGAGTGCCGACGAGACGGGAAACCACCATCGCAGCGGACTGGTGCTCCTGGCGGGGCCCGACATCCGGCGCGGGGCGCGTCTCGGCGGTGCCTCGGTCTACGACGTCTTTCCCACGATCCTCCACCTGCTCGGGCTTCCGGTCCCCGAGGACATCCCCGGGCGCGTGTGGGTCGAGGCGCTCGCCGACGACACCCTGCGAGCGCGGCCCCTCGCGCGGATCGTCACTCTCGGAGAGCGAAGCTCGGAAGCCACCGAGCCGATCCCCACGGAGCTCGACGCCGACTACATCGAGCGCCTCAAGGCGCTCGGCTACATCGGCGACTAGCCGGGAGGCTTGTGGGCCATCAGGAGGTTGTTTTCCGGAAGAGTATCGCGGACGTGCAGGTAGGCTCGATTGCGATACAGCTTCAGGCCGCGGAAGCCCACGGACTCGAGGGTCCGCTTCCAGCGGCCGAGGCTGCGCAAGCGCTTGTTGGCCGTGTTGTGGTGGTCGAACTGGACGTTGGCGTTGTCGATGATCCCGAAATGACCCCCGACGATCAGCAGGCCGCCCGCCTTCAGCGCGCCGTGAATGGCCTGCAGTCCGCGGCGCCACTCGAGGTCGTCGACGACGTGGAACAGGACTCCGATGGCGCTCACGATTCCGAACTTGCCCGGATGCGCGGCCAGATAGGATTGAAACGGGCCATGGTGAACGTCGATGCTCGCGTCGCCGGCGTACTTGGCGCGGAGGTACTCGACCGCGCGCGCGGAGATGTCGATGCCCGTGCACCGCGCCGCGCCGCGGGCGCGGTAGAAGTCGATCCAGTGACCGGCTCCGGAGCCGATGTCGAACACCGCGGTTCCTTCGATCGGGATGGAGTGGTTCACGAGGTGCCTGAGGATCAGCAGCTCGACCGAGGCGTAGTGATAACTGGCCGAGAGCGGGTGCTTGTGCGGGGTGATGGTCTGGCGGTCGCTGACGCCCTGCGTGTAGAAGTGGTCATCCCACCACCGCTCCGGCGCGTAGGGGACGGTTCCCGCGCGCAGGCGCGTGCGGTAGACGCCGTAGAGGATCTTCGCCTGTCGTCGCGCCCATTGCCTCAGCATGCGTCCCTTTCGCCCGTGGGAGGCGCAAGTATACGCGCACCCGCGCGCGGGAACACCCGCGCGGCACGCATTGCGGGGGCGGTCTTCGTCGCCGCCCTGGCGGCGACCGCACGCGGGGAGACGTACTACGTGGACGCCGGCTTCGCCGAGGCCAGCGACTCGAGCCCGGGCACGGCGCCGGACACGCCGTGGCGGACCCTGGAGCACGCCATGCAGGCGGCCGCTCCGGGGGACACGGTGTGGGTCAAGGACGGCCGGTACGGCGGGTGCAGCGCGAGCGTCTCGGGCGATTCGCCGGAGGGCCCGTTCCCGGCGTTCGTCCCGAAGCGTTCCGGCACGGCCGCCGCGCGCATCGAGTTCCGCGCTCACCCGGGGCATCGGCCGACGCTCGAGTGCTTCATCGGGGGCGGGGGCAAGGACTACATCACGTGGTCCGGCTTCCGGATGGACGATCGCGGGGTCTACATCTCCGTCGGGCCGAATCCCGACCGCACCGCCGGGCTGATCCTCGAGAACATGGACATCCGCCGCAGGACCGATCTCCACGATCCCGGCTCGGGCAACTACTACTGCATCTACCTCAGCGGCGCGAGCGGTCCGATCGTGCGCGACAACGTGTTGCACGACACGAACTACGTCGAGCACACGGACGGTAACGGCGTGATCCTGTACCTGACCAACGACGCCGTCATCGAGCACAATCTCATCCACGGCACGCACCGCGGGGTGCTGGACAAGAACTCGGGCGAGCGCAACATCGTGCGCTACAACTACATTCGTGACGTCACGGGCTCCGGCCTCGAGATCAACGGCTTCGGGTGCCCCTCGGGGGAGGATGGGTGGTGCGGTCACTCGCAGTGGCATCACAACGTCGTCGACGGCGCCGAGACCGGGTTCCGGTTCGGCTCGGGCAAGACCATTCACTTCCAGGGAGTCTCGGCCTGGAACAACACCATCCACGACGTGAGACGCTGCATGCTGGGCGGCACGCTCGACGACTTCGAGTTCTACAACAACATCTGCTGGACGCGTTCCGGCGGCGAGCAGGGCTTCCGCACCGAAGGGAAAGCGGACGGTTTCGCCGTCATGGATTTCAACCAGTGGACGCACCACGACCAGCGCTTCATCGAGGGGCTGTACGGGTCGGAGCAGCGCGTCCTCGGTAGCCTGAGCGCGTGGCGCGAGGCCACGGGCCACGACACCCATTCCGTCGCCTCCGATCCGCGCTTCA
>Ga0302046_10000346_pt1 | contig 48168 bp, 41 predicted proteins | sample RVTome_11_FD_200261 | JGI IMG/M metagenome (GOLD analysis project Ga0302046, IMG submission 200261) | Soil microbial communities from uranium-contaminated site in the Upper Colorado River Basin, Wyoming, United States - RVT147D111 (version 2) ...
CAACATACAGATTGCAAGCTGAAAAACTGCTCCAAACGCAAAAAGTCATCGAACAGTTCTGGCCCTCCTCGCCGGGCCGTGCTTTACGGGACTTCCCTGGCCCCCTCCCCACTGTCTGAATCGCAGAATGGGTGAGAATGGAGGCTTGACCGGGATGCGGTTCGGGATTGCGATGGCGTCATGACCACGACTTCCACTTTTGGCCGCTTTTCGGTGTATCTGGCCGCGTTGCTGTTCTGTGCCTGGGCGGTTCCGGCCTTGCCGGGGGCCGGGGGCATGCGGATGACGTGGACCAACAACATGCTCCGCGTCACGGCGCCCGATCTGCCCGGGGGCCCGGTCGAGATCTGGTACCTGGAGGCCTTCTGCCGCAGTGGCTCGACCCATCGCGACTGGCACGAGACCACGGTACCGCACCAGACACGCCTGCTCTCCGCCGAGGCGGATGGAACGCGACTGCTTCTGGAGACCCGCGTGGAGCCGGACGTCTGGCTGCGGCATGAACTCAAGGCCGGGACGGATGAGGTGACCTTTCTGGTGACCGCCACCAACAGCGGGGCGGCCTTTGCCGACGTGCAATGGTTTCAGCCCTGCCTGCGCGTGGACCGGTTCACCGGGCGCACCCAGGAGGATTATTGGCCCCGCTGTTTTCTCTACACCCGCGAGGGACTGCGATGGTTGGACAAGACTCGTCGGAGTGTGGAGGCGCTCTATCGCGGAGGCCAGGTGTATGTGCCGGAAGGAATCGACCTCGATGATGTGAATCCAAGGCCTCTCAGTCCGGACCGGCCGGTCAACGGGTTGATCGGCTGCGTGTCGGCCGACGATCGGTTTCTGCTGGCCACCGCGTGGGACCGGACCCAGGAATTGTTCCAGGGTGTCATCGTCTGCATCCACAACGATCCCCGCATCGGCGGGCTGAAGCCGGGTGAATCCAGGCGGCTGAAAGGCAAGCTCTACTTCATGAAGTACGACCCGGCCGCGTTGCTGGAGCGGTATCACAGGGAGTTTGGAGAGTGAGGGGGCGGGCGCAGGTGCATGCGGAGTGATCGCTCTTCCCGTGGCCGTCGCGGGACGGCTGCGAAAAGGCGCGTCCCCGGGAAGGGAACGCGCCTGGATGGGAATCCGTTGCGGGGTCGCGCCAGTGCGGTTCAGAGGGCCTTGCGCTTCTTGTCGGTGAGGCTGTGCAGAAAGGCGACGAGCGCCTGCCGTTGGTCGTCCTGCAGCTTCACGCCGAGCTGCATCCAACCCATCTTGGCCACGGCTTCATCGAGGTTGGCGATGGCGCCGTCGTGGAAGTAGGGGCCGGTGATGGCCACGTTGCGGAGGGAGGGCACCTTGAACTTGTAATTGTCATCCTCTTCCTTGGTCACCGCGGCGCGGCCGATGTCCTCGGTGTTCTCATAAGGATTGACCAGGCCGGCCTTCATGTAGGTGGTTCCGCCGAGGAGGGGTCCGTTGTGGCAGGTGGTGCAGCCGACGGAGAGGAAGGTGTTGAGACCCTGCTTTTCCAGGGTGGAGAGGGCCTTGTCCTTGCCCTCCAGGTAGTCATCGAAGCGGTCTTCGGTGATGAGAGTGCGCTCGAACGCGGCGATGGCCCTGGCTGTATGGATGTAGGTGATGGGCTCGGCATCATTCGGGAAGGCCTTCTTGAACATCTTGGAGTAGGTCGCGTCGGCCGTGAGGCGGCTCATCACCAGTTTCTCGTCCGGCATGGCCATCTCCACGCCGTTCAGGATGGGGCCCTGGGCCTGTTCCACGAGGTCCGCGGCTCGGCCATCCCAGAACTGGGCCATGTGGAATCCGGCATTCAGGACGGTGGGTGAGTTGCGGTCCCCGCGCTTGCCGAAGGCTCCCGGCGAAGTCGGTTCGTTGTCCACCCCTGGCCGTTTTTTGTCCACCATGTGGCAAGAGTTGCAGGAGATGGTGTTGTTGACCGAGAGGCGTTTGTCGAAGAAGAGCTTCTCGCCAAGTTTGATCAGGTCCTTGGTGTCATGTTCGGCTCCGGGCATCTGGTCCGGAATGGGACCCAGGATCTCCAGGGCCCTGTTGCGCAAATCATCATCAGGCGGCACATCGGCCGCGCGCAGGGCATTTGGGGCAGCGCCGAGCCAAGCCAGGCTGATGGCCGCGATGAGGCTGTGGGTGAGGGTGGGTGTTTTCATGACTTCAGCGTTGGGTTATTCAGGTTTCGATCGGTGCTGGGTGGGTTCCCAGTGGTGGCCACCTACCCGGGCGGTTGGTGAGTGATTCGACGCGGCGGCGTCTTCGGAACTTCGACTGTCAACAGGGGAAGTGTGGTGTTCAGCGGAGGAGGTCGAATGGTCACCATTAGCGATACTGCGTCGCGCCCTTCATGGCGGGCGTGATTAAAAATGGGTGACCCAATCGAGTATGAGTAAGAGTAGGAACTGCTATCTTGCCCTTACCCTTGACCCGAAAAGAACGACCCACATGCTGTCGTTTTGGCGGGCCCCTCACCCTGACCCTCTCCCAGGGGGAGAGGGAACAGCGAGCCGAGATGGGTGAGAGGGATGAGCACAGGGGCCTTTCTCCGCGGAGAGGACGGGCCGCCCTCTCCCCCCGGGAGAGGGAAGGGGTGAGGCGCCTTTAATGGGGTGCGATGGAGGGTGCTCGCGTCGGCCTTATTTCACCTTGTGACGCAACCCGCGGCGCAGCCTTCTTTTCCCAGCAGCGTCTGGGAAAAGTCGTATCCTTACTCATACTCTGGTCCCAATCCAGCAGTTGCATGGGATCCCAGCCTCACCCATTTCCAATCAGACCCATTCATGGCGGATGGAAGGAAGGCGCGAATGATGCCCACGGACGCCGTGTGCCGATGCGAGATCGGATGGCTCAGGACTCTTCGGACTGGAACTCAGCCTCAAGCACCAACGCCTTGAGCGCGTGGAATGCGGCCTGGCTCTCTGCTGCCTTTTTGCTTTTGCCGCCTCCACGGGCGAGTTCACGGCTGCCATGGAACACGGCGCACTCGAAGACGCGGTCGTGGTCCGGGCCCTCCACGCTGGTGATCTCATAGCGCGGTGTGGTCATGCCGCGGCCCTGCATCCATTCCTGGAGTTCGCCTTTCGGATTTTCCAGGTTGGGCAATTCGGTCAGCTGATCGAGTGCCTGGCCAAAGCAGCGCAGCACGAAGTCGCGGACTGGCAGGTAGCCCTGATCGAGGAACATCGCTCCCAGGACCGCTTCATAGGCATCGGCCAGCGAACTGGTGCGGTCCCGGCCGCCGCTGGTCTCCTCGCCCTTGCTCAGGATCAGTTCCTGGCCCAGGTCCAGTTCCCGGGCCTGTTGGGCGAGGCTTTGTTGGTTGACCATGTGGGCGCGCGCCTTGGTCAGGGGACCCTCGCCGGCGTCGGGAAAGCGGGCGTAGATTTCGGCCGAGAGGATCAGGCCGAGCACGGCATCGCCCAGGAACTCGAGGCGCTGGTTGTGGGGCAGCTTGCCCGGAGCTTCGTAGGCCACCGAAGGATGCGTGAGGGCCAGGCGGAGGAGGGATTCATCCTGGAAGGCGAACCCGAGTCGGGATGGAAGGTCAAGGGACACGGGAACCGTTCACGACGACGCCGTCGCCTCTTCCGGCGCGGGTTCGGGCGCTGCTACGGAATCCGATTCGTCGGCCGGTTCGCCGGAGGCGTCGTTGGCTTCCTCCGGATCCGGCGGCCAGGCGATGGTGCCTTCGGGAGTGAGGCCAAACTCCATCAGTGCCGCCACGGTGCGTTGCACTTCATCGAGCTCGCCGAGGTTCAAGGCCGGATCCACGACGGTGAAAAGGTCTCCCGACTTGGGGTGCTCGTAGAGGAACAGTCGCTGGCCCTCGCGTCGAATCTGCTCCCTGATCTTGAGCAGGCGCTTCCGTTCCAGCATGACGGCCAGGATATAGCCGGCCGCGGAGAATTCGGGCTTGTTCAGTTCAATCAGTTTGCGCAGGAGCGTCTCGGCCGTTTCCTTCTGGATCGGTTCAGGTGGCGCCTCGGGGGGGGCCTCGTAGGTGCCGTGCCAATACGAGACAAAGCTCTGCTCACGCTCCTGATTCTGGAAGTCCCGCTGCCAGCAGGTGTCACAAAGGTCGCGGCGGGCATAGGCCTGCCCCTCGTCGAGCAACAGCGTGTGATAGTGCTGCTGATCCTCGAAGGCATGGTGACAGGCCTGGCATTGATGGGCTCGGGATTGAATGTTCCAATCGTTCATGGGCCGGGTCAGGACAACGTGCCGCCAGCTCTCGGCCGGTGGGCACCCCGTCATTATCGACATCGGGCCCGGGAGCGCAACCGCAATTGCGGGGCGCGTTGCGTGCCGGCCCGGCCGCGCGCTAGAATGCAGCGTGCCCGCCACCGAGCACATCCGCAGCAAAGTCAGCCAGCTTCCCCACAAGCCGGGCATCTACCTCATGAAGGACCGGTTCGGCACCGTGATCTACGTGGGCAAGGCCCGAGACCTCCGCAAACGGGTGAGCCAGTACTTCCATCCCTCCCGGCGGCTGGGCTGGGATCTCAAATTCCGCGCCCTCGTGGACGCCATCCATGACCTGGATGTGCACGTCGTGCGCAGCGACGCCGAGGCCCTGCTCCTGGAAGGCCGCCTCATCAAGGAATTCCAGCCGCGCTACAATGTCAGCTTCCGCGATGACAAACGCTTCCTGCTCGTGAAGGTCAACCTGCGGGACGAGATTCCGCGCTTCACCCTGACGCGCTTCAAGCAGGACGATGGCGCCCGCTACTTCGGCCCCTTTCCCAATGCCGGAGCCCTGCGCAGCACCATGACCCTGCTGCGGCGGCAGTTCAACCTCAGGGGCTGCCGGCCGCTCCGTCCGGGGGAGGAAGACTACCGCCACTGCCTCTATGCCAACCTCAAACACTGCACGGCTCCCTGCATCGGCAACGTGACCCGAGACCAGTACCTCGAGCAGGTGATGGCCGCGTGCGATTTCCTCGATGGCCAGTGCGAGGAGCTCGTAAGCCATCTGGAGGAAGAAATGAAGAAGGCGGCGGCCGGGCAGGATTTCGAGAAGGCCGCCCAGCTCCGCGATGCCGTCCAGGATCTTCGCCGCAGCACCCAGCGCACCCACAAGTTCGTGCGGCTCCCCTATTCCCTGCCGGTGGCCCTGGATCCCGATAAGGACGTCGCCGAACTGGGAGAGCGGCTGGGATTGAGCGTGCCGCCCGCCTGGATCGAAGGGTTCGACATCTCCAACATCAGCGGCACCTTCGCCGTCGCCTCCATGATCTGCTTCCGACACGGGCGGCCCGATCGGAACGGCTACCGGCGCTTCAGGATCAAGTCGGTCACAGGGCAGGACGACTTCGCCTCCATGGCGGAAACGGTTCGCCGCCGCTACCGGCGCCTGTTGAAGGAGCAGGCCACCTCCCTCACGGGAGCCGAAGAGGCGCCACCGTTGGGGGTGGCCGTGCCCAGCCTGGTCGTCATTGACGGTGGCAAGGGACAGCTCAACGCCGCCTTCCGTGAACTGCAACAGCTGGGACTCGACCATGTGCCCGTGATCGGACTGGCCAAGGAGCACGAGGAGATCTGGCGGCCCGGTCAATCCGATCCCCTCCGCTGGTCCCATGACACCGGGGCCCTCAAACTCCTCCAGAGGGTGCGCGACGAATCCCACCGCTTCGCCAATACCTACAACGCCCAACTGCGCCTGCGAAAGATTTCAGAAAGTCTGCTGGACGAGTTCCCCGGGTTGGGCGAGAAGCGCAAGGCCGCCCTGCTCCGCAAATTTGGATCGGTTCAACGCCTCCGCCTGGCCGAGGTGGATCAGATCGCCGCCGTGCCCGGGTTCGGTGGCAGGTTGGCCGCGGCGTTGAAGACCTTCTTGGAAACCCGATCCTCCCTCCCACCCGGCCGGCTTCCGAATAACCCTGATTGAACATCGGATGCGGCCTAGAACGGCCGTGCCTCCTTTTCCTCCTCGCCTTCCTCTATCTCCTCGGATTCCTCCCCGTGGGGGGCCGACAGGGCCTCCTGCTCCATGAATTCACCCACCTTCATCGATCCCACAAAGAGACCTGTGAAGAGCCCGCTGCTCAGGAGCGTGTTGCGGAAGAAGGTCCAGGTTTCCGGCCAGCCTGCCGTGCCACGCGTCAACGCCTGAAGCCAACCCGCCAAGGTTTTCGGATAGGGCTGGGTGGGTTCGTAAAGCCACGAAAGCGTGTTGGTCACAAGGTAAAAGAGAACCGCACCGAGCAGCCCGCTCGCCAGCAGGGTGGCAAAGGAGTTCCGCGGCTTGAAGCAGCGTCCCATGCCCACCAATGCCGCAAAGCCCAGCAGGGAAAACACCGTGTAGCGATCGAAGGCGGGAAACCCGTAGGCGAACACATTCAGCAACACGCTGGTCAGGAGGAGGGTGCCCAGCGGCAGCCACCAGGCCATCGCGCCCCCCAAATAGATCCCCGCACAGAACGCCAGAGCATAGGCGGCGCTGAAGTTTTCCGGTAGAATGCCGGGCCACCTGGTCATGGCAAAGACCACCATCAACAAAACCGGCAGCCACAGGGTTGAGCGTTTCGGACGCGTCGAATTCACAGGGGCCCACCTTAAGGGATGCCCTTCGCGTCCCGCAACCTCATAGGAGATGATGATCTCAAAACGGATCTGGATGAAGGGGTGGGAACAAGCCGGTGAATAAGTCCGTGTCGGCGGCAGTGAAAGGCAAGAGCTGCAAAGGGTTGAAACATTTTGCCGGGTATGGATTCAAGAGGCGCTCTTTTAGACGATTGGCAAAGACAGTGCATCATGCTGTATGCCAATCATTTATGACTTCGGTGGGCGATTTCTGCAAATGCTAGGGAATGGGCCATGCTAGGGGTCATATCGAACCGGCTTGCCGCTTTCAAACCGAGGCCATCAGAATGCCGTCAAGATGCTGATGTAAAACCAGTTATGACGAGTAGGCGAAGGTGGCTGAGGGACGCGATGAAAAAAGGACTCCCAGCGTTCAAAAAATTCCTAAAAAATGTTTGACTCTTTTTATTGAATTCGGGATATTCAGGCCCACACACAGAAACACTAACAGTATAAACATCATGAGAACAAAAGCACTTATTCTTACGGCGGTTCTGGGCGTGGCTGCGGCCACGACCGCTTCGGCTCAGGTCTTCTCCCAGAATGCGGTGGGTTATTACAATCTCACACTGGGGTCCGGGTTCACGATGATCGCGAATCAGCTGAACAACGGGGACAACAATTTGAACACCATTCTTCCTGTCGTTCCGGACGGTTCGACGTTCCTCACATGGAATGCGGCTGGGCAGATGTTCAGCGGGGGGGACATTCACTTCGCCGGTGCAGGATGGTTTGACAGTGCGACCATCACGCCTTCCACCACGGTGCTGGGTCCCGGCATCGGCGGCTTCATCAACCTTCCGGTTGGCGCCTCCGCCACGGTGACCATGGTGGGCGAAGTGCCGCAGGGCACCCTCACCCTGGACCTTGCCCCGAACTTTCAAATGATCTCCCACATGACTCCCCAGGAGCTGGGTATGGAAGCTAGCGGGTTTCCGGCTGGAGACGGCGACACGATTCTGTTCTGGAACCCGCCTGCTCAATCCTATGACTCGGCGTTCATTTACTTCGCAGGAGCGGGATGGTTTGATTCGGCAGCCTCAGTGTTGGCCGATCCTGTCCCCTCGCTTGGTGAAGCCATGTTCTACAATCGTGGCGTTGGCAACGGAACGGCCACTTGGACTCGCAATTTCAGTGTGAATCCTTGATCGCAGAGAAGTCTCCCTAACAGAAAAAAATAAACCCAAAAACAACTAGCCATCGACCAATATGAAACTCAAGACGACCATAGCCGCACTGACCGGTGTGATGTTCGCCATCAGTGCATCTGCTCAAGGACTGATCACGTTCTCGAATACTCCTTCGACCCCTGTGGTTGACAGCACGACCGGTGCCCCTGTAGCTGCGGGTGTTGCCATCGCCGGTCTGTATTTCACGACCGACCTGACCTCCACGCCGAACGCCAGCATTCCTAATGACGGTTGGGTTCTGGGTGCGACTGTTCCAGTTTCTGCCATTCTCCCCGGACTTTACGCGGGTGGCGAGCGCGCCATTGATGGCGTGGCAGCTGGAACGCCGGTGCTGGTTCAGGTCCGGGCTTGGAGCGCTGGGTTCGCCAGCTACGCTGAGGCTCTCCTGAATGGTACGGCCGCCACTCTGGCTGGTGCTTCCAATGTCGGGCAGGTGACCTTGGGTGGAGGTATCATCGGGACACCTTCAACCAGCGGCTTCGTGCAGACCTTCGACATCACCCCGGTTCCGGAACCCTCCACCATCGTCCTCGGACTGCTGGGTGGCTTGGGCGCCATGGTGCTGCTGCGCCGCCGGAAGTAAGCTCAGTCAATTCTCACAAGACCGTCCCGGAAACGGGACGGTCTTTTTTGTTGCCCGACACCTTCCGCTTGAGGTTTGACATGGCGCCATGCGGAAATAAGATACCCGCTCTGCTGACCGGCGCGTTCGTCTAGTAGTTAGGACGCGGCCCTCTCAAGGCCGAAACACGGGTGCGATTCCCGTACGCGCTACCAAAAGTCGCGTGCAACCGTTTCAGATCATCTTCAACCCGACCAGCGCCGCGGAGCTGGCCAAGATGCCCAAGGACCTACAGCTCTATATCCTGGGCGAGTTTCGCGGATTGCCGAAGGAAGTCATGACCACGGACTTGGAGAAATACGGCAAAATGGAGAGGGATGGGCGTATTCTGCACCGATTTCGACTCGGGGACTACCGCATTTACTTCGAGCGCCACGAGCTCGGTGTTGTGGTCCATCGCATCCTCAGTCGCAATACGCTCAAGGATTTCCTCTTTCGTTCCAGTCTTCCCGTGGGTGAGGACGAAGCCCTCCAGGAGAATCCCAAGTTCTGGGAACTCATTGAGTCGGCCCGCTCGGCGGCTCGCAACAATTGACGCCCTACTTGTGGTTGAGCCGCCATTGCGACAAGATCAGGAGACCAGTGCATCGTGAGGCATGCGTCGCGCATGGAACCCAACGATTTCATTGCGCCAACGAATCGAGTAGATCTCCAAAGGCTTACTTGCGAAGAACCGAGGCGGGAGGAGAAGAGGGACGGCAATGACAGGGTCCGTTATCGGACATCCTGGCCCAACTCTACGTTCCAATACGCCAGATCAATGAAGTGCTTCCAACTGTCATGATGCTGCACTCCCAGATGGATCTGAACGAAGGGACGCCACTTGGGTCGCTTGGGTTTGCGAATCAGCCGCATCCCGGCCTCCAGAGGCGTGCGGTTGCCTTTGCGCGTGTTACAGGGGACGCAGGAGCAAACAATGTTTTCCCAATTGGTGGGGCCGCCTCGGTCCCGGGGTGTGACGTGATCCAGGTTGAGATCCCGGCGATCGAAAATGTGTCCGCAGTATTGGCAGGTGTTTTTGTCCCGCTCAAAGATATTATGCCGGGTAAATTTGACCTCCTTTTTGGGAAAACGGTCGTAAAGGAGCAGAAGTATCACCCTGGGCACGCGGATTTTGAAAGAAATGGTGTGGATGTGTTCCGGGTGTGCTTCCTGCTGAGACAGGTCCTTCCATTGGGTGAAGTTGAAGGTCTGGAAGGAGCCGTCCGTGTCGGCCATCACCACCTGGGCGCGACCTTCGAAGAGCAGGGTGAGGGCCCGCTTGGCCGTGCAGATGTTGACCGCTTGCCAAAGGCGGTTTAGAACCAGCACCTGTTGGTTCAATGGTAAGTTCATGGGCACCAAAGATGGTGCGCGACCCTAGCATAGATGGCTTTGCGATGTCAACGCGAGGCCCCTTGAACAATGATGACGTTGGTGACGCGTTGCTTGCGCCACAACATGGGACCAGGGATGGGCCTCTCCGTGCCGTTTCGGGGCATGCATCCAGGATTCCTGGCTCGGTTCCCTTAACAGTCACGGCATGAATTCAGGAGACCATCCACCGCCGAAGTCGAGCTTGATCCCCGTGCACCACCTGGATGGTGCCTCCTCTGCCCCCGCGTCGGATTCTCGTCCGCCTCTGGCCTCGAGCAATCTGGCCTTTGCGAGGTTGATTCTCCGTCGCCGTTGGCCATTGCTTCTGGGAGCCACGCTGGGAGCGGCGTGTGTCGCGGGATGGCTGGGTTGGATCAAGGCTCCCCAGACAGCCACCACCACGCTGGATGTCCATCCGATCCATGCTCCCGCACTTGCGCAATGGGAAGCCGGTCCGGCTTTGGGGGAGGCATCCCTTCGGGCCTCGGTGCGGCAGTACCTCCGTTCCAGCGACTTCCTCCGTGCCGCCTCCGCGTCGGCCGGCGTTCCGGTGAGCACCTCATTCATTGCCGATCACCTGCAGGTCGAAGTCCTGGAAGAGGGCGGGCAGATGAGCCTCTCCTTGTCAGGAGGACCAGCCGATCCACTTCTCTTGGTGCTCAATGCCTGCGTCAAGTCGGCGATGGACTGGGCCAATCGGTTTCAGTCCGACGAAGCAAAGGCGTTGGCCGCCATAATTGACCGACGTCTGGCCGACACGGAGCGACAATTGCGGATGGCCTTGGAGGATCTGAAGGAACCGCAGCGGATCGGGCGCACCTCCGACATGGCGCACGACATCGAGCTCATGGCGGAGGACCAGGCGCAACTGGAACGGCGGCGCGCGGACGTCAGCACCCAGCTTGAAACCACCGGTGTGCAGGTGGTGATTCTGCTGCGCGAAATCCGGCGGCATCACCCGGCGTTGTTGGAAGTCCGCCAGGCTCTGGACAAGGCGCTCCTGGATAAGACGGAGGCGCACCCGGAGGTCAAGGAATTGCGAGCACAACTGCAACGCCTGCAGCAGCGGCTCTCCGAAGAGACTGCCGAAGTCGATCCGGAAGTGGCTATGCACGGGAGCACGTTGGCCCAGGAACTCTACGGGCAGGTGCTCGCCCTCAATGCGGCCCGGGCGGGATTGGAACAGGAACTGACCACGATTACCCGACGCCTTGATGAGTTGCAGGAGGCATGGAAAGCAGTGCCCGAATCCGAATCCGCCTACCATCGAAGCAAGGCCCGTCACGACAGCCTGCGGGTCGCCCGGGACTTCCTCCTCCAATGCCAGGGGGAAGCCTCGGTTCTGCTCGCGCAGGCACCGCAGTTCATGCGGTTGGTGCATTCCCCTTACCTTGAGCCTCCGGATGCCGCCACCCGTTGGTCCCGCGCCGCAACCGCTGGAGCTGGTGGTGCCATCGGCGGTGGGGTTCTGTCCTTCCTACTTCTGCTGTTGGTGGAGGGACGTTCCCGTCGGATTCTGTCGCCTGCCGAATTGGGGCAAGTGACGCAGCTTCCCTTGCTGGCTTCCCTCGAAAACATGAACGACTGGACGCCCGCGCAACGGCGGCAATGGGCCTTTGAAACCCTGACCGCTCTGAAGGGGCGCCTGAACAAGTCCCCTGGGGAGCCGTTGGTGTGCGGGTTGGTTTCCGCTTCCCACGGCGAGGGGCGCACGACATGGGTGCAGCTGCTGGCCGAGGCGGCGCGCGAACGAGGGTTCCGCGTGGTGACCCTTTCCGGCGGCCCATCCGGTGCGCCTGGTCAGGCCGATCCTTCCCAGTCCGACTTGCACCCGGTGCCCTTGCAGTCCCCAGTGGAGATTGGGAAGCTCCTGCGCCACTCCCATCAGGCGCCGCCCGTCAATCTCCTTGCGGGGGATTGGGTATGGAACTTGCAGTGCCGACAGCAATGGCAGGAAGCCATTAGCCAATGCCACGAAGCCGAGAGTCTCGTCGTCCTGGTGGACCTGCCGCCCGCCAGCGAACCCGAATGCATGCTGCTGGCGGAAAACCTTTCCCATGTGATTTGGTTGTGCGGCCACGAGATGGCCGATATGGACGAAACCCGCAAATGGATTGACATGCTACACCACGCACGAGCCGATGTTGTCGGAACCGTCTATAACCGGCCCCGCGCGAAATCGCCACGCCGCCGCCTGAGGGCGGCCGCGGCCATGATGTGGGCCGCGGCGGTGATCTGTTGCCCCATCGCGCTGCCGGGCCAGGACGCCACCCCGCCGCCGGCGCCTGAAGCCGTCCGGACCAACATCTCCGCCATGTCGGTGAATTCACCCACGCAGCTCTCGGCTTGGCAGGAGCGGTTGACGTTGGGACCGGGGGACGTGATTGACCTGGAGATCTTTCGTCGGCCTGAAACCTTGCGGCAGCAGCTGACAGTCGGGCCGGACGGACGCCTCAGTTACCTTCAGGCCCGTGACGTGCCGGTGACCGGGCTGAGCGTGGACGAACTTCGGACCAAGCTGGAAACCGTACTGACCAATTTCTACCAGCCGCCCATCCGCGTGGTGGCCATCCCGCGCGCCTTCAACAGCAAGAAGTATTTTCTCCTGGGCAACGTGAACCGCCGCGGGGTTTACAACTTGGAACAACCCCTGACGATCATGGAGGCGATCGCCAAGGCGCAGGGATTTGAAAAGTTTCCCGGACGTCGCGACACCTTCGTGCTGACGGACCTGACGAAGAGCTTCCTCGTGCGCAAGGACCCTGAAGGCGTGTATCGGCGGCAGGATGTGAACTTCGAGAACCTGTTCCTGCGTGGAGACCTGACCCAGAACCTCCCGCTGGCTCCGGACGACTACCTGTATTTCCCGCCGCTGGACATCCAGGAGGTCTATGTGCTGGGCCAGGTCCTGCGGCCGGGTGCCACCGACTTCACGGAGGGCGCCACGGTCATGCGCGTGATCTCCTTCGCGGGTGGATTTCTGGAAAAGGCCTACCGCAGCCGGGTCCTGGTCCTGCGTGGTTCGCTCGACGCGCCGGAGGCCCACATCATCAATGTGAACAAGGTGCTGAGCGCGGAGTCGCCCGACTTCAAGCTGCAACCGGGTGACATTGTGTACATCCATCGCCGTCCCTGGGCCAAGGCCGAGGAGCTGGCTGAACTGGCGATCTCCGAATTCCTCCGTGCGGCCATCGTGACATGGACCGGCCAGAACATTGGACCCTTCATTGACGACCCCCTCATTGATTAAGATGCATTCGAAAGCCATTCATGGATTGTTGCTGGCGGCCGTCCTGGCGGTCGTATTGAGCGGTTGCCGCAGTCCCAAGGGGCCCCGCTTTGATCCCTACCTCACGTCCGACCAGGCTTTGGGTGAATTCCAATCCATCCAAGGCACCAACACGGTCGAACCCGATCAGCTCAAGCCCCCGGCCGATTTTTATCAACTCGGTCCGGGAGACGTGGTCGAGATTGAGATCGTGGGCGAGGCCAATTCCACTGCCACGGTCAACGTTGGACCCGACGGGAAAATCTACTACAGCCTGTTGCCGGGCACCTTCGTTTGGGGGCTCACGCTGGCGGAAGCCAAGAAGGCAATCGAAGCGGGCTTTCGTCCCTACCAGCGCGTCGAGCCGGAGATCAACCTGGTACTGCGCGGCGTTTCCAGCCGGCGCATTTGGGTCCTTGGCAACGTGGAGGCGCCCGGCATTCTCACGTTGGCCACGCCGATGACGGTGCTGGAGGCCGTGTCGGCCGCGGGAGGCGTGTCCGCCAACCCGGGCTACAGCCAGGACGCGGCCGACTTGGCGAACAGCTTTGTCATGCGGGAGGGACAGCGCCTGCCAGTGGATCTGGATGCCTTGTTCCGCAAGGGCGATCTGACCCAGAACATCTACGTCCAGCCGGGGGATTACCTGTATATCCGGCCCTCCGTGGCCCGCAACGTGTACGTGCTGGGAGCGGTGCAGCTCCCCAACATTGTGCCCTACAAGGAACGCTTGTCGGTGGTGGGCGCAGTGGCCACGGTCGGCGGGCCCATCAAGTATGCCCAGCTCAGCCAGGTCGCCATCATCCGCGGGAGCCTGGCCAATCCGACCATCGCGGTGGTGGACTTTGGGGACATCATCAAGGGCAAGCGACCCAATGTCCCCCTGCAGCCAGGCGATATCGTCTATGTGCCCTTCACGCCCTACAAGAAGCTCTTTGAGTTCGCCGAGCTGATCCTGGATGAGTTTGTCCGGACCGTGGCACTCAACGAGGGCATCGGCGCCGTGGATGAGAATGCCGAGCCGGTCACGGTCAGCGTCGGTTCCGGACAGGCGGTGGCTCCTTAAGGCCGCCGTCCTTTCAGAGCAGCGGCGCGATGACCAGCGCCACGATCGACATCAGCTTGAGGAGGATGTTGAGCGAGGGCCCGGAGGTGTCCTTGAAGGGGTCGCCGACCGTGTCCCCGACGACCGCCGCCTTGTGAGGTTCGGAGCCCTTCTTGTACAGCTTGCCGTTGATCTCCACGCCTTCCTCAAACATCTTCTTGGCGTTGTCCCAGGCGCCGCCCGCATTGGCCTGGAAGAGGGCGAGCAGCACGCCGGAGACGGTCACGCCGCCCAGCATCCCGCCCAGGGCCTCGGCGCCGTTGACGCCGGCGAACTTGAAGCCGAACCCGACCGCCACCGGTGACAGCACCGCCAGCAGGCCGGGCAAGACCATCTGGCGGATCGCCGCCTTGGTGGAGATGGCGACGCACTTGCCGTATTCGGCCGCGCCATCCGCCTGGTGGAAGAGTGCCTGGTCGGCCTCGGACCATTCCTCCACTTCCTTGTCCGGATTGCGGCGCATGGCTTCCAGCGCGTTCTTCAGCGCGGGGATGTCGTTGAACTGCCGCCGCACCTCCTGGATCATGGACATGGCGGCCTGGCCGACGGCGCCCAAGGCCAGCGCGGAGAAGAGGAAGGGCAGCATGGCTCCGACGAAAAGGCAGGCCATGACGTAGGCCTTGGACATGTCGATGACCTGGATGTTGGCGGCGGACATGAAGGCGGCGAAGAGGGCCAGGGCGGTGAGGGCGGCCGAGCCTATGGCAAAACCCTTGCCGATGGCGGCGGTGGTGTTGCCCACCGCGTCCAGGCGGTCGGTGCGCTTGCGCACCTCCTTGGGCAGCTGGGACATCTCCGCGATGCCGCCCGCGTTGTCGGAGATCGGGCCGTAGGCGTCCACGGCGAGCTGGATGCCGGTGTTGGACAGCATGCCGACCGCGGCGATGGCGATGCCGTAGAGCCCGGCCAGCTGGTAGGCGCCGATGATGGCCGCCGCCAGCACGAGGATGGGCAGCGCGGTGGACATCATGCCGGTGCCGATGCCCGCGATGATGTTGGTGGCCGTGCCGGTGAGGGATTGCCGTGCGATGGCCACGACCGGCGGCTTGTGGATGCCGGTGTAGTATTCTGTGATAAGCCCGATGGCCAGGCCGGAGGCGAGGCCGATGATGGTGGACCAGAAGACGCCCATCGAGGTGATGAGCTGATCCCCGACCACCCAACTCTGGGGCAGCACGGCGCGGATGATGAAGTAGGAGGCCACGAGCATGAGGGCGGCGGAGATGAACTCGCCGGTGTTGAGCGCCTTCTGCGGGTCGCCCCCCTCCTTCACCCTCACGAAGAACGTGCCGATGATCGACACCACGATGCCCGCGCCGGCAAGGAAGAGGGGCAGCAGCACGGCGGCCAGGCCGCCGAACTGCGTGTCGGGCCCGAATTGCGGCAGACTCAGAAAGGTGGCGCCCAGCACCATCGTGCCGATGATCGAGCCGACGTAGGACTCGAACAGGTCCGCGCCCATGCCCGCGACGTCGCCCACGTTGTCACCCACGTTGTCCGCGATGGTGGCGGGGTTGAGAGGGTGATCCTCGGGAATGCCCGCTTCCACCTTGCCCACAAGGTCGGCGCCCACATCGGCCGCCTTGGTGTAGATGCCGCCTCCGACGCGCGCAAAGAGGGCGATGGAGGAGGCGCCGAAGGAAAAGCCGGTCAGCACGGTGATGACCTTGTTGATGTCCCAGGCCATGCTCTCGTAAACCAGGAAGAGGGAACTCAACCCAAGCACGCCCAGGCCCACCACGCCGAGACCCATGACGGAGCCGCCGCTGAAGGCCACGACCAGGGCCTGCCCGAGGCTGGTGCGGGCCGCCTGGGCGGTGCGCACGTTTGCCTTGGTGGCGACCTTCATGCCGATGAACCCGGCCAGTGCCGAGCAGATTGCGCCGGTCACAAAGGAGAGCGCGACCAGCGGACTCGAAGCCTCGGCCTGGGCCCCCTGGATGGCCAGCAGCACACCCACGATCACCACGAAGATGGCCAGCACACGATACTCCGCCTTCAGGAAGGCCATCGCCCCCTCGGTGATATAGCCGGCGATGCGCTGCATCCGGTCGTTGCCGGGATCCTGCTGCGAGACCCACTTGGTGCGAAAAAAAGTGTAGGCCAAGCCCAGCAGTCCGGTGATGGGTATCAAATAGACGATCTTCTCCATAATCTTAAAAGGTGCTAACGATGCCGCGGTTTCAGCGCGCGCAGTATGTCCCTCCTCCGCCCGCGTTTGCCAACTCTTTTTCGGTTCCCAAGCCGCCCTCCGGCTGGCGCGATCATCCGCCCCGAACCGGTTCTTTTCCCTTGTCCGCCTCCGCCCCCTTCCGCATCCTGTCACGGTGGCCGAACGCATGATCTCCGAAGTGCTGACCCAGCCGGATGCCGCTCTTGAGCAGACTCTCCGGCCCTCCCTCTTCTCCGACTTTCGCGGACAACCCAAGGTGCGGGAACGCCTGGAGATCAGCGTCAAGGCTGCCTCCCAGCGCGGCGAGTGCCTTGATCATATCTTGCTCAGTGGGCCCCCAGGATTGGGCAAGACCACCCTGGCCAACATCCTGGCCAAGGCCATGGGAGCCAATCTCCGCTCGACCAGCGGGCCCACGATCGAGAAGGCCGGCGACCTGGCCGGGCTCCTCACCAACCTCGAGGAAGGGGATGTCCTCTTCATCGACGAGATCCACCGGCTCCAGAAAACCATCGAGGAGTACCTCTATCCCGCGATGGAGGACTTCAAGCTCGACATCATCATCGACCAGGGCCCCAACGCCCGCAGCGTGCGCCTCAACCTGCCCCGCTTCACCCTCATCGGCGCCACCACGCGCAGCGGGCTGCTCACCTCGCCGTTGCTGACGCGGTTCGCCGTGCGCGAGCGACTCGACTACTACGCGGCCGAGGACCTGCAACGCATCGTCCTGCGGTCCGCCCGGCTCCTGAACGTGGAGATCGACGAGACGGGCGGGATCGAGATCGCCCGGCGCAGCCGCGGCACGCCGCGCATCGCCAACAACCTCCTTCGTCGCGTGCGCGATTATGCCCAGGTGCGCGGCGACGGGCGCATCACCGGTCAGGTCGCCGACCAGGCGCTGGCCATGCTGGAGATCGACCAGAACGGACTCGATGAGATGGACAAGCGCATCCTCGAGACCATCATCGTCAAGTTTGCCGGCGGGCCGGTCGGGCTCGGATCGCTGGCCGTGGCGGTGGGGGAGGAACCCGACACCCTGGAAGAGGTCTATGAGCCGTATCTGATCATGGAAGGCTTCCTCAACCGCACCTCCCAGGGCCGTGTGGCCACCGAGTTGAGCTATCGCAAGCTGGGGTTGGCCCAAACCGGCGGGGGTCAATCCCATCTCCTCTAACCCAAAAAACCGGTGACAACCACCGGAAAATGCCGTTCACTTCCGGGCGCGTCGGTTTCCAAACGCCACCACGTTCCGATTCATGCCCAAGCGCGACGACATCCACACGGTCCTGATCATTGGCGCCGGCCCCATCATCATCGGCCAGGCCTGCGAGTTTGACTATTCCGGCACCCAGGCGTGCAAGGCGCTCCGCGAGGAAGGCTACCGGGTGGTCCTGGTCAATTCCAACCCGGCCACCATCATGACCGACCCGGAATTTGCCGACCGCACCTACCTCGAGCCCATCACTCCGGAATGCGTCGAGAAGATCATCCTCCGGGAAAAGGAGGCGATGGCCGCCATGGGGGCCAAGGGCAAGCTGGTCCTCCTCCCGACGCTGGGCGGACAGACCGCGCTCAACACCGCCATGAAGCTCCACGGCAACGGCGCGCTGGAGCGTCACGACGTCGAGATGATCGGCGCCAAGGCCGAGGCGATCGAGAAGGGCGAGGATCGCCAGATCTTCAAGGACCTCATGGTCTCCATCGGGCTGGATGTCCCCATGAGCGGGACCGCCCACACCCTCGAGGAATCCCGGCAGATCGCCGAGATGATCGGCCGCTACCCCCTCATCATCCGTCCCGCCTACACCCTCGGGGGCACCGGCGGCGGCATCGCCTACAACCGCGAGGAATTCGAGGAGATGGCCTGGCGCGGCATCGACCTCTCCCCCGTCAACGAGATCCTCGTCGAGGAATCCCTCCTGGGCTGGAAGGAGTTCGAGATGGAGGTCATGCGCGACAAGGCGGACAACTGCGTCATCATCTGTTCCATCGAGAACTTCGATCCCATGGGGGTCCACACCGGCGACTCCATCACCGTGGCCCCCATCCAGACCCTCACCGACAAGGAATACCAGATCATGCGCGACGCCAGCTTCGCCGTGATCCGGGCCGTGGGGGTGGAGACCGGGGGGTCCAACATCCAGTTCGCCGTCCATCCCGACACCGGGCGCCTGGTCGTCATCGAGATGAACCCGCGCGTCTCCCGCAGTTCCGCCCTGGCCTCCAAGGCCACCGGGTTTCCCATCGCCAAGATCGCCGCCAAGCTGGCCGTCGGCTACCTGCTCGATGAGATCCCCAATGACATCACACGCGAGACGCCGGCCAGCTTCGAACCGACCATCGATTACGTTGTGGTGAAGATACCCCGGTTTGCCTTCGAGAAGTTTCCACAGGCCAACCCCACGCTGAACACGCAGATGAAAAGCGTGGGCGAGGCGATGTCAATCGGGCGCACCTTCAAGGAGAGCCTGCAGAAATGCCTGCGCTCGCTCGAGATCGGGCGCTACGGTCTTGGCGGCGACGGAAAACCGTGGCGCCTCGGCGACGACGTGTACCAGGACCGTGACTTGCTTCCGCGCGAGGTCATCCTCAGCAAGCTCAATGTCCCCAACGCCGAGCGCATCTTCTTCCTTCGCCACGCCCTGCGCGCCGGCATGAGTGTGGAGGAGCTGTTTCAACTGACCCACATCGACCGCTGGTTCCTCACCCAGCTTGAGGAAATTGTCCAGGTCGAGGAGGAATTGGCCCGAGCCTAGCCGCCATCGGCCTGCCCACCTGCCAACGGCAGGGATTGGAAGGGGGTGACCGAAGGATAAGGATCAAGAGTTAAGGGTGAGAGGCCTCGGCTAAACGACCCACATGTTGTCGTTTTGCCGGGCCCCTCACCCTAACCCTCTCCCGCGGGGAGAGGGAACAGTATCCCACCCCAGGGTGAAGGGATCAGGGGAGCAGTCTCTCTCCGCGCGGAGGACCGGTCTCCCTCTCCCGCCGGGAGAGGGCAGGGGTGAGGGGCCCGGCAAAACGACAACATGTGGGTCGTTCTTTTCGGGTAAAGAGCAAGAGCAAGAACCTGCGCCACAGGCGCCCGCGCCGACTTTGTCAAGCGCCCTGCCCGGCCCAACCACCCCACCCAACCCCTGCTTGCATCCCGTCCCGTTTGTTTCACAATGGCCGGCCATGAATCGAATGCCTGCTCGATTCCCCCGGCCCGGCCCGGCCCCCTGGCGTGCCTTGATGGTGTCCTGTGCCGCCGGGCTCCTGCTTCCCTGCTCGCTCGACGCGGCCACTGAAGCCCGGCGCGTGGAGTACGACGTGCGCCAGCAGCTCGTGGTGAACGCGCCGCCCGGCACCCGGCACTTGCGCATCTGGTTCGCCATGCCGGTCCGCGAATCGCATCAGGACATCGAGAACTTCCGCGTCCTGGCCCCCAGCCCGCACCGCCGCGTGCAGGACCAGGCCGGCAATCGCCAGGTGTTCATCGAAACGCAGCCGCCCTTCGAGGAGGTGTATGTCATCACCCAGACCTTCCGGCTGATCCGCACCGAACAGATCAGCGGTGTGCATCCTGAATTCACCCGGCCGATGGACGAGGCGGAACGGACCGCCCTGGCCCCGTTCCTCGCACCCGGTCGCACCTTCCCCGTGGACGAAGCCATGCGTGAACTGGCGGGCGGCATCGTGGAGGGTGAAACCAACCCGACCCTGGCTGCGCGGCGCCTCTACAACTGGGTCCTGGATCACGCCGAGTATTGGGTCAAGGACCCGGACCGTTACGCCGCGTCGGGCGCCGCCGGGGCCCATGTCTGCCTGAAGACCGGGAGCGGGGACAGCACCGACCTTCACGCCCTTTGGGTCTCGCTGGCCCGCTCCGCAGGGATACCCTCGCGGCTGGTGTATGGGACGGTCCTGAACACCGAGTTGAACCGCATGGACGCCGACCTGGGAGCACGATGTTGGGCGGAGTTTTATGCCCCGGGGTATGGATGGGTCCCGCTGGATGTCGCGACCGCCGACCTGTTTTCCGGGGCCTATCCCATCCATGACCGCAACGGCCGGCGAGTGCGGCTGGCCACGCCGGATGGGTATCGTGGGCCCAGCCGCGACAAGGTGGACTTTTATTTCGGCAACCTGGATGCCCGTCGCCTGGTGCTCTCGCGCGGGAGCGACCTCGCCTTGAACCCGCCCGCCGCCGCGGGGCTGGTCCCCGACATGGCCAAGGCATATGTGGAGGCGGACGGCGCGGTGCTGCCCGAAGGCAGCGGTTGGAGCCGCAAGCTCACCTATCGCCAGCGGAAATCCAACTAGCCGAGCTGTCGGGGTCAGACTTGACTATTTGACTATGAACCGGGGTGGGTGGGGTGGCATCCCAAAACGCCCACCCCGGTTCATGGTCAAATAGTCAAGTCTGACCCCTCACACGTTCCAGAACGGGTCCTTCTCGCCTTCCAGCATCGCTCCGCCTGTCCACTCATCCCAGTGCTCCAGCAATCGCCGCAGGAGCGGACACCGGTTTAGGCCGGGCACATGGCCCTGCAGTCGGAGCAGGTGATCACGTCGTTCCACGGCACGGCCGTTGGCCCCGGCCAGGCGCGCCTCGAGCGCGATCACGCGGGCCTGCCCCACCGGGCTTCCGGTGCTCAACAATTGGTCCCGGGCCGCCAGGAGTGTTTGCCGTGCGGACCCGGCGTTTTGCGCGGCGCTGCACTTGGCGCTGGTCACCTGGTAATACTCCGCGAAATCGCCGGGCAGATCGTGAATGGCGTGGATTTCCATCACGCGCTGCAGCAGCGGCTCGATGCACTCGGTGCGGTTCAGGAGGCGGTGCTGTTCGGCCATGTCGCAGAGGGCGCGCGCGAAGAAACGCGGGTGCGAGAGGGTCCACTGGTCGTCCGACACTGTTTCCTCAAGGAGCGCGATCGCCTCTTCGTGCCGGCTTTGCCGCCCCAGCATGTGGCCCTTGTGGCAGTGATAGGTGAAGCGACACGACGGGTCCTCGCGGGGGTGGTCCCGCAGGAGCCGTTCGGCCTCTTCCATCCAGGGGCCTGCCTCCTGAATCATGGGATGCAAACCCTGAAATCGGCAGAGGGACACATGCTCCAGCACGCAGTCCAGCCGCGAGGGGTGGATGGTCCCGTATTCCTCGAGCAGCTCCAGCGCGCGGGGGTAGTTGCCCAGTCTCACGCTGAGGCGAATCCAGAGGAGCAGGTAGTCCTCATGGTAGGGCGTGGACGACAGGCCCCGCATCCGCCCGGGCGCATCCAGTTCCCGCGCGACCAACTGGTACTGGCCGCGACGCATCAGGTTCCACAACGAGTCGATCCTCGCCGGGTGGCCGATCCGTCGCAGGCGCAGGGTGGGGGATGGCACCGGGCCCGGCCGCGGCAGGCGCTCCTGAAAGGGGTTGGACAAGTCAAAGCAGTCGCGCCCGTTGCGCAAGAGTGTGGACCAGTCGCAACTGCAGCGCCGGTCCTGTCCATACTTGCGGACAAAGAGACTCCGCAGCCGGGCCCGGCCCGGACCGGGGTGGAAGTGCATGACCTCTCCCACGGAAGCATCGGTGAGTTCCGGCACACGATGGTCGAGTTGGCCGCCGCGATCCATGGTGTCAAACAAGCCGTCGCCTCCCACGCGGCTGAACTTGATTTCCGCCTCGCAAAGCTGGCTGCGCAGCCGGAGCACTTCGCGGCCCTCCGCACCCACCGCCCGGTTCGCGCGACGACGGGTCAGTCGCAGGTGCCGCGCCACCAACGCGGTGGGAAACCCCTCCATCTCGGCCGGCGGCTCCTCCGGCGGCGCTTGCGAACGCAACTGCTCGTTCCATGCGTGCAGCGCCTCCAAAGGAAACCCCCGCTCCTGCGCGAACTGCCGGTAGAGCGCCCACTTGATGGCCCAGTCCAGCGAAGTCATCACGCCCTGCGGCCCGTGCTCCAGTCGGCGCAGCGTCTCATCCCACAACGCGCACAGGCGGGGCGCCCAGCCCGGCATCAGCCTGTGGCCCAGGTGTTCCTGCGCGCACTGCAGGTTGGCGCGTTGAACCTCCAGCGCGGAGCAGCGCCGGCCCGACCGCAGCAGCGTCAGTGACTGCAGCGCGGGATCCCGGTTGAATTGGTGGAGGGCGGCCACGGGATCGGCCAACTGCAGGTCGCGTCCCGGTGCGAAGCCCGCCTCGGCCAGGGTCAGGATCAACGCGGTGGTGCCGACCTTCAGGATGCCCGCCCGATGACTCATCACGCTGTCCCCGCAAAGCATGTGCAGGCGGTGCAGTCCGCCTGTGGCCAGGGGCTCGTTCTTCTCATGCAGGATGCCGCGGGCTCCCGTGGAACTCCCCGAGCTGAGCTGGCGAAGGTGGAGAACGCGGGGCGAGAGGCAGAACTCGATGCCGGCCTCGCCGGGGTTTAACCCCCCCGCACCGGTGTAAATGAGGCGCGATACCAGGTGCGGCACGAGGTCGGCCGCCAACACCCCCAGGGGCCGACGCGTGGAATAGCTCTCGTGGCAGGCCCAGGTGTTCTGCGTGCCGCTGTAATCGACATTGCACTTGAACAAACGCCAGCCCTCCTCCGGCGCGCCCATGTCCCGGTTCACATCCGCCAGCACGCCGGAGAGGATCCGGTCTCCGGCCAGCACGTGCCGCATGGTGTCCACGGGATCCTCGGTTTCCGGCGTGCAGTATTCCGGATGCGAGCCGCAGTCGATGTAAAAGCGCGCGCCGTTTTCCAGCCAGAGACTGCCCCCGTGGATGCAGGGCAGGTGGCGGAGCTTGGCGAGGGCGCGGCGAAACAGGGCCTCGGCGCCGCTGACGCAGCGATGGTCACGACTTCCGTCGTAGGAAAGGCCGTACTCGGTTTCAATGCCGAGCACGCGGCGATGGGGCGGTATGGCAGGGGGCTTCATTGGGGTGCGGAGTCTGATGGTGGGGGGAGCAATACTGGGCGAGTCCGCCGGGACTGCCCCACGTCGCTCCTGGGCGAAGTGGGGCAGGCCGGCGGGTGGGGTCATTCGCCGCCCTGTTGTCGGTTCGAGGCGACATAGTCCTCGCTGTTCGTGGACAGTGCGTTCTTCAGGACGGCGCTGCCCGCGGCCAGGAAGGCCTGGCTTTGCGCCTGAAGCGCCGCCAGCGCCTCGTCATCCGGGCCGGGGCCCGGGTCCGATGGACGGTTCGGGTCGGGTGCGTTTCGTTCTCTCAGGTTCATCGGTTGCCTTTGGGTTTGGGTTTCTCAGGATGATTCATCTATACGACTGCGAGACCATTCTCGGCTCCACGGCGCCCAGTGCCTCGAACATCTGCTCGAGGGTCGCCCGGCGCGGCAGCCGGGCCCGCGTCAGCTCGCTGGTGTGATCCAGGGGGTCGCCCAGTTCCAATTTGAGTTGGCGGAAGCCATATCCTCCGTCGCCCCGGCGCGGGAACCGCACCTCCAGGTGATCCCAGTCCACATCCTCCACGTGATCAGGATCGATCAGGCGCAAGAGGAAGGCGCGGGTCCAGGCCCGTGTGTTTTCGGGCGCCTCGTGCATCCGCCGGCAGACCAGGTCTTCGCTCACGAGTGGCTCGGTCAGGCCCGACCGTTCCATGGCCCAGTAAAGTCCGCGGTCCGGATCGAGATGGCTGTAAAGGTGGTCCAGGTGCTTGAGCTCCGGCGCGTGCCAGTCGAGGTTCTGCTCCTGCCGCGCCTGGTCCAGAAGCGTGCGTTTGAGCACCCAGTCCAGCCGCCCCGCCAGGGCCTGGAAGTTGCGTCTGGCCAGTTGGTCCAGCGTGTCCTCCCAGAGATCGAGGATGTCCACCGATCCCGGCACGGTCTCGCCGCAGCGGCCGGATTCCACGAAGCGCCGCGCCGCGTCGAGGAACCGGCGCTGCAGGTCCAGCGCTGTGCAGGGCGGCCCCTGCATCATGGCCGCGCGCGCCTCCAGGCCGGGATCGTGACTGAACGCCAGCACCGCATCGACCGGCCGGTCCAGGATCAGGTCGGTGTCCAGCCAGCCCGTCTCCAGCATGGCCAGCACGAGCTGCAGCGTGCCGATCTTCAGGTACTGGGCCGCCTGGCAGAGGTTGTTGTCGTAGAAGATGACGTGGAGCCGGGCCACCTTGTCGCCGAGCCCGCTTCTCGGCGAACCGCAGAGTGCCTCGTCACGGCTGTTCACGATCGGCCGGTTGAAGGTGGTCTGGGGGCCGCTCAGGATCTCGAGGAAATCGGCCCGCTGCGACAGTTGATAGGGCACATGACCCCGGCCGTTCTCCGAGCCCACCTTGCCTTGGCCGCTGATGATGATGCTCGAGGCCTGAAAGGTGGCCAGCACAAGAAGTCCCTGCATGCGCCGGTGGAACAGGTCCTCCCAAAGCTGCCGTGTGACCAGGACATTGAGGTGGGTCCCGAAGCTGTTGCCGAATCCGTCGCTGTTGTTGGCCAGCAGTTCCATGCGGAACCCGTCCGGCAACTCCTGGTCCGCGGCCCGGGCGGCCTGGGCTGCGAGCCGGAACAGGGCCTGCGTACAGGCCACATGGTCCCGCGCGTCCAGCACCTCCGGAAGGCAGATCTCCAGGTGGTTGAGGTCCACATAGGCGCAGCCGCCGTTGAGCAGGAACTTCCGGCCCCAATCCTGGGAATCGTATCCGGACGGGAGCACGGAGCCCGACGGCGCGGTCGTGACCAGGCTGGTGCGCGGACTGGTCCGGACGCCGTCCATCTTGCTTAACAACAGCCTCGACGCCTCGAAGCCGGTCTGACGATGGTCGGAGAATCCTGAGATGAAGTTGGCCAATTCATAGTCCGCACCGGCCAACTTTAGGACCGGCTCGGGAGATGGGTGAGTGTGGATGGTGGTCATGGGGTGAGTGGGTGGGTAGGCGAATGGGTGAATGGGTGAATGAGTGAATGGGTGAGTGTTGCCCGGGATCACGAGGTCACCATGTCATGGCGTCACAGTAGCGATAGGCGAATGGGCGAATGGGCTTGGCCTCCGCATCCCGCGGGGGGCATGGGATGCGGAGGGTGGATGTGATTCAGGCGACTTTGAGGTGGCGTTGCATGGGGCCATGGCGGCGCACGGGTTCCACCTTGACGACATCCATGTCCTGCGGCAGGCCGCTCAGGTGATGGCGGCAGTTGGCCGGCGTGAGGAGACGGGCGGCCGCGTCGAACTCCGCCTCCAGGGCGGCGGAGAAATCCTCCATCCGCACGCCCGCGCAGCCGGTGTCCAGTTCCCGGTAGCAGGCCCGGGTGAGCGCGCGCCGGGCGATGTTGGCGAGGATGGCGCCGTTGATCATGTCCGCGGCGTGGACGCTGCGCTCGGCGCCGCTGCGGAACTTGAGGGTGGCCAGGCGGTTGTCGCCATTGGGGGTGTAGAGCCGTGAGATGCAGGCGTCGATGCAGGCCGCCCGTCCGCCGGAACCCTCCGCGAACGGCGCGCGATCCGCCACGTGCCGCGAAAGGATCTCGCGGGCGGCGCGGGCATTGGGGCGGGGGATGGTGATGACCAGGTCCCCCATCCGTCCGGGGCGCACCAATGCGGCATCCAGGGCATCGGCGCGGTTCGTGGCCGCCACCACGATCACGTCGCCGCGTTCCTCCAGGCCGTTCAGCTCGGCGAGGAAGGCCATCAGAACATTGTCGTGCACACGGGAGAGGCTTTGCCCGCGCTGGGCGCCAATGCCGTCCAGCTCGTCGAAGAAGAGAATGGCGGGCACCCCGTGGTTGCGGGACGCGGCTTCGCGCGCCATGCGGAAGGCCTCCCGGTAATTGCGTTCCGCCTCGGCATAGTATGGCGTGTGCAGCGCGGCGGGCTTGATGTTCATGAAGAGCGGCCGGCCCCCGGGCGTGCGCGAGGCGATCCAGTTGGCCAGTGATCGCGCGATCATGGTCTTGCCTGTCCCCGGAGGTCCCTCCAGCAGGATGGCCCGAATCCTCGGCATGCCGTAGGAATCCGCGATGTCCGGTTGATCCAGGTGGGTGGAGAGGGCGCGCTGGATCTGCAGGATTTCCGCGTCGAGCCCTCCGATCATGTCGAAGGAGTCGGTCGGCTGCTCCATGAGGAAGAGGTGATGATCCTCCGCGCGCTGCAGCTTCTCGAACGCGATCCGAGCGTCCCGGTCCCAGATCAGGCGATCGCCCGGCTCGAGCTTCTCGCCGCGCAAGTCGGGCACGACCATGGCCACGATCTCCTCGTCCCGGACCTTGACCAGGATCCGTTCCCGGGGCAGGCGGCGCTCGAAGAAGGAGATCTCACCCTCGGGCAGCGTGTCCTTGGGGGCGAGCGCCAGGATGGCGTTGAAGTCGCGGCTGAGAAAGACGCCCCGGCCGGTGGCCAGCGTGGCGGGGTCGATCTGCTCATCGAGCATGACGAGGTGGCGGCTGTTGCCATGCTGCACCAGGGCCCGGTCACCTTCCCGCAGGGGTATCAGGCGCAGGAAGGTGGCCGGGTGCAGCGGGGGCGCCTGGAACTTGGCCAGGGAGTGCTCGAGCTTCTCGTGCAGCGCCTTGGTTTCCAGGAGCGCCTTGTGTTGGCCGTCCAGCTTGTGCAGGAGGGCCCGGTCCATCTGCGCGGCCACGTCGGGATCCTGGCGGCGGACGTTGTTGAGGCAGTCCAGTCGTGTCTCCAACGGCAAGGCATGCGGTGGAGCCAGGATCAGGTTCAGCATTTCGGTAAGTTCAGGGGCAGGGCGTTTCATGGGCGGGAGGTGTGTTTGGGTTCGGGTTGGAGGGAGCTTCGGTCGGGAGTTCCTTGGTCGGGTCGAGAATGAAAAACCCGCGTTGCCGGATGACTCCTTCATCCCAGGCGAACAACGCATGACGCAGGCCCTCGTCGGAGATGGTCGCGACAAGCGCGATCGTGTAGGCCTTTGGGAACAGCGTGGTGTGCATCTGGACATCCTGACTGGAGAAAAAATCAGATTGCAGCGGGCACACGCGGCGGCTCTCCGGAGGGCAGTCGGGATTACAGAGGAAGGGATGGCTGTGCATGCTGCCGAGCATGATCTCCCCGCGTCCCCGCACATCGATGGCGTGCCGCACGTACTCGAACGTGTCCGCGGTGAAGGCGATTTGCATGCGCTCGGCCTCGGCATGGCGCGCAGGAATCAGGGCGGTGACGTCCACGCCAAGGTCCCGCCGATCCTTGTCGCGCAGCAGGCGGCCGATGAGGATGCCGCCGGTTTCCAGGCGACCCGCGGCCCGGGTGAGGGCGGCCGCCTGGTCCAGTACGCGTTCCGGGATGAAGACCGGCAGCTGGCCTTCGCGGTGGGTGCCGAATGACACCGAGCGGGCTTCGAGCGCCTCGAGGCTGCCCGGCTCCACGGGGTAGGGATCATCGATCTCCTCGGCTATGATCGTTCCCTTCGGGCGCGGCGCCCGCGGGGTGCCGGGCAGAGCCAGAAGCCGGTAGAGGAACGTGTCCCCTGCCTTGAGTTTCCGCTGCTCCACGTAGTGCGCCGCGCCGCGCCGCGCCTCCTCCTTGAAGTAAGTGAAGGGAAAGAAGGCCCGCACCTCCCGTCCTCGGCCGCAATCCAGAACGGCCTCAAACCCCCGGCAACGGGGCGGACCGGACTTGGCGTCTGGGACCGGTTCCACCCGGGCGTGGCGGGGGCGTCCGGCTCGCGGCGGGTACCCCTTGCGTTCCGCCTCCAGCCGGACGCATTCCAAGGCCGGCTCCCAGTTGGGATCCATGGGAAGTTGGCCGATGGTGTCGCCATCGGCGGTGAGGAGGAGGAGTTCGAATCGGTGCTGGAGTCGCATCATGGTCGGGGGTGCGGGTCAAGGGTGGGTCCCGGCCAGTGTGCCGGCCACGCGGGGTGGATCCGGGCAACCCTGGCCGGGTGGGTTTCCACGGTCGTCAGCCGGCGATCACTTTCGCATAGACCGTGACGGTGTCCTCGTGCCGGAGGGCCTGGCCCACCTGCTCCGAGCGGTGGAGGTGCCGGGCTTCCCGGTCGAGGCGTGCCTCCAGGCTCAGCTCCTCTCCGTCCGGTCCGCGGCGGTTGAGGTTGAGCCTGGGGATGGCTTCGTCCAGGACCTCGCCAACCGAGGCCCGAAGCGGCGCGGTGAGACGAACCCGCTTTTGGCGGGTCGTGTCGCACGCCGTGATGCTGATGGCGGATGGTTGTATCATGGTCGCTTGTTCCTTCTCGTTTGGGGTTGGATTTCGGTTAGGTGGGGGAAAGGGTTTGCGCCGCCTCCTGGTAGGCGCGCGCCAGTGCGGCGTCGGCCAGGGCGCGCAGTTCGTAGCCGACCAGTTGGCTGGCCACATTCAGGCTTTCCAGGGCCAGTCGGAGCGATTCCGGATGCGGCACCCGCAGCCAGGACCGCTCGAGCACCGCCTTGGGAGCGCCCTCCTGGCTGCGGCGCAGTACGGCGCGTGGCCCGAGCAAGAGGGTGTTGACCCGCAACAGGAATTCCGTGAACGCGGGCGATTCCACAACCTCCGGCGGGCCGTCCAGGGTCACCTTCACCGCCAGGCACACCGGACCCCGTGCGGGCGCGGCCAACACGGCCTCGCCCAGCGCCACATCGCCTTCCAGCTTGAATCCCAGCCCCCCGTCGCTCCGCCGGTCCCAGGGCCAGCCGCATTGCACGGCGGCTTCCTCGAGATCCGAGGCGTTGACGGCGGGTGAGATCCCCGGTGTCGCGTCGTTTACCGGCTCGCCTGAGGTGGCGAGTGCTTGAAGGCACCGAACCCCCGCTTCGAGCCCGTCCAACGCGAGGATCAGGTCCTGTCCCGAGCCCTCGAGATCCGGTGTCCACAACTCCGCGCTGACATGAAGCCGCCCCTCCTCCGTGAGGAGGTACTTTGCGTTGCCCGCCAGGGTGGCGCCGATTTCGAGCAGGCGTGCCGCCTGTGCCGCGAGCGGCTGCGGCCCCGCCGCCGGCATTTGCAGGGCCGCCTCCAGGCGGAAGGCGTCCTCCTCGCCCATGAGGGTCGCCGTTTGACCCGGCATCAGTTCGACCTGCCAGTGCGCATGGTGGGGGCGGGTCACATGTCGTCCGCTGTCCACCAGCAGGCGGTGAATGTGATCGTGGTGTCCTGGTGTCATCATGGGTCCTGTTTCGGGGATCGTGTTGGGAGGTTCAGGTCACTTCGTTCACCAGGATCTCCGACGCCTGGCTCTCGGCGTCGCCGGTCTTCCACCGAAGCGGGCGCCGGTCCAGTGGCAGCGTCCCTGGCTCCACGTTTCTCGCCCATTGCGCTGCCTCTTCGTTGAGCGGATCGGCCAGGCTGAAGAGGCGCCACGTGACCAGGTCGGTCAGGGCGTGGGCGATCTCTACGATGGACATGCCGGGCTTGACGCGGATGCACACAAACGGCCCGTTCACGTTGCTGTGCCAAAGCTGGGTGGGTCCCAAAAAGTTGAGGAGCGAGGCTACGTGGACGGCTTTCGCGAGGTATTCCGCCGGGAACTGAAGCCCGAAGACCCAGCGTTGGCGGACTTCCACCTGGCCGTCCGGATGGCGTGTCAGTCCCTTGCAGGCCAGCTCGATGAGGTAACGATCACAGGCGCCTTCGCTCATGGGGACGAAGGTCACGATGTTGCTGCTGTGGTTCAGTTCCGCGGCCAACTGGCTTTGCCGAAGCAGGAAGCTGTGGCGCACAGGGTCTTGATGGAGTGTGGTCATGGTTGGTTTGGGTTTGGGATTTCCATTCGGACTTCATCTCTCCCGGGTGCTTGGTTTGCTTCCAAGGCGCCTTTGAGGCCGTCGAGTGAGGTGCGAGGTGCGGGATACTGGGAAGGGATCGTGGCGGGCAGCCGCACTTCCCAATGTGCGACGGTCCGGTCGTGGCTGGCTTCCAACACGTCGCCGTTCCCGATGCCGAGCGAGACCAGTGGCTGCTCCAGCACCTCCTTGGGAAGCGCGTTCGGGCACAGGGGCAGGGCGTCGAAACCGGCCACGGCCAGGCGCCCCCTGCCACAGGCGGGACAGGCCCGCCCCGCCATGGGCAACCGGCCCGTCAGGTGCCAGCCCTCGCGAACGTGGCCGCACCTCGGACACTGCGCCCGCGCCGCCAAACGGCGTCCGCCCAGGTCGAACGTGGTGTCCTTCGCCGACCCGCCCGCCCGGTGAAGCGCCTCGAACAAGTCCTGCAGGCGGGCCCCGTTGCCCAGCGTCGGCATGGGCCTGATCGCCCAGGTGCGATGATCAAACCTGCACGCCGGATTTTGGCGAAATGAGCTGAGCAGATGGACGAAGTGGTGGCAGTTCCAGAGCGATTCCCTGCCGAAGATCACGTCGATCCCGTCTGTGCCGTTGAGAATCCCCTCCGCGGTCGCGGCCAGCATCGCGCCCGCCAATGCGCCGAAACCGGGCGTGCCGCCCGTGTGTCCGCGTCCGCCCTCCTGGGCGCATGGATGCACCGAGGACAGCCTCTGCTCATAGTCCTCATCCTCCAATCCACAGGCGAAGCACGCGGCGCCCTTTCCGGGGCGATAACCCGTCACGCGCACCAGCCCGGTGGATGGCTGCACGCCGGCGTCAAGCCAAGGCACGCCCAGCCGGAAGACGGCGGTGTTGAGCTGCAGCCGCGCTTCCAGGCTGTCGAGACCCGAGACCACCAGCGTGGCGCGGAGATTGCCCAAAGGCAGGTCGGCGACATCCTGGAAATGCGCGATGACCTCCAGGTCGGGACGGATCCGGCGGGCATGGTCCGCCTGGGTTTCCACCTTGGGCCGGCCACGCAGCGCCTCCTTGGCATCCACCCGCTGGTTCCCCACGTTGGCGGCTTCATAGGAATCGCGGTCCACCAGGATGAGCCTCTTGAGTCGGGATTGCCTCGCGATGGCATCCAGGAAGTGGGACCCGATGTGGCCCAGTCCCACCACGGCCAGCGTGCCGTCCTGTTCGGGCAGGAGCAGCTCTTCGTGCAGCGCGTTCATTGAGGCCTCCCTCCCTCGTCGGGGTGGTCTCCGCCGTGGTCACCGCGGCGGACCCGCCATTCCCGGCGGATGCCGGCCCAGTGGAAGCGCCGATTGCCTCCGCGCAGGAGGCAGGCCATGTGAAGCAGCATCCGACCGCGGCTGGATTGGGCGAGGTGGTCTGAGCGCTTCATGCGTACACCTCCGTCGGGGTCCACTGGAAGGTCGTCTGGCCCGTCGGCTCGTAGCCGCAGACCAGGCACGGCCCGTAATTGAAGCAATCGCGCTGACCCTCCTGCGCGTGGTAGTAATACCCTCCGCCGCAACGTTCTCCGGGGCATCGCACCACCGGCTGGCCCGGCTCCAGGGCGAGCTGGCAGCGGGTGCAGAAGACCGGTTCCCCGGCGCCGGGAAACGGGATCACCACCGGCAGCGTTTCGGTGCTGTAAAAAACGGGGTCCCCATCACCGATCCGGATCTCGTCCCGATGACGAAGCACGCGCAGTCCAAGTCCATGGCGCCGGCCGTTGATGCGCACCACCAGGTCGCGCCGCCAAACCAGCGCCCACCCGGCCAGGCCGGTGAACGCATCGTGAAAGGACTGCAGCCTCGGGATGTTGAGATGGAATCCGGGCATGGCGCCCTCGAGTGGGAGCGGCATGCTTGTTCCTGAAAGGGGCTGCGCCCTCCAGTCGTCATTGATGTGTTGAAAAATGTGGCTCATAGCGGATACTCGCAAGTCGGGCGTTCGGTTTTTCTTCTGCAGGGGCACTTCGTCCCCTTTTCCGGCATGGATCATTTGGAGGGTGGGTGGAGGAGACTTTTTTGAAATTTTTCTTCCCTGGCATTCGAGCTCATGCGGGACGAATGCCCGGCTCGGGTCGCCGCTTCGTTCAGTCCTTGCACCAAGTGGCGGCACTACCGTGGTGCGGCAACGGGTTGTGCCGAATGGAAGGCATGACCGGCCCGATTCAAGTCGGGCGACAGACCCGAGGGGTCGCAACTGAGGAGCCCTCGAAGATGGGAGTATCCACATCGTGGAAGAAAATTCGTTGCCGATGCCTCACTCCCTGCTTGGCGAAAGCCGGTGACTTTGCTAATCAGTCATCCATCACATCAGCCTCAGAGTGGTTCCGCACATGCGACCGAACTGTGCCAATCTCGGATGGATGGATGTCCCTTCTCCCCTGCGGGAGATGTGGGTCTGGTGTCTTCTCTTAGGCCGGCGTGCGTCGCACGCGTCGTCCCTTCACTTTCCCCTCCCGACCCGGTTTGTGCTCGAGGCCGGGTTTGACCTCCGTCGTTTGAGGAACCTGGCGGGACGCCTTTCGGGCGCCCCGCCGTTTGTGCTGATTCCCCACACTATTGACCCGTATGACCAACACCGATATTGCCTGCTGTATTCAGGCCGGCCTCGACCACCCCGCCGCCTGCTTTGCGTTCGTTGCCATCGATTTGCTCGGGTGGCGGACAAGCCAATTCATCCAACGGATCAAGGGAAAATCCGTTCGACAGTTTTTTAACATCCTGGCCCGGGAATTCGCCAGGAGCAGAGGACTCACCGTTCGCTCCGCCGAGGAAAAGTTCGCTCCCCTCATGGAAACAATTGAGGATCCCTCGATCCGCGCTTCCAAGTGGATGGACGAAATCGCCGCCCGCGAAAGGCAGGAGTCCCTCCTCGATTCCGGAGAACTGGTCATCGAGGTTCACCTTCCCTCCACCGATCGGGAAACGCTCATCGAACAATGGGTCTGCCTGATGCGCGTCGCGATCCTGTCCCTCCAGGATCGGACCGCGTTTCGCGATGAGTTCAACATGCTCGTCGCGCCCTACCTGCCCGACATCGAGGTGGCCATCCGCGGCTGCCGCTTCCGTGATCCTTCCGAGGACATCCACGACATCCTGCAGCTCGCCCTCGTGGATGCCTGGAGCGTCTTTTGCACGACCGGCCGCCTGCACAAGGAGCTGCTGGAACGTCTCGCCCGCAATGCCTCGCATCGCGTGCGGCATCGCGTGCGGCGCCGGCGCAGGAAGATCGTGCCTCACCGCAGTGCGGACTGGGCCTTCCCCGAGGAGTCCCTGGCCGAGGCGGAAGCGGAGCGGATGGCCAAGACCGTCTTCTTCGAGGATCGCATGATCCACGCGGAACGGGCGGTGCGCATCCTTCGCTGGCGGGTCATGCGCGAGAGTGACCGGGAGGCGTGGGAGATCCTCGCCACCATTGCCATCAAGTTGCTCGGCGTGACCCAGGGACACGTCTATGAACAGTGGAAGTTCAAGACGCTCACCGCCATGTTGCGGCACGTCTCGCGGGAGCTTCGCGGCAAGGGAGTCCTGCCCAAGGAGGAGATCCACGCGCTGCTGAAGGAACTGCGCCGCCGCCTGGACGAGCCCGATATCGCCCGCCCGTTTCGCCGTGTGGGCAGCCGTCGGCTGCGGGACTGCATCCCGCATTGCCCGCATCGCGACGGGCCGCATCGCGTCGGTGAACACGTCAAGTACGCCTACTACCAGGCCAAGGCGCAGATGAGGGAGCGGTACTGGCTGCTCTTCATGCGCTGGCGGCTGGATCCTTGATCCCCCAGGACCCAATCGCCCCCCGCATGCATGAAGGGTGTGGGCCGTAAACCGGCTCACTCCCTTCATGCCCAGGCCTCATGACGTTCATGAAGACGTAACCTGGGCCATCTCAAAATAGCTTGGCGCCTTCCGGGGTTTTGTGTTTGCATCATCGGCGATGGCATCTGATCCACGTCCATGTCATCCCGACGTGGATGACCTTTATACCTTCCTGAAGGGCAAGCTCGACCGCCAACGCCACGCCGCACTTCAGGCGCATCTTGCCACATGCCCCGACTGCGCCCGGCGCGCCATGCATGGCCGCCTGGTCATGAAGTCGTTGGAGCGCTGGACCGACCGCCTGCCCGGACCTGAATTGAGCCGGCAACTCGTGCGGACTGCGCTGACGCGTGCCGTGCGTTCCCCTGCCGCTTTGCCGGAGGAAAGCCAGCGCCTCGATCGCTGGCTGAAGTCCGAACTCGACGAGTATGCCGGATGGTTTTACCTGGAGTGCAGCGGCAAGGGCCGCCTCGCCAAAGGTTATGTTTCCAGCTTCCAACCGGTGGCCGCCGGTCGACTCAGGATGCTGGTCGGCCGGGGAGTGAAGGTCCCGGTCCATGCCGGAGGCGGCTCCTCGAGTTCGCGCTTCAATCCGATCGACGAGGAACCCTGGCTGGCGGTCGAGGCGGAAGGATGCAGCCGCGTGCGCCTGCGTTATCAGCCGGCCAGCGCCCGCACGACCCGCCCCTACGTCATGATCGTGCCGTGCAAATCCCAAACGCGCGCTCGCTTCAAGACGATGAACGCCGCCTCCCTCGAACTGGGGCCGATGGTGGAAGCCTGCTTCGACGACCTCACCTTCGGCCCCTACGTCGTTGCCATCGAACCGCTCTCCAACTGATCCCGCTTTAGCCCGGCAGCAGCATCACCTTGACCGTGCTCCCTTCGCGCCACCCGGTCGCCGCCGGCACATCAAGCAGCGCGTTGGCTGCCGCCATGGATTGCAACGTGTGCGAGGACTGTGCCCCGGCCGAATGCACCTCCCCTTCGGGCGTGAGGACAACGCGCAGAAAGTGACGGCGGTTGCTGTGATTCACGATCGGCTGTCCCAGGGTTCCGGTCACCATGTGAGGCTCGACCGAGACCGCACCCTGCATCCGCAGCAGCGCGGGACGGACCAGCACCTGATGCGTCACGAGCGCGGATATCGGATTGCCCGGCAGGCCGAACCAAAGCTTGCTCCCAAGCCGGCCGAAGACAAAGGGCTTGCCCGGCTTGATGGCCAGCCGCCAGAACTCGGTCCGGCCGCCCAGCTTGGTGAATGCCTCCTTGACGACGTCATGTTCACCCACCGACACCCCGCCGCTGGTGATGAGCACATCCTGTGTGGCCAACGCCGCGCTCAGCGCCGCCTGGGTCGCCTCCAGGTCGTCGGGCACCAGGGGCAGAACCTCAGGCGCCGCGCCGGCTTGCCGGGTCAGGATGGCCAGCGTGGTCCGGTTGCTCTCGTAGATGTGCCCCGGCCGCAGCGGTTGTCCGGGTTCGGTCAGTTCCGATCCGGTGGACAGGATGCCGGCTCTGGGCTTCCGGCCGACGCGAACTTCGGACCGGCCTTGCGCCGCGAGCAGGGAGAGGTGAGCCGCCCCGAGGCGGATGCCTTGATCCAGAAGAGGACTGCCGCGCTTCACATCCTCGCCCTGGAGGCGGACGTGTTCCCAGGGGGCGGCGGGATCCGTCAGTTCGATGTGATCCGGCGCGTCCCCGGGAATCCGCACGTCCTCCTGCATGACGACCGCATCCGCTCCCCGCGGAAGGGGGGAACCGGTGAAGATGCGGGCGCATTCGCCGGACTGAAGGAGGTGACGGCTGGTGTTTCCGGCGGGAACATGCACGGCCACGCGCAGGCGACGGGGACGCTCCGTGCTGGCGCCCAAGGTGTCCGACGCCAGGAGCGCGTAGCCGTCCATGGCCGAGTTGTCAAAGGAGGGGAGGTCCAGCGTGGCCGTCACGGGCTCCGCGAGAATCCGGCGTTCCGCCTCCAGCAGCGGCACCGTCTCGGTGTCCAGGGGCTCGATGGCCGCCAGGATCTTTTCCCGCGCTTCTTCGAGGGTCAGCATCCGCGGAGTCTGCCCGGTGTTCCGGGCAAAGTCGATCTGGGATGAATCGATCGGTCTAATGCGCGGAGGTCACGACCAGCGTCTGTTCCAGCGTGCTGATGCCTTCGCGGACCTTGTCCAGCGCCACCGTGCGCAGCGTCTTCATGCCCTGGCTGATGGCCACCTTGGAGATCTCCATCGCGCTGCTTCGTGAGATGATCAGCTTGCGGATTTCATCGGTGACGGTCATGGCCTCGATGATGGCGGAGCGTCCGGCGTAACCGGTGCCGTTGCAGCGGTCGCAGCCGCGTCCGCGGAAGAGCGTGACGCCTTCAAAATAGCTCGGCGGGATGTTGAGGTCCCGGAACATGGTCGAGGGGTAGTTGACCGGATCCTTGCAGGCCGGGCAGATCTTGCGCATGAGGCGCTGGGCGCAGGAGAGGATGACGGAGGAGGAAATGAGGAAGGGGGCGATGCCCATGTCGTCCATGCGCGCGATGGCGCCGGCGGCGTCATTACAGTGCATCGTGCTCAGCACCTGGTGGCCGGTCAGCGCCGATTCCACCGCGATCTCCGCCGTCTCCGTGTCGCGGATCTCACCAATCATGATGATGTCCGGGTCCTGGCGGAGGATCGAGCGGAGGGCGTTGGCGAAGGAGAGGCCGATGTCCTTGCGGACCGGCACCTGGTTGATGCCCGGCACCTGGAACTCGACCGGGTCCTCGACGGTGATGATGTTGAAGTCGGGGTTGTTGAGCTCGTTCAGCGCCGAGTAAAGCGTGGTGGTCTTGCCGGAGCCCGTCGGGCCCGTCACCAGCAGCAGCCCGTGCGGAGCGTCCACCGCCGCCGCAAACCGGCGGTAGGTGTCCTCGTCCAGCCCCAGTTTGTCGATGCTGGCCGTCAGGTTGGACTTGTCCAGAATGCGGAGCACCACCTTTTCCCCGTGCACGGTGGGAAGGAACGAAACACGCAGGTCGAAGTCGCGCCCGGCGACCTTGACGCGGATGCGTCCGTCCTGGGGCAGGCGTCGCTCGGCGATGTCGAGCGAACTCATGATCTTGAGGCGCGAGATCAGCGGCACCTGCAGGGCCTTGGGCGGGGGGGTCTTGTCGATCAGCACGCCGTCCACGCGGTAACGCAGGCGCACCATCCTCTCAAAGGGCTCGACGTGGATGTCGCTGGCCCGGTCCTTGATCGCCTGGACCAGGATGAGGTTGGCCAGCTTGATGACGGGCGCCTCGCCGGCCCCGGCGTTCAACGAATCCAGGTCCACCTCCTCGATCGACTCGTTGACCGTCTCCAGATTCTCCGCGTCGTCATCCATCTTCTGCTGCTTTTCCGCGTCCAGGATGATGTCCTCCATCGTCCCGGTCTTGCCGCTGTCGATGGCGTGGAGCTTTTCAGAAATGGATTTCTCCGAGGCGATGAGCGGGGTCACCTCCATGTGGGTGATGCGCCGGACGTCGTCGATGGCGAGGACGTTGAGCGGATCCGCCATGGCCAGGTAGAGCTTGTTCTCCAGGCGCGAGACGGGGACCACCTTGTGGCTGTGGCAGACGTCGCGGGGCAGGAGATCGGTGATCTCCGGGGCGATGCTCATGCGGACCAGGTTGACCGGGGGGGTGTTGAGGACGCGGCCCATGGAGACGGACATGTCCTGGTCCGTCACGTAGCCCTTCTCCACGATCAGCTTGAGGAGGCGCGTCCCCTCCTTCTTCTGCTGCTCCAGCAGTTCCTCAACCTGTTTGGCGAACAACAGGCCGTCCTCGACCAGCGCGTCCGCGATGCGTTCTCCAAATGTTTTGACCTTAGACATGTGAGATTCCTGATCGGCGTGGGTGAAAGCGGTTGGGGTTTAGCGAAAGACCTTCCGGAGCGAGCTGACGATGTCGGCCGGCGGGGCCAGGTACCAGAGCAGCCGATTTCTTGAGACCGACTCCAGTTCGGACACGGCCTGGCGGTTGAAGGGGTTGGCGGTTGCCACCAGGATGGACTTGCTCATCCGGTCGAAGGGCAGGATGCACCAGCGGCGGCAGGTCTCGGCGGGGAAGCCGCGCGCCAGGTCGATGTCGATGTCGTATTTCTCAACGGGGAGATAGCCGAGGCGGACCTTGTCCGAGACGACCTTGAGCGACTTCTCCAGCGGCAGGACGCTCTTGTCGGCCAGCACCTGGAGGAACGGGGCGACCGGCTCGGTCGGGGCGTTGGACCAGTCCTGCTGGATCCAGCATTTTTCGAAGTCGTGTTCGGAGATCACCTTGCCGGTGACGAAGAGCTTGAACATCGCATTGCGGCCGTCATCGATCTCGGAGGGGACCGGGCGCTGGTTGCCGCGGCGGGCGCTCACCTTGGAGATGGCGGCCTCGGTCATCTCCGACTGGCCACCCAGGCTGGTCGCACGGCTCTCGATCTCACCCAGGGCGGTCCGGACCTGCTCGTCGTCCGGATAGCGTTGCAGGATGCTTTCGTATTCCAGAATGGCCGAGCTGAGCTGGCCCATCTGGACGTAGGCGTTGGCGATCCGCTTGGAGGTGTCGATCAGTTCCTTTTCCCGGCCCAGCTTGTAGTAGGCCTCCCGCAGGATTTCCAACGACTGGTAGTCATGCGGCTGGGACTGCGTGATGACCTCAAACATCTCAATGGTTTGGGTCAACTGGGCTTCTTCGCTGGCGGTTAATGGAGTGGGCGATGGCATGATCGCTTCTGGGATACAAGTGTTCTGGTTATGTCGTTGGCGGCACCGTCCGGCGGGCCCAACCGCGCCACCATCGGGCTCGGGGAGCAATCTCAGGGCCAACACCTTGTGAGGCGATACCTTTTGCCTCGCGCCGGAAAGTTCCTGCCCCGCGCCGCCACCCCTTCTCATCGGCCAATTCTTTTGGAAATAAAGCGTTGGCAGGCGACCCGGCCCATGATACAAACCGCACCCCTTTCGCATGAGAGGGTTTGACCAACAGAACACACTGAATCCGGCTTATGTCTCAGCACAACAGTCTCCGGGCCGCCGACGCCACCAGCACCAAGCGCAACGTGCTCAAGCGCTTCGAGCGGGTTGAACTCCTTAAGAAGCGCGGGCAGTGGAAGTCCGGTGACCGCGTCGTCGGCCTACGCAAGACCAAGCCCGAAGCCTGAGCTTCGGTCCCTGTTTCTCCCCCACCCGTGTTCGCCTAGAGGCCCTGTCCAGGGCCTTTTCCGTATCCTGTGCCCCCTCTCCCCCGTTCAGGTATGTCCCAGGTGCGCCTCCAGAAATACCTCGCTGATGCCGGCCTCGGCTCCCGCCGCGCCTGTGAAGCCATCATTCTTGCCGGACGCGTTTTCGTGAACGGCCACCTCGTCCGCCAACTAGGCACAAAAATCCTTCCCGGAAAGGACCGAGTGACCGTGGACGACGCTCCCACCCAGGCGCGGAAAAAGGTTTACATCGCTCTGCACAAACCCCGCGGTGTTCTCTGCAGTCGCCGGGACGATGCGGCCCAGGTGACTCCTCGCCCCTCACGCCGGGGGGATGCCCCTCGTTCCTCGCCCCGCTCTCGAACCTCCAACGCGGAGGCGGGGGCGGACGCCCTCACGGGCAAGTCGCGGTCCAACGCCCCCAAGGCTCTGGTGCACGAGCTGTTGCCTCCCGGGTGGTCCCACCTCCAGACCGTCGGGCGCCTTGATCTCGACAGTGAAGGGCTCATTCTCCTCACCAATGACGGCGCCTTTTCAAACCGCGTCGCCCACCCTCGTTACGGCGCCCGGAAAACCTACCGCGTGGAGGTTGGCGGGCGTTTTCCCGTGGATGAACTGCCCAAGCTGACCAAGGGCGTGCGCAGCCGTGGCGAGTGGTTGCGGGCGCTGAGCGCCAATCTCCTCAGCGCCAACAACACACGCAGCCGGCTTGAATTGACCCTCTCCGAAGGCAAGAACCGCGAAGTCCGACGCCTCTTCGCCGCCGTGGGATTCCGCGTCCAGCGCCTGCAGCGCATCCAGGTAGGCCCCATCAAGCTGGGAGAGCTCCCCGTCGGGAAATGGCGAACATTGACAGAATCCGAGATTAATTCTCTACTTCCCCCATTATGAAGACTTCATTACGGATGGCGACCGCCGTCGCTGTGGGCCTTGCTGTCCTGGGTGCTCCTTTCCTTCCGGCAGTCGCCCAGGAAGATGCCGCGCCCGACGCGCCGACCATCCCTGAAATCACCCCTTCCTCTCCGCCGCCTGCCGTCGAAGCCGAATCCGCCCCCGTCACCCCCCCGCCCGCCTCCGCCCAGCGCGTCGGCGTCATCAAGGCGCAGAATGTCAACGTCCGCGCCAAGGCCGACCTGCAAAGCGAAATCGTGGTCCAGCTCCAGCAAGGGGACCGCGTGACCATCCTGGAGGAAGTCCCGGTCGCCGCCCCCAAGAAGGGTGAGCCGGCCACCTGGCTCAAGATCGCCTTGCCCCCTGCGTCCGCCGCCTGGGTCAGCGGCAAGTTCGTCGATCCCTCCACCGGCATCGTCAAGGCTGATCTCCTCAATGTCCGCGGTGGTCCCGGCGAGCAGTTCAGCGTTCTGGGCCGCATCAAGCAGGGAACCGTCGTCGGCATCATCGAAGGCAAGGGGGACTGGATTCGCATCGAGCCGCCCCTGGACGCCGCCGCCTATGTGGCCGCGTTCCTCGTCAGCACCCAGCCCGGCGCCGTCCCTGTCGAAGTGGTGGTGACCGCTCCTTTGACCACCCCCACCCAGCCTCCCCCGATCGAGCCCGCCACCACCGATCCCACCCTTGCGCCCGAACCCATCCCCGTGGAAACCATCGAGATCGTCGAACCGGTCGAAACCGACGTGCCGCCCGAAGTGGACCTCGTCCTCGTGGAGGACGACATGGTGGAAGAGGAACTCATCCTTCCTGAGCCGCCCCCCAAGCGCATCGTCCGCCGCGAAGGCATTGTCCTGCGCAGCCTCAGCATTCAGGCCCCGACCTCCTTCGTGCTGCAAAACCTCGACAGCCGCCGCGTGATCAATTACCTCAACGCGCCCTCCACCAATGTCGTGCTCCTCGACTTCTACGGGAAGCGTGTCGTGGTCAGTGGCGAAGAACTCCTCGACGAACGTTGGATGAACACCCCGGTCCTCAATATTGAGTCCATCGAGCCGGTGCCCGTGCCCGTCTCCGAACCGGGACGCTGATGGCCTTGGACAACCTGATCGACGGCCGCGCCATCTCCGAAGCCATCCACCAGGAGACCGCTCTCCGTATCCAACAGCTCGCCGCCCGCGGCGTCCAACCCGGCCTCGCCTTCGTCCGCGTCGGGGAAGACCCCGCCTCCAGGGTGTATGTCGGCATGAAGGAGCGCACCTCCGCGCGCCTCGGCATCCAGTCCCGGACCCACGTCCTTCCCGAGGCCACCTCCGAACCCGACCTGCTCGAACTGATCCGCCAACTCAACGGCGACCCGGCCGTCCACGGCATCCTCGTCCAGGCGCCTTTGCCCTCCCATATCCGCACCTCCCGCGTCTTCGCCTCCGTGCGGCCGGAAAAGGACGTGGACGGCTTCAACCCCGTCAATGTCGGCAAGCTCCTGCTGGGGGATCCCTCCGGTTTTGCCCCCTGCACCCCGGCCGGCATCCAGGAACTGCTCATCCGCTCCGGCATCCCCACCGAGGGCGCCGATGTCGTCATCCTCGGACGCGGGGATATCGTCGGCAAACCCATGGCCTCCATCCTCTGCCAGAAAGCCAAGCACGCCAACGCCACCGTGACCCTTTGTCACTCGCGCACCCGGAACATCGCCGGGCATTGCCGGCGCGCCGACATTCTCGTCGCTGCCATGGGAGTGGCCCGGTTTGTCACGGCGGACATGGTCCGTCCCGGTTCGGTGGTGATTGATGTGGGGGTCAACCGTGTTCCGGATCCGGCCGCCAAGAGTGGGTCGCGCCTGGTGGGGGATGTCGATTTCCAAGCCGTCCAGCCGGTGGCCGGGCGGATCACTCCCAACCCGGGCGGGGTCGGGCCCATGACCATCGCCATGCTCATGCAGAACACCGTCCGCGCCGCTGAACAATCCACCCGCTGATCATCCATTCACTCATTCACCCATTCCCCTATTCGCCCATTCCCCCATTGGCCTCCCCTTCGCGCGATGCGCCACGGAGAGCGAGTCACTCACCCACACACCCACTCACCCACCTTCCCGCTTAGCCTGATGCAACCCTCCCGAATCCTCCCCGACCTCCAGTGTTCACTCGTGTGCGAGCAGGTGCGCCGTGAAGCCAACGGCAACTTCTTTCTCATCGGTGTCATGGATGGACTCATCCTGCCCAAGTTCCCGATCGTCGTCCCTGCGCTTTGCGTGTTCAACCGATGGACCTCCGGCATGGGCCAGTTTGTTTGCAGCCTCCGCCTCGTGGCCCCCGACCAGACCTCCCTCGTGCAGAAGGGCGACGTGAAATTCGAGATGCAGGACCCCAACCGCAACGCCACCACCCTGCTCATCCTGCAGCGGATCCAGTTCCAGGAACCCGGTCTCTACTTCATCGAGGTGAGCGTGGATGACGTCATGAAGGTACGCTACCCGATCCCCGTCCTCGCCCCGCCCGAGAGCGTGCGCAAGCCGGCGGGCGAAGCGCCGCCGCCCACCGACATGACCCAATGACGGCGTCCTCATCGTGCCACCCCAGGGCCAGCCTCAGTCCAGTCTCACGGGTCCGCCCGGGTCGGATGAGTCGCTCTTCCCCGCGGCCTGGCAGCCGCTGACCCCTTCCGGCGTCGCCGCCTTTGCCTTCTCCTCCGGCCGGCGGCTGCTCATCGTCCAGTCCATCGTGGCCATCCTGTCCGTGTCGGTCCTGCTGGCGGTCCTGCATCATGCCGCGGTGCCACTGGTGCAGAAGGCGGTCCAGCAGTTGCCGGATGAAGGCGTGATCGTCCACCGCAACCTGGTCACTCCGCTCACCAATGTCACGCTCCTGGCCGAATCCCGCGTGCTGGCCGTGGTGGCGGATGCGCCGGGGTATGGCATGACAGGACTGCGCTCGGATTTCCGCATCTGGTTTCGCCAGCGTGAGGTGGCGGTCTGTTCTGTGTTCGGATGCATGGCCGTGCGCTACCCCAGGAACTGGGAGGTCTCGTTCAACCGCAGGGAGGTCCAGCCTGCCATGGAGGCCTGGATTCCGTTCGTGGACGCCGGCATCGCCCTGGTTCATCTTGCCTCTCTCTTCCTGGCCTGGACCTTCCTGGCCACCGTGTTCTGCCCGATTCCGCTCCTGGTCGCCCGGTATTCTGATCGGGCCTTGTCCTGGCGCGGGAGTTGGAGGCTGGCCGGAGCCGCCCTCATGCCCGGCGCCCTCCTCGCCACAGCCGGCCTGGCCGCCTATGGTTACGGCCTCATCTCCCTGGTCCAACTGCTCATCGTCGCGGTCCTGCACCTGATGCTGGGATGGCTTTACCTGGTGCTGGCCCCTCTGTCCCTGCCCCGCCGCGAGGCCGTCGAACAGGCTCTCAATCCGTTCTCCACCCCGGACGCGCCGTTGCCTCCCCCCGAGGACTCCCCCCGCAACCACAATCCCTTCGCTTCTTCATAAGTTGAACGTTGAACGAACCGCCTATCGCCAGGACCCGTCACAACGGGCCAGATCAGGAAGAAACACCCATGACCACGGCTGTGCGAAGGCCCCTCGCCCCGACCCTCCCGGCGGGAGAGAGGGCCGCACGCCCCGTGGAGGGTACGGGTTCAGATCGGAAGTTTTTCTCCGTGCGAAAGACGATTCTCCCTCTCCCGGCGGGAGAGGGTTGAGGTGAGGGGCCTCTGAATTCTTCGTGAAAGCCTGCGAGCACCTCACTCCAAGAAGTTGCATAAAGAGCTTCTCAAGAGACGGAACTACGAAAACCGCCTCCGTTCGTAGTCCCGCCTTCAGGCGGCTCCTAGAAGGTTGAATGACGACCCACGTCAACCACCCCTTTTGGTCCCGCCTTCACAACCCCGCAACCAGTCGTTGCACACTCCCGGTGATTTCGTTAGCTTCGTCGCATGTGTTGCTGGAGGTTTGCGGGCCGGGCCCTTCTGTTTGGAGTCCTGTCCCTCGCGGCGCTGGGATGTCAACCCAGTGATAACATTCTTTTGAGCGACGGCGAGAATCCCCACCTCAAGGAGGGGTTGGCGTTGGTGTCCGCCATGGACGACAAGAACGCCGTGCGCCGGTTCGAGCGGGCGCTGGAGGTCAATCCCAGCTCCATCCGCGCCCACTTCGAGCTCGGTCTCCTCGAGCAGAACTTCAACAAGGACTACGTCTCCGCCCTGTATCACTACAAGAAGGTCCTCGAGTTGAAGCAGTCAGGGTGGCCGGCCGAGAACGTGCGCCAGCTCATGGCCGGGTGCCGCCAGGAACTGGTCCGATCCGAGGCCATCACCCCCACCTTCCAGGCCATGCAGCGCGACATCGACCAGCTCCGGAAGGAAAACGATCAGCTCCGCGATGAACTTGCATCCGTGCAAAAGGGCCAGACTCGAGCCAACCTCAACCCCGTCCCCGAAGCGGCCACCCCTGTCCGCAACGAGGAACCCCCGTCTTCCCCACGGACCACGCCCACGCCCGCGTCTGATCCTTCCCCCTCGCCGCGCCCCACGCGCCCCTCCCCGAACCAGCCTTACACGCCCTCCGAAGCGGTGCTGGCCATGCGGACCGGATACATCACCCATTACATCAAGTCCGGAGAGACCCTCATGGCCTTGTCGCGCAAGTATGACGTGCCCATCACGAGCATCCAGGCCGCCAACCGCGGCCTCGATCCCCGCTCCCTCCGCGTGGGGCAGCCGGTGCGCATTCCCAGGGCCCGGTGACAACCCCTCGCCATGTGGTCGCGCCTCTATTTCACCCTCGCGTGCGCGCTCTTCCTGGTCATGAACTGGCTCCTGTTCCGGACGGAGTTCGGCGGCCGGGATTTTGCCGTCGCCATCCCCGTCGAGTCCGTCGTCCAGACCCTCTTTGAATCGGCCGACGCCTCGGCCCTGGAAATCCGCCACCGCGGCGCCAAGATCGGATATTGCCGCTGGTCTTCCCAGCCCCGAACCCTGCAGCCGCCCCCCGCCAATACCGACACGAACCAGATCCTCGAGGGCATGGTCACCGGCATCACAGGCTACGACGTGGACTTCGACGGCAGCCTCACCGCCGGCGATGACCAGCGGCTTCGGTTCGACATCTCCTTCGAGGTGGACACCAACTACAACTGGAACCGCTTCCAGGGCCGGGTCCAGTCGCGTCCCTGGAGGTGGGAGGTCCTGGCCCTCGCTCCGGAACAATCCATCGAGTTCGCCATCACACGCGACGACCAGTCCCGCCGCCATGCCTTCTCCCTTGCCGAACTCGAGGATCCCTCCCAGATCCTGGCCGCAATGGGCGGCCCGCTCCTGGCCAATTCCTTCAAGCTGTTCGGACTCGGACCCGATCCCTTCGCCGAAGTGCGTGAACTGTCGCTGGGGCTGGAATGGACCGCCCACACCGACCGCCAGAAGATCGGCAACACCGCGCTCTCGGTCTATCGCCTCCAGACCCGCCTCTTCGACCAGTACCACATCGTGATTTACCTCCTGCAGAGCGGTGAACTCCTGCGCGTGGAGCTGCCCAACGACATCGTCCTCGTCAATGACGAGCTGACCTCTCTCTGACCCACCCGCCCCACGGCCCATGATCGAGCTGGAACACCTGACCAAGCACTTCGGCGAGCTGGTGGCGGTCAACGACCTCAATCTCACCGTCCAGCGCGGCGAGTTCTTCGCCATCCTCGGCCCCAACGCCGCCGGGAAGACCACCTCCATCAAGATGCTGGCCGGGCTCATCCGCCCCACCTCGGGACATGCCCGCGTCGCCGGGTTCGATGTCCAGCAGCATCCCCTCGAAGTCCGGCGACGCCTGGCCTACGTGCCCGATTTTCCCTTCCTCTACGACAAGCTCACGCCATGGGAATTCCTCCGCTTTACCGGCCAGATCTTTGCCATGGCGGAAAGCCGGATCACCGGGCACGGACGCGAACTGGCCGAGCGCTTCAATCTCGGTGAGTACCTGGACAAGCCCATCGAGGGGCTCTCCCACGGCACCCGCCAGCGGGTCGCGATCGTCTCGGCCCTCCTGCACGACCCCGAGGTGTTCGTCATCGATGAACCCATGGTCGGCCTCGACCCGCATCATGCCCGCGTGGTCAAGGACACGCTCAAGGAGGGAGCCCGCAAGGGGATGACGGTCTTTCTTTCCACCCACCAGCTCTCCGTCGCGGAGGAACTCGCCGACCGCATCGGCATCATGCACCAGGGCCGCCTCGTCGCCGTCGGCACCGCCGCCGACCTGCGCCGGCAAAGCGGCGCCGAAGGCCCGCTCGAATCCGCCTTCCTCGCCCTCACCCGCTCCTGAGTGGCTGTTCCCCCTCTGTGGCCCTCCGCGCTTCTCTGCGATCTCTGTGTTCAAAAAATCAGCGCCGATCCGGCGCCCGATGGATACGTCTTGGCCTCTGGTGTGAGCCAATCTCTTTCATCTTTAACACAGAGGGCGCAGAGAAGCGCGGAGGGCCACAGAGGGGATTGCACTTGCGGGTTGCATCCCGGTCGCTCCGCCGATAGCATCGCGTCAACGTGTTTGCCAAGGTGCGTTCCGCAACCGTCCACGGTATGGACGCCTCCCTCATCGAAGTCGAAGTGTCGATTGGTCGGGGAGATACCAATACCATCATCGTGGGCCTGCCCGATACAGCCGTGAAGGAATCCCGCGACCGGGTCTTCACGGCCATGCAGAATTCCGGCTACCGCCTGCCCGTCGGCCGCACCACCATCAACCTCGCCCCCGCCCACGTCCGCAAGGAGGGTCCCAGCTTCGATCTGCCCATCGCCATCGGCCTTCTCGCCGCCAATCGCGACGTCGATCCCGGCCTGTTCAGCGACTCCATCATCATCGGCGAACTCGCCCTCAACGGCGCCATCCGTCCCGTGCGCGGCGTGCTCTCCCTCGCCTTGCGGGCCCGTTCCGCCGGTGTGAAACGTCTCTTGTTGCCCGCGGACAACGCCCCCGAGGCCTCCGTGCTCAAGGGACTCAAGGTGATCCCGGTGAGCAACCTTCGCGAGGCGGCCGATTACCTCAACGGCACCCTGCGCCTGGCACCGCTTCCTCCCCTGACCCGGCCCGCGTCGGAGGCCGACACGTCCGAGGACCTGGACTTTGCCGAGGTGCGCGGACAGGAATCGGTCAAGCGCGGCCTGGAGATCGCCGCGGCCGGAAATCACAACATCCTGCTCGTCGGCCCGCCCGGCACCGGCAAGTCCATGCTCGCCAAGCGCCTGGTCGGCATCCTGCCGCCTCTGACCCTCGAGGAGGCCATCGAGACCACCCGCATCCACAGCATCACCGGCCTGCTCGCACCCGGCCAGCCGCTGGTGCGACATCGTCCCTTTCGGGCGCCTCACCACAGCGCCAGTGATGCCGGGCTTCTCGGCGGCAACAGCAACCCCACGCCCGGCGAGATTTCCCTCGCGCACAACGGGGTGCTGTTCCTCGACGAACTACCGGAGTTCCGACGCAACGTGCTCGAGACCCTGCGCCAACCTCTCGAGGAAGGGCACGTCACGATCTCGCGCGCCGCGGGCACCATGACGTTCCCGTGCCGCTTCATGCTGGTCGCCGCCATGAACCCCACGCCGGACGGCAAAATGCCGCACGAAAGCCGCAGTTCGCCGCGCCAGATCCAAAATTATCTGGGCCGCATCTCCGGCCCGTTGCTCGACCGCATCGACCTGCACCTCGAAGTCGCCTCCGTGACGTTCAAGGACCTCACCGACGGTCCGCCCGGTGAACCTTCCGCCGACATCCGCGCGCGGGTGCTCGCGGCGCGTGGTCTGCAACAGGAACGTTTTAAGGGCTCGCGCCGCGTCCGTTGCAATGCCGACATGGGCCGGCGTGACATGAAGACCCACTGCGCGCTTGACCGGCATGCGCTGGGATTGCTGGAAGCCGCCATGAGCGACATGGAACTGAGCGCACGCGCGTATGACCGCATCCTCAAGGTGGCCCGCACGATCGCGGACCTGAAAGGCAGCGACGCCATCACCGCCGACCACATCGGCGAAGCCGTCCAATACCGTTCCCTGGACCGGCAGTTGTGGACGTGAGGGAAGGTCTCCCGCAGAGGCGCAGGGGCGCTGAGGAGGAGGGTGAAGACACTCCGGAATCCACCAGCGGCTCGCTCCCCATCATGGGGATCCACATCGTGGACGGAGTTCTGCCTGCGCCACCGCCTTATTCAAATGGAAGCGTGCGAGTTGTCAGAAACCAGATACATTACGTGAACTGGGTGATTGGTAATGGTTATTCCGGTCGTGCCATTCAGATTCGAGGAGTCAAGAATGTGCAGGTCCAGGACAACACGGTGAAC